>JACCDP011339126.1_pt1 | contig 12381 bp, 19 predicted proteins | sample 7445841 | NCBI WGS metagenome assembly JACCDP01 (sample SAMN15323441, study PRJNA562643) | freshwater metagenome | isolation source: river surface water | place: USA:Blue River Watershed | collected 2017-08-17
AGTCAGGCATTGATTCAGGATTATCCATTAGATAAAGCGCAACAGACTCATTGAAACCAGCCTTGCGTGCAGCCTTAAACATTTCATGTTTTGCAATGTAAAAAACCTCTAACTTAGTTAAAGGCTCTGGAGTACGGCGAACAATGCGACGATTGATCTTTTTACGTTTCGATGTTTTTCGTGTGTTCGCCATGGCAAAATTATCGCTTGCTTAATAAAACAAATAGATCATCGACACGCTGTTCGAGTCGAGAAATTTGGTCCTTAATCGAACTGCCAGAATTGGGTTTAAGTTCAGAAAGGTATGACTTAATAACCCAGCGTAGACCCAAAAATAAACTGGTGCTTACGGCGCAAACTCCAGTAGCAATAGCGACCCAATCGTTGATGGTCATTTCGCATTGATGCCATAATCTGCCTCAGATCCTGATTTTGGATCTAATGCCTTAGCCAATGGCGCAACTAATGCTCCAGCCAATACTGCCAACTCTGGTCGAATATCAGCAACAATTGCCAATGCAACTGTAATGCCGGAGGCAGCAACTGCTCTCAAATAAGATTTAATTGCAGCCTTATGTTTGTTTGATAGTTTCATGCGTTGCCTCCTAGTAGTGGGATATTAAAGAAATCTGAATTGAGATCTTGGTCTGATTTGAAACTGATATGAATATGGTGGTTATGTTGGTTTATGCCCTTGTATTTACGCCAACGCCATCCCAAAATCGGTGAAGCAATTTTACCTTCAAAAATTACATAACTGATGCGCCCATTATGTTTCCCGAATAATCTAATTTGATCTGCCAAATATGCTGGAATCCGCTTGTCGTCAGATAGCCGAGCAGTAATGTCCAATGCTCTAACGCATCCTGATTTGGGATCGGGGTTATGATCGGATTTTGCTGATCGCATTCTATGCTCCAGAGAAGCAAGCCATCCATCACTTTTGCGATCCCTGTCGGGGAAGCAATCATCAACTTGTTCTCTAAATTGAGCAGCAGATTTTGATAACCAAGGTTTCATTAGCCAAGTAGCAATTTTGCTTCATCGGCAGTTAAACCAAGGCGATCAAGAATTGCTTGTTTCTTTGCCTCATGTTGATTTGAAGTGTCAATGCCAATATGCGCTTTTACAATTGTTTCTGCTTTTGATTTGTCTTTGCTTGGTATGTCTAACCAAAAATCACCATTACCATCAATTAAAGGTGAAGTTTTATCATTTACAACAATGCCAATTGCTTTTAATTCAGCAATTAATTGTGTGCCATTTAATGATTCAGGTTGATCAAATTTTATCATTTTATGCTCCTAAATAACTTGCTGTGAAAAAAGTTGAGTTTGCTGCGTAAAGACTTAATGCGCCACCACTATCTTGTCTTACTCTAAGTTCAATATAATCTCCAGCCGTTAAACTGATGACATTGGTTGAGGCAAAAGCATTATTATTTGAGTTTGGGGTATAACCAGTTTGAGGAGTATCAACATCTGAACCATTTAACGCAATTCTAGCATCTCTTGATCCGGTTGCATTATTAGCCCAAAAAGTTTGAATTGTGATTAAATATTTTCCACCTTTACCTGACGGAATAGTTATTCTAGAATTATTAGTAGTATTGTCATGAAATGAGTTGGTATCAAATACTTCATTACCAAACGCAACTGTTGTCCATGTTCCGTTGTTAATAGTTTGAGTTCCAGTTGATGGTGTTAATGAAACACCTACATAACTTGGAGCACTTGGAGTTGCCCATGATGGCACGCCAGCACTTACTGTTAAAACTTGACCACTTGATCCAATGCCTAATCTTGCTGGCGTTGATCCGCTTGATGAATAAATTGTGTCGCCAGTTGTTGTCATTGGGTTAGTCATGCCACTTGCATCAGTTGCCCATTCAAGACCAGTTGCAGTTGCTGAATTTGCTTTTAATACTTGACCATCAGTTCCAACTGCTAATCTTGCAACTGTGTCTGCTGCTGTTGCTGCAATTATGTCGCCCTTAGCATCAACAATGGTTTTTGCAATTGCTGCGCTTGCATTATTAAAAACTGTGGTATCGATGGCTGTTCCAAGCGATCTAATCGCTGATGCGCCATCTTTAACCAAATCTGTATCATCGGGGGTTTCCCAATTGTAATTTGTGGTGTTTGCCATTTTTCTCCTATTGTCAGACTACTATTGTAGCGTACTCCCAAGTCAATGTTGGGTCTAACGTGTTCCATGCCTCGGTAATTGGAACAGTATTCCAACGCATCGCCACCTGACTAAACGCAACTGGCGAAAGGTTAAGGGTCAGGAACAATTCGTTAAATCTGGTGCGCCATGACCAACCTTCAACATAACCTTCAAACACGCCATTTGAAATTTGAATTGGCAGGTTTTGGATACTCAATGGTTGCCCCATAAATACTGTCAAAAGGTTATCTCGATCCGAATCATCAATTTCTGGATTTGTGATTGGAAATGTTATGGATTGGAAAACTGGCAATGGGAAGGCTCTTTGAGCAATATATCGATCCGCAACCGCTTGAGCATCAACGGCTGAGTGTAATACTGAATTGATACTTTCAGATTTGTAGCCATACAAGGCAATCGATTCTGGGCTTGAGGCTGTTTCTTGTGATCCATAGTTGTTGCCGTAATTGATATAGATATCATTGCGAATGTCGCCTGATTTGGTGATTGTTGATAAACCTTGACCTAAAGCATGATTGGCATCAAGATCAACATACCCATTGGCTATTAGATAAGTTTGTCTATGATCCGCATCAGCATAACCAATGTTTCCAGCACTATCCTCATACAAATATCCAAACGCTGAATCTGCAATTAGGCTTGCAATGTTGTAAAGGGTATCTGGGTCAGTTCCTCGATTTTCCATTGTGTAAAGACCAGGTTGATCAATCTCACCTAATCCTTGATTTCCAGCCGTAGCCCAAGTTTCTGTGGCATTGTAAGTTGACCAAGTAGTTGCTGCTGGCACATCATTCCATGCAGCCAATAAAACGCTGGACAATAATGTATAGATTTGATTGCCATCCTCGTCTTGATTAATTGTTCCATTGTAAATTTCTTTTGCTAATTTGACCAATGAACCCATTGCCAACAATGTATAACTTACAACTGTGGCTAATGATCCAGTTGCGCCAACCTCGACTGTAATGTCAGTTATATCTCCACCAAACAAATTAACATAAGATCCTGTGCTATTTTTTACCTGTAAAGACAAACTGTCATTAATTTGAAATGGCAATGTTTGACCATCCAACGCAACCAAATTAATTTGTAAATATGATGGGTTTGGTTGAGTGTAAATATCATCTCGACCTGCTTGATGAGCAATGTCTGAAATGGCAATGTCGGTGTAATCAACCCCAGCGACAGTAAGTTTCCAGTCAGGTGTCCAGACTGTCATTAGTTGCCTTTGATGCCGTTATTGTATAACTGAGGAACTGATCTTGATGCGCTTTGATTCAAAACCTTTGCAACGGCTCTTGCTGATCCTTCGGGATCTACTGATTGCACTTGAATGTTATTGTTGATAATAGTTTGTCCCGGAGCACCTTTGCCTGATGCTGCGCCACCTGCAAACTTAGGAGTTTCACCTGTTGCAATGGCTACTGAACCAAGACCAACGGCTGCTGCTGCGCCACCAACTAATAATGAAGTTCCGCCTGTTGCAAACGCTGTGGCAACTGATGCTGCTGCTGCTGCGTTGCGTAAAGCAACCATTGCGCCAACCAATGTCTGAACTGCTGCAACAAATGCAAGGATCTTGTTTACAACAAATACTGTGGCAATAATGCCTCCAAGAATTAGCAATTCATCTTTCATGCTAATTACAAATGATATGGTTGATTTTAATTGCTGACCAAACTTGTAAGCCCCTTCAGTTGCTTCAGTAATACCAGCAGACACGCTATCAGTACCAGTCAATCCAGCAGCCAATGCTTGAACATTTGGCACTACTGTGGCAAGTAAGTAATCTGCAAATTGTTTCATAATTGGAAGTAATGCGTTGCCAATTTGTTCCCTAGTTTCACCAAATGCTATTTCTAACTGCCTCATCTTAAATTCAGCGTTAGTTGCTTCGTTTTCAATAAATCCTTTGTAAGTTCCTTTAAGCATCTGCATGATTTCATCATGAGATTTATTCTTTAGTGTTGCAGCATCAATACCCAAACCAAGTTTGCCTAATGCAGCATTTTGACCATCAAAACTCTTACTTAAAGCATTTGCAACTGCCTCAAGTGGCTTGCCTGTGGCTACGGCAATTTCCTGTGAAAGTGTAAGTAATTCTTGAGCCTTAGAAACGTCGTTTGTTGATCTAACCAATCGTGCTAAAGCGGGTCTTAATTCATCATCTGTGGTTGCAGTAGCAATTGACTGTTTTGTAATATAAGTATCAATTGCAGCAATCTGATCCTCGGTTGCCTTTGTATTGGAGCGTATAGTTTGCTCTAATGATTTTCTGGCTTTTTCATCCTGAGCAGCAGCCTTAGCAGCACTAATGGCAAATGCACCGGCAGCAGCACCAACGGCAGCAAATGCCAATGCAGCCTTTTTGCCAAAATCAGAAATCTGATCAGCAGATTTATTAACCACCTTTTCGGCATCGTTTAACCCCTTTTTGAGGTTGTCAATGTCGGCTGCTAACGCAAGGGTTAAGGTACGACTAGCCATCTGCAAACTCTTTTCTTATGTCCAAAATAATTTCCTCAAACTCTTTAATAATGGTTGGCTGCAAATGTCTAATTGTAGGATAAATAAACCATCCTCTTGAACCCGGACCTTTTGGCATTGGACCAGACCATCTTGGGAACTGCGGATAATTCTTAGATCCAAACTCTGATGCTGCACCAATACCAACACGATTACCCTTTGTATCGTTGCGAGTGTTAAATTGAGTTGTTGCTCCACCTGAGAATTTTTGTCCTGCAAAACCAAAAGATATTTCACCAAGTAGTGAGGATTTCTTTACCTTACCACCTTGAGCAACACGATCAGCAACCTTGCCTCTGGATGCAGCAATACGACGAATTTCAGTTAATTCTTTTTGTGCCAATTCACCAACACGACGTTTGGTTTCCTCGACTGCAATGTCGCTCATGTTTCTGACTACTTTTGCAAATTGCGCCAATTCTTTTTTGTCATAGACTATTAGGGGTTCGGTGCTACTTGCCATGCCGTTCCTCCAATATTTCTATCGCTGTTAAAATGTCCTCGGCTTCAACCCATTCACTCATTGGTATTTGTGTGGCTATTGCCAACTCAACCAATAATCTGTTTAGGCTTCCTGCTGGGTGGCTTTTGGGTCTGCATCACCGACAATTACATCGCTGATTGTTTCCATCCAAGCCTCAAATGGTTTAACTGGTTTTCCAGCAGATTCACGCTTATGAGCGTTGTATGCCAAAAACATAAGATCCCACATGCCAAGTTTATCTTTTGCTTGGCTAATGGTATGACCAGTTTGCTTTTCCCATTTTGCCCACTCAGGCGGTTGGGCTACATAAGTGGCTTGCTCGCCTGAGTTGTATTCAATTGTGATTGGTAGTTTCATTTTGCTCCCGTTGTTAGATCTTAACTAAATGTTTCTACTACTGCACCCTTTGATACTGTAAAGGTGAATGATACTGTTTGTGCATCGACACCAGATCCGCCGGCAGTTGGAAACTCTGGCTTTACTGGGAATACAAACTGTGCGCCTGATGCAGCAGTTAGTGTCATGCTAATGTCTGTGTCTGGTGCTGTTTCGGCAGCAGTCCATAGAGCCTCACAAACTGAGTTTGCCTTGCCCCAATCTGCCAACATGTCTAACTGGAATGTTCCAGAAACGTTTACTGTCTTGTAAGCCTCGCCGTCCATAGTCTGATAAACCTGACGATCGTTTACTTTTGTTAGAACTGCGTTTGTCGCTTGTGCTTGAATATCTGTTCCACCTGTGAAAGATAAACCAACATCACGACCTGTGATTACTACTGTTGCCATGATTTCTCCTTATGCTGTTTGTGTATAGTAGGTAGATACTCGAACATCTGCGATAAGCAGCGTTGATGCACCAACTTGTGAAACTGTCGGTCTTTCAACCGAACTGACAACATATCCTGTTGGGATAACTGCCAGAATGCTCATTATGAGTTGCTCTATATTGTCCAATGATGCTGGATTGCTGTTATAGGCAACTGCTGCGGTAATTGTAAAATTGATTTTTGCATGGATTGTAGATTTGTTAATTGTTTCTAATTCTAGGTAAGGTGAATCGGGAACAACAACAACTGCTGGTGGAATAACTGATTCCGGCACGAATGAATAAACGTTGCCAGCAACTGACGATAATGCGGTTGCTAGTGGTGTGCGAACATCAGAAAGAATTGTGCTAGGCATTTATTGACACATGCTTTCAACATCAAGATATGGTCCTAGAATTCCAACGCAACGATTGAATAAACTGCGACCCATTCTAAACGGCGTACTGGTGAAATCAACGCCCTCTATTTGTCCTCCTGCTGCGACTCTTGATTGGAAAACTTCGACTGAAACGACAAAGACGGCTGATCGAACAGACTGGTTTCCAACATAAGTTGATGCGCTAGAAAGGGTAGCAGTTCCGGATGGGATGACATTAGTTTCGAGTAGATCGGCATTAGTGATCGATGCTGAAAAGGTATATTGTCCAAGATTGTCTGCCAATACTGTTCGTGTGCCGTTGTATGGGCTTCCGCATCCTGCAATGACGACTGATTGTCCTTCGGTAAATTCATGTATTCCTAATGTAGTAAAAGTGGCGACATTGTCTGTCAGCGACACTTTTTGGATTGGGCTTTTATATGAAACAAGCATTGGCAAAATTGTGTTTTCACTTGTATCTATTATGCCATTTAAATAAGTATCATCATACAAGGCAGATGACACACCAAGCACGGATCGCAACTCGGTGGCTGTAATTATGGTTGGCATGTCATCTCCTTTTATTCTCCCTTAATTGGATGCCTAGGATCGGGAGCAACCCTAGGCACTCAGTTAAATTACGCTACTGATAGACCACGGAAAGCAGTTGGGTAGCGATTAACTACTGCTGCATATCCGTATAGACCGATCTCAACACGACCATTTGCAACAATGTTTGCACGTAGTTCGTATTGTGCGCTCTCATGGAATCGCATTGCTGCTGATGGGTAAACTAATCCGTACTTCACATTTGAATCATCGCCTGTGTAGTTTGGATCAACTACTAGATCAAGTCCAGCAATTGTCCCAGCAGTCGTGCCCTGTGATAGCAGACCTGCTGCGTTTTGTGGTGCTGCTGCTGCAAATAATGGTCGGTTTGAACCATCAACTGCACCAAGTAGTCCAGCGAAATCAATTCCGTCCTCGCCACCTGATGGTGCAACCATTAAGCGGTTAGGAGTAAAGCGCATTACATCGTATGATGCTGCAATACCTGCTGCGATTGACTTGTAGATTGTTGAACCTGAAGTTGAACCACAATTGTTTACTGCAATTTTTGCTGCATAAGCATCTGTCTTTTGTGCGTAAGATGCAGCCAATTCACGAATTAAAAGATCCAAGAAACTTGGGTCTGAACGATCCAATAACTCAACGTTGATTACATTTGCGCCAGCAAACTTAACAATGTTGTCCTCTTGGAAGGATACTGCTGTATCTTGTGAAGCAAACTCAACACCTTCAGCAGTTTGTGCAACAATTGCCTGTGCTCCTAGTTTTGGAGTAAAAATTTTCATTCCTGTTGCTGGAAGTGGTGCACGCTCAATTGAATCGATGAATGGACGAGATGAATCAATTACGCCAATTACATCACGTAGGTAGTTTGGTGGAACTAGTCCTGTGTTTTCAGTTGTTGTTGCAATTTGTAGTGCAGCGACTAGATCACGTGCATCTGTATCGCCATTTAGAGCACGAATCTGTGCTCCAACGAATTGTCCAGCAGTAATGTTTGTATCAACACGTGGCTTTGTGTAAGCAACATATTGTGCATTAACAACTGGAGTTTGTGCCGCTTCTACCGCTTCGGTGGCGATAGGGGCTTCAGAAATAATTTCTGACACTTTGTCCTCCTGTGGTTTTTCATCCGTAGCGGTTGCTTCGGAATTCTCTGGTGTTTCACTTGCTGCAACTTCGGCAACTCTTGCGCTGTCAATTGCTGGATCTGAAACCAAACTTACTTCTTGTAATGTGCTTGCTTTGATTTTCAGAACGCCATCTTCATTTTTCCATTCGTTGATCTTTACGCCAACGCTAAAACCATCTCTCAAACCTTCGGCTGCCTCAAGCAATGAATCATCGCCAGCAATAGTTCCTGCAACCTTAAATGTTGCCTCAATACCATTATCGTCGGCTTGAATATCAACTAACTTACCAATTGGTCGAGTACGATCGTGCTCTAATAACAACTTGATTGGTTTTGAAAAATCAATGCTGTCTTTTTCAAATATTGTTGCGCCGGCACTTGTAAAACCTTTTTCATCCCAAGCAACGATCTTTCCTGAGATTGTGCGTTTTTTGCTATCGGCTGCGGTTAGTGTTATCGGGAAATTGATTTTCATCGAATCAAGTCCTCCTCCTCTTGGATTTGCTCAACGCTCATTGCGCCGATGCGGTTAAGTATTTCGTAAACTTGAGCACGTTCTAATGCTGAACCTCTCAAGAAATCATCAATATCAAAACGTGTTTCGATTCCGTTAGGGCAAAAGTCTTGTTGGCTTAAGCGTTGTTCAATTGCAGTTAAAATTGGTCGTAATGAGAAATCGATTAACGCTTTTCTTTCTGCTGTCATGTTTGAATAAGTCATTGAAGTAGTTTCAGCAGATACAAATGATGCTGGAATACCGGATGCTCTTGCAATTTCTAAAGCAAGGTACTGGCGTGCTTCGTTTAATTGTAATTTGGCTGGATCAAAACCTAAAGCCTGTAATTCAACATCAGCATTAAGAAATGCAGTTGATCTTGTTTGTCTTGAAGTTTTCCATGATTCCAAAAGTTTTGTAATTCGCTCTGGAGTAAGATTTGTGCCATTTGACTTTAACACCATTTGTGGCATTGGCTCTTTAGCATACATTTCTGCTGCTTGCTCCAATGAGGCTGCTGCTTTAATTGTGCGACCCGCACGATTTAGTATTCCTTCATCTAAACCATTAAATACAATTAAAGATCCGACACCAAATGGAGGAACTTTCTTTCCATCAACTGTGTAATATTCAATTTCAGTTGAGGTTGCATTTAGTGATGCAAAAACTCTGTTGGGTGCAATTCTTGTCCATGCACGAATTCTCGAAGCATCAGTTGCTGCGTAAGAATCCATAACCATTCCATAAGCAACGCCGTAAAGTAAAAGATCCTCAGCGATCCAAGAATAAATTGCTGAACCAGCAACTCTTGGATCTGGTTGCATAATTACACGATTTGGTCTTACGTGTTCATTTGTAAAATGATTGTATTGCTCAAGCGGTAAAGATCCGACTGTTGAACAAATAATGTTTCTTGCGCGTGCTGCCGAAGGGATAGCCATATACTGTTCGCGCGTTGCGGTTGTCGTTCCAAATAAAATTCCGCCAACTAATTGCTGTGCATTGTAAGGTGAAAGTGAAGCAGCAACATCAACTTGAGAAACTGGTTGTGTTGCCCGAAATCTATCTAATAATCCCATTGGTACATAATATACCACATTGTCCAAATTATCCTACTTGTATGTCTATTTCCGTTTCTGGTTGTGTCGCAAAATAAGTTGCTAACGCCGAAGCGACTGCTGCACAAACAGCCACTCGACTAGCACGCCTTCCGATGATCCATGACCCATCCCCATAGGGCAGTTTTGCAGCAGAAAGCGTTTGTTGGGTAAGTTCGTCTTGCCCACCATGTTGCAACCTATGACTATTGATCGCCCCAAGCCATCGATCGCAACTTTCAGCGTATATCGCCCCATCCATATCTGTAATGGGAATTCCGGCAGGAACTAACCGACTTGCTACGGCTTGTGCAGTCCTTTTGGAATAAGCGACAGTCTGAACATTATATTTTCTTACATAAGGTGCAATATCGTTTGCAACTGCTAAATCGTTAATTGAAAAATCATTTGACCACGTATGTAATAAAACTAGGTTAAATCTTTCGCCAGACAATTTTTGTGTTGCAACTAATGCGCCAAATTTACGATCTGGACTTAAATCTAATCCAAGCCATGTTGGCAATTCTGGATCTAAAGGAATTGGATCTACTTGACACATTGCCCATTTTTGTGCATCGATTGCGCTGTTAATTGTATCGACCCATTGACATAAAACTTCAGTACGCACAATATCCGGCGGATCGTTTAATACTGCTTTTAAGTTATCTGGATGAATTGTTTTGCCTAGCGATGGGTTGGCTTGAGCAAATGCTTTCCAGTTAATATCGCCTGACGGAAGGGTAATTGGCGCATCTGGTTCGGCACTCCACTCAAACCAACCGATCGTATCGGAGGGGTTCGTGCTGGCTGCTAAAGCACGTTCCCGAAGTTTGTTTAGAATAACTGAATGTTGATCTCCAGCATTTGAGTAAATCCATACTTGAGGGTTTTGCGCTGCCATCATGGTATATCGCATTGATGACCAGGCATCCTCATCTTTATATTCTCGCAACTCATCCAAATGGATTGTGGATGGCTTTGAAATACCACGTGATGCATTGTTCGCTGCTTTTACCACAAACCGGCGACCGCCTTTTAATTCCATTTCCTCAGCACCATGTTGCCATCTAATTTTTTTTACTTCCGAAGCCAATCGATCGTTTTCCTCAATCAAGGAAACCATTTGTCTAAACGTTTCTAATGAGGTAGTCAATCGGTGCGCTGATGATAGTTGCAGGTTTTCTCCCCACACGTACATTCCGCATAAAATCCTAAGCATCATAAAAGTTGATTTACCATTCTGGCGTGCGATCAAAAGCCCAGCCTCGGTGTGATGCCATCGACCATCAGGCTTGACTTTATGCCCATGTATAGCCACAAACTTTTGCCATTCCATTAAAGGTATGCCGATCTCAGCAGCGAAATCAATCATTTCATGCCCTTTAGACGGCAAATCATTCAATGGGCTGTGAATTCGTGGAGTTTCCACACCTCCTATTTCTGATTGAGGCTGATTCAAGGCGAACTCAAACGATTCGTTTTTGTTCAAGGCGATCCAGTCTGATCGTGAGCGATCGAGGTGTTTTGTCGGTTAGAAAAGGAAAGGGGGGTCGGTGGTGTTCTCTTATTGACAAAAAAACGCCCCCCTTTAGATAAATTGCATTTGTAGCACGCACTTAAAAGATTCTCATCGTTGTCAAGTCCACCTAATCTACGTGGCACTACATGATCAACTGTATCAGCCTCTTGCCCACAATACTGACATATATAACCATCTCTACGTAATATGCGTTCTCTGATCTTACGCCATTGACGTGTTGATCCACTATCTCTTAATGCGCTTTTACTCATCAGCATCAATCTTAGTACAGCAATACATGCAATACCACAATCCATTATCTTGACAATGAATGATATGACCTTGTGTATCACATACGCTTTTACGACTCATCAATGCCAACCCTTAATTTTGTAATGCTCTAATGCTTTACACATTGAACCATAACGATTGTAGTTATATTTAATACCCCATTCTACCTGCTTATATCCATTAACAGTCTTAAGCCATTTAGATCTACCTTGTGGTATTCCATAATGACTACCATTAACTGCTTTTGGATTCCACCTTGATTCTTTGTAATACAATTCATCTAAACAATAGAACTCATCTAGATTATTTAATTGAATAAAAGCCCATTGTCTGTAATGGTTTGTTCTATCTGTTGCTTGAGATTCATCTATTAACCAAGTCGATGAAATGAAAATGAATAGAGCGAGCCCAACTAGCGTGCACCTTGCGAGCCTCCCCCTTCGGGGCTCGCCTTTTCGCCTTGATGGCGAATGCGATCTAGAGCGTATCATATGGTGTCAAATCCAAACACAAAACCGCAGGTCAGACCGCGTGTCGCGGAATGGCAGAATTGAGTACTGATCAATCCATTTATCATCAAATCCCGATTCCATCATATTGACATCCACCCTTCGTATTCAGCATTAGGATTATCAATTATCCATTGCTCACGCAATTTGTTTTGATAAGTCCAGTTTATTTCGTGCTCTCCTTGATCATGAGAATCGCACATGTATGGCACTCCTTATCGCTAAACATCCAAGCACCGCATTTAGTGCAGCGCATAACTGGTTCTTGCGTGTCAGTTGATTCTGCTAGATTCTTAGTGCCTACGGCTTGACATTTAAGGCATTGAAATACTCTAAAGCCTTCGTGTGTGTAATACCCATCAAGCCAGACAAACTCGGAATTG
>JACCDP011275530.1_pt1 | contig 12379 bp, 8 predicted proteins | sample 7445841 | NCBI WGS metagenome assembly JACCDP01 (sample SAMN15323441, study PRJNA562643) | freshwater metagenome | isolation source: river surface water | place: USA:Blue River Watershed | collected 2017-08-17
CAACAGCATCCGCTTATCTCCTCTCGAAACAGAGCTCGTTATGGCTATGAGCGATGGATCTGTCGTCAAAGTCAATGAAGATGAGCTCAAGCAAAAAATCTGGAATCCAGTAATTATAGGTAGGCATAGTGATTCTGTTAGTTTCGCCGACTTCATTAACGAACAGGCAGCATTTTCGATTGCTCTACCTGGTACTGTGCAAATACACAGCTGGCAAACTCAAACTCCAAACTCTCGCTTGATCCTAAAAGATGGACCATCCCTCGATGCTACCCTCGAACACGCCGTGGGCTACTCACCTACCTTTGACTGGATTTGGGTGACAGATGGGAGCAATTTCCGCATCCTTTCACGCCAAGGACTCGTTATCGCCGAAGTTCCTGGTGTCGCTGGCTATTTTACAAAGAATCAACTAGTGCTCTGGAACTTTCAAGGCGAAGCCTGGAGTATCGGTGGTAGCGATCGCAAACTGGCATCTATTATTTGCGGGTGGCTAAAGGCTAGTCAGAAAATCCCTGAAACTTGCTTAAACGGAAATCCTTAAGGGTGCTTAGAAGTCTTTCATCCCGAAGATGCGACAGCGAACCGCGCCTTATCCTGCACAGGAAAAATAAATCCACCCTTCCATCGGACAGTAAAAAAACAATAATTTCATGGCCCTATACAGGATCATCTAATCTTTGGACAGCGTCTCAAGCTTGAACAGCAAAGCTTGCATTCCTTGCTTTAGAAATCGAAAGCTTAAGCCGATACTAGCCTCGGCATGAGGTATGCATAGATAAGTTTGCTCACGAGTTTCATGTTTTAAAGGGGATGGTTATGACCACTAAGTTGACTATTGTTTCTTGTTCTACAGTTTTAGCTGCTGTGACCTTAGCTTGCAGTGCAGGTCCCGAATACAAGTCGACTTACAATAAAGGAACTCAAGCCGCCAACAGTGGGCTACAACCCGAGGTTGGTCATGGTACCGATACGAAATCAGACGATTCCAAAAAAGGAACAGAAGTAGCTAAAGACATTCCTGCTCCTTCTAGCGCACCAACTCCTACGCCTTCGACTCCAGCAGCACCAGCGGCCAATGCAAAGTCTGACGCCGATCGCGCGAAAGAAATGAATGCAAAAGGTTTTGTAGCCTATGCCGTCAATGCCCCGAACGGAGCCGGATGGAATAATGCCGGAAATCCATATTTGATAGCTCCTTCTGTGACTGCAGCTAATGCAGTCGACACAGCTAAACCTTTCGATACCTTCTTCTGCGCCTATCGCCTGGATGGCCAGACCCTTAACACGATGACGATCCATTCAGGAACTAACAATGGTCCTATGGCTCACGGGAGTGCCATTCAAACAGCAGCTCTTGCCGCTGGCCAGACAGTGGCCGACGCTCAGAAGCAGCTTGATGGCATGACCAAAGAACAAGTCGCTGCTATGCCCAACTGTAGGCCACATCGCGTAGCGGGTTTAAATGCAGCTCCTGGTGCTACTTACAACCACCAAGGTGGAGCGCAAGGTAATGCTGCTTCGCACATCTTCTTTAAAGTGATGACTGTTGATCCAAGTGGTACAGTAAAGTAAAACTGTACTAAGAAAAAATCATAGCCTCATTCGCTTAATTTGGTGAGCACAGGGACTGGTCAGCTAGTGAGCTGGTAAAGTCCCGATTTCATCTTGTCCCTACCTCCCCAAGAGCTTCAATAGCCTCGGAAAATCAATAGGCTTCTCCAAAAACGCCAGCATCCCAGCTTCCTCGCACTGCCGCCTGACATGTTCCGTCACCGAAGCCGTCAGAGCGATAACAGGAGTTTGCTGATTCAAACCACTTTTACGAAGTTGATGAAGAACCTCGATTCCTCCCATATCTGGCAAGCCAAGATCCATAAGAATGAAGGCATAGTTTTTTTGATTAGCCTTCGCTAAGGCCTCTTTACCATCAAAAGCCTCTTCGAGTTCTAAGCCATGCATATGGAACAGCGTCCGCACCAGATCACGATTGACGGGATCGTCATCCACCAAGAGTATCCGTCCTTGCGTGAGACTTAAGTTTTCAGGCTTAGCGAGATCTGGTAGCGGGATACGGACAAAAAAGGAGCAGCCATGAGGCTGATGATTACGATACCAAATCTCTCCTCCCGAAGCTGTAAGCAGCTTTCGGCAAATACTCAAACCCAAACCAGAACTCGCACCACCCACCGACTTACCACGACTAAAAGGTTCGAACAATCGCGTGGAAAGCTCCTCTGGTATGCCGGGCCCCTCATCCCGGACTTCTAAGATCAGATTTTTTTTCTGATCAGCTGAACACTCTAAGCTGCACTTAAGTGCAATAGTGCCATCCGAAGGTCCGTATTTTTTAGCATTCTGGATAAGATTCAAAAGTATCTGCCGTAAAACTAGGGGAGGAAGAGAGACCTGTTCAGGAACCTCCTCAGCTATCGAGAGAGTGAATCTTTGCTGGGTATCTGAGTCCAAAAAAGTCTTCAGGAGAGAGGGCAGCTCGTCACGCAAGACCAAGGCATCGGAGTGGGGCTTATGACTCTGCACATCTGCTTCAATCAGCTGTAGGAGCTGATTCACAAGCTGAAGGAGATCTTGTGCACGGGCTCGCAGCACTTGAAGCCAGCTTTGCTGTTGTTCGTTGAGGGCTGTCCCCGACAGGAGATCGGCAAATCCACAGATTGCCGTCAGAGGTGTCCGAAACTCATGACTCACCCCTGCAAGAAACATGGACTTTGCTTCGTTAGCTGCTTTGGCCTCCTCAGAACTCAGCCGAGCGAGACGCTCGCTCTCGCTCAAAGCTTGCGTTTTTTGCCCCACTGCGCGTCGAAGTTGGTAGATCCAGAGCGCACTCAGTACGAGCATGAGGAGCAAAAAGCCTGCGACCAATTGAATTCCGCGCTCTAATACCTTTTTTCGTTGTTCAGCAGTCTGGTAGACAAAGCCCTTGAAATTGTCCGGCTTGAGACTCGAATCTAAGCTCATGAGCGTATCGGCCATGCGATGCCAACGCTCTTCTTTCATGGAGCCCCATTCGACGAGGTTTGGCAATATCAGATGTCGCATGACGCTAGCTTCATGACGAAGACGATCTCTCGTGATTTTACGTTCCTGGACCGAAGCAAAAGGGAGAATCAGATCGATAGTCGCATCGACATCTTCAAAGGCAAGCTTCCACCCTTCAAAACTCGCCTGCCGAAAGCGTTCGACAAGTTCAGGATTGGATTCAATCAGAGCCTCTCTCGTAAAAAGAGTGTCACCATAAAAATCTATGCCATAGTCCAAGGGGTAGATGATGTGAAAGAGTTTGCCCGCTTCGCGCAGCTCCCAGGAGCTATCCGTGCTATACCCCACCTTTGCATCGAGCTCTCCGGAAAGGAGTGGCCCCATACCCCAACCTGGCTCGCTGACCTCCATGGACGATAGGGGAATACCTGCAGCTTGAAAGCTTGCACGAAACAAGGAGCCTCCTCGCCCCGTGGGGACACCAACTCGCTTGCCCCGCAAATCTGCAAGACTCAAGATCTGACTAGAGCCAAGAGTCACCATACAGTACGCTGAGTTTTGAAAAACAACTCCGAGCGCGACCAGCGGCTTTCCTCGCAAGCGTTCTTGCAGAAGCTCAGTATCAGAAACCCCAAACTCTGCTTCACCTGCCAGCACTTTATCGGTAACAGATTGACCAGGGGTGAGCTCTTTAATCTCGACCTCAAGGCCGGCTTTCCGATAGAGCCCACGAGCCTCAGCCACATAAAAACCAGCAAATTGAAATTGATGGAGGTACTGAAGCTGAAGCCGGACCTTTTGCAGAGCGTCTTTCGCTAGCGCGGCTTTGCCTGGTCCAAGCAGCAGCAGCCCTAGAAAACTCAGAATGGTGAAGATACGTGACATCAAGACTGGTCTCTCAAAGTAGATTCACTCATAGCTGTTGTATATCACACAGCTATGAGCTCTGCTATCTTGAGTCAATGCTCGCAAAATTTTTCTTTGATACCCTTCACCTTACCTTACACTCAACGCTATAGCTCTTGTCGGTCTTCGCACACTGCACGTCACCGCACTGGTAGACGGTCCCAAAGCCTCGACCCTGTCCGTTATCGCCATCTGGACACAAATCACCACCCATGGACGAACCACTTGCAGACGGGACTTGCCCATCGCCAGCCAACGAAAACAGATCTGCATCAGAAGCATCTCTCATCTGACCCGCAATCCGAATAAACATAGGCAGAGTTTCGTTATAGTATTTCATGATTGCAGCATCGTTATAGAACATGACTTTTTTCACTTGCTGATTGACTTCGTTCATATAGAGGCTAAGACGATTTTCGATATCGCCCCCCCCACAACGATCGTCCATACAGCAAACAGTTCCGTTTTGACTCACATACCGAGAGAGCTCTGCGAGGGTCCGGGTTGCTCGCATTCCGTTTAAAAAAGCTTCGGTGCGCGGACCAGGAGTCAATTCTGGATGGCCTGTATCATTGTAAGGACGGCCGGTTTTAGACTCATAACAGTGAGCGTAGCCTACGTAGTTTGCATAATAAGTCTTAGTCTGCCGGCTACCACCGTCCTTCCAAAACGATTTGGTGATGCCCATAATATCGTTGTTTGAAATATCCTCAAGTTCCACGCGAACATGGTGGGCTTTATCCGAGAGAATCTGTGCATAGCGGCGAACCTTAGCTGCATCTCCAGGACTCTTGGACTGAGCTGCTTCAAGAGCTACTTCGCGCACCTGATGCTGGTAAGACCGCATCGCAAAACCAGTAAGCATGACAAAGTCTTGAACGTTATAAATTCGGGTTCCACTTTGATCATACTTCGACCACCAGTCATTGATGTCATCGATCGCGCCTTGGAGATAGAAGATAGTATAAGATGTAAACCGATCTTCATCCGGCACAAATTCTCTGAGTTTGGTGTCGATCTTATTCAAAAGAGCTGTAGCTTCGCGATGGTTCTGATCATTGAAACCATCACTGATAGCCTGCCTCATCTGTTCCATCTGTGCGTTACTAAAAGTGGCTGGGGCTGCACAGGTCGCTTGGACCTCACCTGCAACCTTATTCCTCAAAATCCCTGCCACATTCCCGGCTATAGAAGCTCCTATCTTACCAAGCGCAGAAAAACCGGGGAGTGGAATACCTTCGATGAACTGCCCGAGATAATTGCCAATACAACCGACATCCACCTTAACTTCAGATTCCTCTTGCGATTGGGGCCTACATGCACTCACACTCGCCATGGCTAAACTTAGTCCCAAAACGCGTAGTCCCGTGGTTTTCATAGACCCCATCCTCCAAGATTTCTGTATTTTGCTAAGCTTAAGAGAGCAAATCAAATGCCAAGACCAGAAGATTCCAGTCAAGCATCGAGAATCCCTAGCAAGCCTTGGTTTGTGGAGGGACGAGAGCACAAACGTTTCTTACCCATTGGTAATAAAGATCGACAGCTCACTTGAGCATCACAACTTGATCTTCCTCAAGGGCGATTCACAACCCCCAAAGACAGCAAGACAAATTGTGTTTCAAAACCAAGCTGACATCTTCTTGAGCTCCGATGACAGAGAAAAAGCCTTTAAGTCATCAGATTTCATACACAAACCCTGAGTCCGCATTTTCTGTTCGGCAAAACTTGCCCCGCTGAAGCCTCAACCAACACCCCCCTCTCACCGACGACCCTAAGGAGGAGGATTGCTGCCGCATGCTTGCTCGCTTCTTTAACTTTGCCCTTATGTTGCTGAGTTCGATTCCGAGCTCAGGTCGCGCATCCCCTCTTTCTCTCAGCATGCCTCCAAAAGCCGAACAGCTGCTAAGTCCCGATCTATTGATACTCGAAGACCCGACCGGCACTCTCAGTTACCAGGACGTTGCCCTGCTTTCGGACGCTGCGTTTTTTCGCAGCCCGCATAAAGTTCCCAATTTTAGCTTCACCAATTCCGCCTACTGGGTTCGGATGCAGATCCACAACGATAGCCAGCTCAGCTATCCCGCTGTTTTAGAATATAGCTATGCGTCCACTAACTTTGTCGATTTTTACTGGATGTCGCCACAAAACTCTCTCCGCAGTATCCGTACAGGCGATCAGCTGCCTAATGCAACGCGGTCCATTCGCTATCGTCTCCCGGTCTTCCCCATCGAACTCAGTCCTGGTCTGCATACAATTCACCTTCGTGTCCAAACCGATGGTGTCGTGCAAGTCCCGCTTACGCTCTATACCAAAGAAAGTTTTGAAAACAAAAAACTGATGGAGACTTCGCTGCTCTACGCGATCTACGGAGCCATGTTTGCTATCGTAGGTTACAACCTACTTCTCTTCATTAGCACCCGCAAACTTATGGTCTTCTATTATGTTCTCTTTGTCGGCATCAATACGACGACATACCCCGCTCAGCAGGGATTGACCAACTTTCTGTTTCCCGAAGCTGACCTATCTTGGTTCAACAATTCGGGACAGATGATGCTCTGCGGACTTTCAGCTTTTTTTAGCTTACAGTTCATTCGCCTGTTCCTAGAGATCCCCTTGTTTTCCATCAAACAGCTCCGAAACAGCTCTGGCCAAGCCAGAAGAAACCAGATTCCAAGCCTCATACTCTGCTTTTTCTCAGTCCTGTCGATCCTCCAATCTCTTATCTCACTTGTCAGCTACAATCTAGGCGCCAAACTGATGACCCTGCTTCTATTTGGCATTTTCCTCTACGTTCTTATCCTGTCGTCCTATCGTGCCATCAAGGGCGATAGGCTTGCTGGACTCTTTCTAGGAGCATGGTCTCTCTTCATCGTCGGTGGCCTTGTGCTCGTCGCAACCTATCTCGCCGTGATTCCCGTGACTCTTTACTCGCAGTTCTCTATAAGTTTTGGACTCGTGTTTGAAAATATCTTTCTTTCACTCGCCATCGGCTACAGACTCCGCAAAGAGCTCTCCGAAGCTCTCAAAGAAAACATCTCTATCAATGCCCAACTGGTAGAAAAAGAGCGTCTTCGCACCCAATTTTTTCACAATGTGAGTCACGAACTTCGTACTCCTCTCAACGGCATCATAGGCTTTTTGGAATTAGTGCGAGAAGGGAGCTTTGGCTCCATTTCCTCTGATGCCAAAACTCATGTCACCAAAGCCCTTCGTCTAGCCGAGGCACAAAAATCACAGGTCAACACCATTCTCGATCTCGCCAAAGCAAAGCGTGGTGAGCTGACTCTGAGAATCCAAGACGTGTCGCTGCATGATATTAAAGTTGAGACAGACCATCTCGCAGAAGGCCTGAGCTTTCAAACTCATTCTGCAAGCTACCATTCCGAGCTCAGTGGTTTAGACCGCGGATTTCTCGGTGATAAAGAGAAGCTCTTGACTATCATTCGCAATTTGATCGGTAATGCTTTCAAGTTCCACGCCCTGGATAGACCCAATCACGTCCGACTGGATCTTATTCACAGCGAGCAAAATCTCAAAATCATCGTGAGCGACTCCGGCATTGGTATTCCTAACAGTCATCGGCAACGGATCTTTGAAGAGTACGGACAGATCGAGGGCGATGCCCGTAGATCCTATGAAGGAACGGGGCTCGGACTGAGTATGGTCCATCGCCTCGTCGAACTCATGCGGGGAACTATTACACTTGACACCCATCTCGGCAAGGGCAGTTGCTTTACCGTAGAGATTCCCTGCGCATCGCGCGAAGAGCTTCATCTCACCAGCGACTCGGTAGCTATCGAAGAACCTAGCCCTATGGTACATCTGACCGTTGACGACAGTCCTCTCACTGTGACGCCTCATAGCCAAGAAGGTGCTCGCTGGGATATTTACATCATCGATGACCATGCGACCAACTGCGAGATCATGGAAGGGCTCCTGCTCGCCGAGGGCTACCATGTGCGGCACGCTCTCAGTGGACAGGCGGGACTCGCCGAGATGCGCTTGAAGCGTCCCGACCTCCTCCTGCTCGATATGATGATGCCAGAGATGTCAGGAGCTGATGTCCTGGCAGCTATGCGCAGTGACCCTTTGCTGGAGGAAATTCCAGTCATTCTAGTCACAGCTCGCGCCAGCGATGAAGATAGGATCGAAGGCCTTCGGCTTGGCGCCGACGATTATCTTCCCAAACCAGTTTATGCTGCCGAACTGCGTCTGCGGGTATTCAACATGATCCAACGGCATCGACTGCTCCGCGACACCGAACGCAGCACTCAAGAGGACAAGCTCTTGCAATTGGGGAGCTTATTTGGCGACCTCAGCCACGAGCTCAAAAATATTCTCCAGGGGACAGCCACGGCTCAAAGTCTCGATGAGTTTGATAGCGGTATGGCCCTCGTTCCCGTCCAGCTTTCTGAACGTGAACATCAAACGCTCGCCAAGGCTCTCGTGTCCAGAGAAACCGCTGAAGGCTACCTGCAACGTCTTAGCTGGCTACAAGACCTTGCCGCAACGCCTCTTGAGTTGACCGTGATTCAACAGCTTGCCGAATTGAAACTAACGCGAGAAGTTCTCTTAGCCATTTGGGTCGATCTCAAACAGCAGCCCGAAGAAGCGCTCACCTTTGCCTCCACACAATTCAAGATTTTCCTGCAGCACCGCAGCCTTCTCGCCCAGATGGATCGTTGCTGGGACCTTACTCAAGGCGTGCTCGGCTATTCGCGGGGGGAATCAGCTCAGACTTGCAGCGTTGATCACATATGGAACCACGTGCGCCCCATACTCAATAGCCGCCTAAGATCTCACCAGATCAGGGTGAGCAGCGAGCTCAGCTCTGAAAAACTCGCGATCGACAGTAGCCACTTGATGCAGGTACTTATCAACCTGTATGGCAATGCCATTGATTATGTAGCAGACTTAGCTCCTGAGGAGCGTTGGATCCATCTGCGCTCTTGGAGCGCAGAAGATTGGATTTGGATCGAAATAAGTAATGGAGGCCCTCCAATTCCGAGCGAAATCCATGCACATATTTTTCAGAGGGGCTATTCAACTAAGGGGCAGCAGGGTAATGGGCTGGGACTTTATGTTTCCCGTCGGCTCGTCGTTGAGGCTGGTGGTGAACTTGTGTACGAAGAAGGCAGTCCTCATCCGCGCTTTAGCCTCAAGCTATTGGCTTCGCGGTCTCTTCTCGATAAAAAACCAGCTTAAAAAAAAGTCCTCGCCATGGGGCGAAGACTTTACGCAAATTGAAGTGATGAAGCCTTCAGCTGGCCGTAGCTGCAACCGTAGGAGCTCCGTTGAGAAGCTTTTCGTAATGCTTTTCCAAAAAGTCGATGAACGCACTCAAGATTTCCGTCTTGCTTCTTGCGCCAACTTTGCTATTGATGTTTTTGACGTGGATGCGCACAGTGTTTTGACTAATGCCCAACTTTTGCGAGATATCTTCAGCATTGACGACTCTTGCGATCATCAACTGGAGCACATCTTGCTCGCGGGGAGATAGGTTGTACTTCTTACTAAAAGCAGCGACCGGCACCTTGACTTGTTCAGCTTTCATCATCCCATCTCTCTCATTAGGGTTTAAAGTGGCGGAGATTTCGGAAACCAAATCTTACGCGCTTGTAAATTTTATTATATCTACTCGGCGTCATTTGTCTCGTCAATACGAAAAAAGAGTACGAATTTTTCTCCCCCCGTCTTTTTTGTGGTACACTCGAGGGATGGTTTGCGTCGAAATGGCTTAAATCTGCCCCCTTTGGCTTTCCAAAAAGAGACTATCAATGGCTGGCACCCGGCTCCTTTGGACTGGTATTGGACTCACGTGTATGGGAGCGACGGCGACACCCTCCTTCGCCGATTTCGATAAGGCGCATCCCCCTCATCATGCTTTCAACGCCCAACTTTTGCAGCCTGGAGAGCTCCAGTTCAGCATAGCTGGAAATGTAAAGTACGGCGTTTTAGATACACTCGAATTAGGCACTCAGGCTGGCTTTCTTATGATCGCCACCCCCCCGGTTTGGAACCTTTCGCTCAAACATCGGATGTTCGAAACACCCGATAGTTTCACATCGTTCACCGCTCATAGCTTTTTTCAAAGCGAAGGCAGCGATCGCAACTTTTTCTCCATGCATGGCATCATCAACTCACGGCCAATCGGCAGCTCGGACTTTATCCTCTCGCTGGGGTTGTTTGATGCTAATCTCATCAGCTACAGCTCAGATTCTAACTATACAGTCCACTTTTTGACTCCTTCTATTGCTTTCGATGCTGTCCTCAGCAAACACTGGGCTGTATCCCTTATAGGTATGAAACCTGTCTATGCCATCGGCGAATTGAATTCGGAAGACTCTGGTGAGGGCAACCTACAGATTGACTTTACGAAAAATAAAAACACCCTGGCTTACACAACTGCAACCGTGACCTACTCTGGTAAAAGCTGGAATGCGGAAATAGGCGCCTTTAGCTTCAGCACCGACTTAACTTTTTTCCCTTACCTCAACCTATTTTGGAGGTTCCATGCGAATTGATCGCATAACGACGCTCCTCTCGATCTTGATACTCTCGGGCTGCAGTCCAGATTCCCTCAAAACCGACCAGCCCCTTCGTGCTCGCATTCTCACCCCAAGCGGGGATACTTATGCGCTTCGCGATGTCAGCTTTGAAACCCTCCAAAGCATACGTCACGCCTCTGGAAGTCTGGGCAAAATCTGGGGTCATGCATCGGCAAGTTTGGAGGCCAATCCAGACGAGATCATCGCTACCGCCAACCCCGATGGCCTCTATCGAACCCGCGGTCATGAAGTTGAAATCGACTATACGGTCAAAGGCGATGTGGCTATCCCGCTGAATTTTACCAGCATGGAACTCCTCGCTCTCTATTACAACTTCGAGAAGACAGTTCTCTTTTGGGAGAATAATCTGCAACTGCCAATTGCTGAGAGTGGTCTGCCGCGTGTATTTTACAACCCTTCCCTTTCGGTCTCCCAAGAGGGTGTGAGCTCAGAGATATCGATCGTCATGAATGCCGCCTATCTCTCAGGTATTCGTGACCTCTGGTTTTTCAAAACCTCTGCCAAAGAACGCGTACCGGTAAAGATGAATCTCGGAGTTGTTGCTCATGAATTTGGGCACTTTATCTTCGATTACCGGTTTGCCAAGCTCGACCCCAAAGCGTATGAAAGCGAATTTTCCACCAATGAATATCTGCTATCTGGTTTGAACGAAGGCCTTGCTGATTTTTTCTCTTACATGGTAACCGGTCAGGCGGACGAATTTGGCAAGTCCCTCCCGCAAATCGCCAACGAACGAAATCTGCCTATTTCCTGGACCTACAGCACTCTTCGTGAAGCTGACTGTCAAGGTGGCTTTTACTGCTCTGGTTCTATCTTAGCCTCGGCCCTATATGAAATAGCCAATAGTCCAGGACAGACAGCCTTATCCGTTGGCCAGGTCGTCTACCGAGCGTTCCCCGAATTTGCGCTGCGTTGGAGCGAGGAAAAGAATAATGACATCGTAGACCAAAGCATCTTGATCGCCCCCATCATTCAAGAAAGTGGTGACGCAAAGCCCACTTACTGTGCGATATTCAAGAAATGGTTTGATTCAAAACCCATGCAGGCGAATTTTCCATGCACACCATAAAAAAGCATCTCTTCCTTCCGATCTGTATGTGCGCAGTACCTAGTATTGCCCAAGCCATTCCTGTCGCAGAAACTCTCCCGCTGCGGAGCTTTGGTCTCGGCCTCAGCTCACACTATGTACAGCAAGCTGACCTGAATAGGTCTCAGCGTTTTCGACTCGACTTTCTGTCGCTCGAAACACTCAACGAAAATCTACGCTGGGAGAATCAGATCGCCTGGGCACCTGATCGCCAAAATTACCCGAGCGCTCTGAAGATTCGTCAAGATCTTTACGAATGGTCTAGCGCCATCCGCTATAATTTTCCTAATCTCTTTCGTTATGGCTTGAGCCTTGGTCCTATGCTCCGTCTCGAACATACCGAAATAGAAGTTAAAACCGAACAAAAGACCCAGCAGACCCATAACCGATGGACACTCGGCTGGCGCGCAGCTGCCACTTTGGATTACGCTATTCACCGCGACTGGGAGTTGAGCTTTTTCTTAGCCTATCTCGCCAGACCCATCGGGGATAAAGCAGACTTTGCCTTTGGAGCTATTTTGTTAAGAAACTCATCTGAGTCTCGCTAATCTGCTTTTCCTCTGTCGCACTCCTGCTAAAATGAAAGTTCACGCGGAGGGGACAAGATCTATGCAAAAATACATAAAATACGCCAACTGCAATTTTTTAGTTTTTATTACCATCCTTAGCTTATTGGCAGGGGGACATTGGCTGTGGCTCCCTCTGCTGACTATTCTGGCCATTTCAATCTTTGGGGATGCCTGGCTGGGTGAAGACAAGGAATTTCATAGCTACTCTCACACCTGGCTGCTGAATAGTTTCCTTTATCTCAACCTAC
>JACCDP011097875.1_pt1 | contig 12378 bp, 11 predicted proteins | sample 7445841 | NCBI WGS metagenome assembly JACCDP01 (sample SAMN15323441, study PRJNA562643) | freshwater metagenome | isolation source: river surface water | place: USA:Blue River Watershed | collected 2017-08-17
CCTGGTGCTCGAACGCGCCGGCTTCGTGCGCCATCTCGTCGCAAACCCGTCGACGGCCCTCGGCATCCTCGCCGAGATGAGCCGCCGGCTGCGCCAGGCCGACCGGGTCATCGGGAACCTCGCGCTGCTGGACGTCTACGGCCGCGTGGCGCGCTTCCTCAACGACCTTGCTCAGAAGGAGGGCACCCCGACCGACGAGGGCGTCCTCATCCGTGAGCGGCCGACGCAGCAGGACATCGCCTCGATGGTCGGCACCAGCCGCGAGACCGTCTCGCGTGCGCTCAACGACTTTGCCAAGCGCGGACTCATCGCGATGAACGGCAAGCAGATTGTGCTGCGGCACGGCTTCGACGCCGACGTGACGGACGAAGAGTAGTGACCGAGACATCCCACATGACCTCTCCCATCGTTTCGTCCGCCGAGCCCGTTGCGGAGGCCGCACGGCGATTTGCTGCTGCGGTCGTCGCCGTTGACGCCGAGCTTGGCTGGGCCCGTGTTGCGGTCTCGGGCAGCGTGGCCCACCGGGTGGTGCCGAGTGCGCGCGCGCTCATTCCGGACGCCGTGTGGAGCCGCCTCCGTCTGACCTGGACCGACGACGCCGCGTCAGCGACGCCAGGCTACGGACGTGTGCAGGCCATTGCCGGCGGGCTCGATCTCACGGCGGTCGGCGTCGAGCTTCCATTCGTGGTGGCGGGCGAATCGTCCGAAGCCGCTGTGAAGCGGATCGCACGACGGTTCGCAGATCAGTTCTCGGGCGGCATCGACGTCGCTCTGCTCGAGCTGGGCGACGACGGCTCGTTGGCCGGCCTCTTTCCGGGGCACGCCGCGCGCTTCTCGATGCAGCCGGTTGTGCACATCACCGACGCCCCGCACGAACCGCAGGAGCGGCTGACGCTGGGCTTCAAGTCGCTCCGGACCGCTCGCACGCACGTCATTCTGGCTGAGGGCACGTCGAAGAGAGCGGCGCTCGGGGCCATCTCGTTCGGTGACCCTCTGGCGCCGTCGAACGTGCTCCCCGGCGAGGTTGTCGTCGTCACCGACGCCGCGTGAAAGCAGAGCGCCGGGCTCAGCTTTAGACTAATTTCCGGCGCCATGTTCGAGGTTTCAAAAATCGTCTGGTTCTGCGCTGCCCATCAGGTCCGTTTCGACGGCGGGGAGTGCGAGCGGCTGCACGGCCACAACTGGCGTGTGCGCGTCACGGTCCGCGCAAGGGAGCTCGACCGAATCGGCTACGTCATCGACTTCGGGGAGCTCAAGCGGGCGACGTGGCTGGCCGTCGAGCGGTTCGACCACGGCAATCTCAACGAGATTGCGCCGTTCACCGAGTTGAACCCCACCGCGGAAAATCTCGCGCGGCACGTGCACGGCGTCCTGGCTGCGCAGTTCGACGACGACCGCCGATTCGTCCACCGGGTCGAGATCTGGGAGACCGAGAACAACCGCGCCGCCTACATGCGTGACGCCGAGTGAAGCCCATCGCACCCTCGAGCCGACCATGCACCTGACCATCCTGTCGCGTGACGAAGGGGTCCACAGCACGCGGCGCTTGATGGAGGCCGCGCGCCTGCTTGGTCATCGGGTGCGCGTCCTCGACCCGCTGTCGCTGCAGCTGGCTCTGGGCAGCGGTCCTCATGGCATCTACGCCGGCGAGAAGGCGCTGGGCCGAACGGACGTGGTGATTCCGCGCTTCGCGCAGTCGATCAACAGCTACGGCCTCGCCGTCGTGAATCAGTTCGACCTCCGCGGCACGCCTGTGCTCAACGACGCGCAGAGCATCGCCCAGGCGCGAAACAAGATGCGGCTCATGCAGCTGCTCGTTCACCACATGCTGCCGGTGCCGCCCACGGTGATCGGGCGCGGAGCGAACGAACTGCGTCGCATGGCGAGCCTCGTCGGCGGCTTCCCCGTCGCGGTGAAGCTGGTCGAGGGCGCGGACCGAACCGGCGTAATTGTCTGCGAGACTGCACAGTCGATGGAGGCCACGCTCGAGGCCGTTCTATCGATGGGGCTCAACATCATCGTCCAACGCTACGTTGCCGCAGATCAGGGACGCAGCCTGCGCGCGCTGGTCGTCGGAGGCCGGCTGCTCGCGGCCGTTTCGCGGCGCACGCCCGGCGGCCGGCTCCGTCGCACGCTCGGCACCGCGCACGATGCGAAGCCGACGCAGCTCTCGGCGGCGCAGGAGCAGCTCGCCCTGAAAGCCGCGCAGGTCGTCGGTCTCGAGGTGGCGGCGGTCGATCTCCTGATGCTCGAGGACGGCACGACGCAGGTCTTCGATCTCCATTCGAGTCCTGGCTTGCGCGATCTGGAAGAGGCGACGGGGCAGGACCTCGCGCGGCCCATCGTCGAGCGGGCGATCGAGATGGCTCAGCAGCGGCGCCATCTCGCTGCGATGGACGCCCGCGGCCGCAGCCGGCCGAGGGGGCGTTGATGCGTCTTTTCGCCCTCGCGCTCGTCTCGGTCGCGTGCAGTTCGCTGCCGGTACAGCACGACGTGGCCGCCTCGACCGATGGCGGCGCGGCGGATGTATCCCGACCCTGTCTCACGTGGAGCGTGGCGGAGGAGGTGGCGCGGGTCGAGGTCGACAAGCTGGACGAGGCGAGCGGCCTCGCTGCTTCGGCCGTTCACGCAGGCGTCCTCTACGCGGTCAACGACTCGGGCAATGCGCCGAAGATCTTTGCGTTCGATCTGCAGGGCAGGGCGCTCCACACCTGGCGCGTCGGCGGGGTCGTGAACGAGGACTGGGAGGACCTCGCCGTCGCGCCGTGCGCCCCCGGCGAGACCGCAAGCTGCCTCTACATCGCCGACACCGGCGACAACGCTGCCGTGCGCGACGTGGTCCGAATCCTCGTCGTTCCCGAGCCGGCGTTCGACTCCGCGGAGGAGCTTGCCGTCCTGCGCACCGTGACCTTCCGATACCCCGGCGGCCCGCGCGATTGCGAGTCGCTGCTCGTCACGCCCGACTCGGGGCTGTTCGTCGTCGCGAAACGTCCGGTGCCCGAGCGGGACATGCGCGGAGTCTTCGCCGTGCGTGGCGCTGTCGACGGGCAGGGCGTCATCACCGCCGAGCGCGTGGGCGACCTGCGACCGACGGAAGGCCCCGATGCCCTCTATACGGGGGGCTCCGTGCATCCGTCCGGACGTCGGCTCGTGCTGCGGACCTACGCCGCCATCGAGGAGTACGTGTTGCCCGAGGGCGCCCCGTTCGAGAGCTTTTCTTCGCAGCCGGCGCGCGTGGTCGAGCCCGGCGGCGCCGCGGAAATCCAGGGTGAATCAATATCCTATGGATGGGATTCTCTCTGGACGACGAGCGAAGGCAGCCGCCCACCCCTCAATCGCCGCAGTTGCCTGGAGCGCGAGCCATGACCTTCGCCCGCCTCGCCGTCATCAGCTTCCTTCCCCACGAGTATCGCGCTGCTGCCCAGTCGCCCACCGGCGGCTTCCGGTTTCTGGCGAAGTGGCTCGCTGTCGTGACGCTGCTGTCGGCGCTCGTCACGGCGGCGATTCTCGCCCGCATCTCGCGAGAGGCGGTGCAGCAGATCGGCGTGATGGGCGACTTCGGCGTGAAGGAGCGGAAGTTCTTCTACGACGGACCGCAGCCCTACCGGCTCGACCACAAGGGGCTCCTCACGCTCGTCATCGACACGACCGGAAAGACGGGCATGGAGATGCTCAGCGGCGCGCAGCAGGCGGTGCTCGTTCTGGAGGACCGGATCGTCACGCGTGACCCATCGGGCCAGCGTGAACTGCTCCTGTCCGAAATGGCCGCCGTGTCGTGGACGAAGGCCGATTTCATCTCGGCCCTGCACGCCATGCCGGCGATCGGCTTCTTCCTCTATGCAGCGCTCTACGTCTGGTGGCTTCTCGTCGCGTGGGGTCTGACGGGCTTCGGCGGCTCCATCGCCGTGCTCGCATCCCAAGGTCGCCTGTCTCCGCCGGACGGGGTGCGGCTCGCCTGCCACGCCTTCGCCGTCCCCATGGCGATAGGCATCGTTCCGTGGTCGTTCCCCGGGCTCTGGATCGCGGTGCTGCTGACGGGGCTGCTCCTCACCTGGGTCGGTGCGAAGTCGACCGGCGACGCGGAGCCCAAGGGCCGGCCGCAGTGGCCTCCGCAATGAGCCGGCGGACCCCTTCGCCCGACGAACAGCGGCGAGCCGACGCCGAGCTTTCAGAGGTCTACGCGTCGCTGGGGGCGCTGTTCGCCGATGCGTCATGCCCCCGCTCGACGCGCTGCTGCCGTTTCCGGAAGACCGGCCGCGTGCCCTATTTGTGGCCCTCCGAGGGCCGTCGCGTGCTCAAGGGAATCGCGCGCCGCGGAGGCCGTCTGCCGCTTCAGGGCGAGCCGGGGGAGTGCCCGCTGCTCCTCTCTGACGGGGGCTGCTCCGTCTACGAAGACCGGCCGTTCGGGTGTCGCACTTTCTTCTGCGACGACGCCACGCTGCCGGCAGGCAACCGCAGACGCGAGGTCGATGCGCTTGCGAAGCGGCTGCGGACCCTGTCGGAAGCGCTCGGTGAGGCCGAGCTGGTGCCCCTGACGACGATCCTCGACGCTGCGTTCGATCGCGAGGGACGGCGGCGGCGGTGATTCGCGCGTGCAATTGCGCGGCGCGGCAGCACTTTGAGTGGGCGGACCCTGGAGCGCTCGAGCATCAGCGCCGTCGTGGCGCATCGGAGTCACACCGTGAGAGTCCTCGTCGCAGGTGCATCGGGCTTTGTCGGTCAGCGCCTCATTCGGCGGCTGTCGGAGACCGACGAGGTGATCGCTCTGCGGCGCTCGGCCACCGCGGCCGACGGCACCGCCGCTGCAGAGCGCATCACGTGGCGTGCGTGCGATCTCTTTTCGGCGCGTCAGACCGAGCTTGCTGTTCATGGGGCCGACGTCGCCGTCTACCTCGTGCACTCGATGTTGCCCACCGGGCGCCTGAACCAGGGTGACTTCGCCGACGTCGACCTGATCCTCGCGGACAACTTCGCCCAGGCCTGCGCGCGCGCGGGCATCCGCCGGATCGTCTACCTGGGCGGGCTCGTTCCACCGACGCAGACGCTCTCGAAGCATCTGCGGAGCCGGCTCGAGGTCGAGGCTGCGCTCGCGGCCTACGGCGCCTCGGTCGTGACGCTGCGGGCCGGGCTCGTGCTGGGCGGCGAGGGGTCTTCGTTTCAGATCCTCGCCACGTTGATGCAGCAGTTGCCGGTCGTGGTCCGTCCGCCGTGGGCATCGGTGATGACACAGCCCATCGCGGCTGACGATGCCGTGGAGTTTCTCTTCCGGGCGATTCACGACGGCGAGCTGCCCGCAGGCGCCTATGACATCGGCGGAGACACGGCCCTCACCTACGCCGAGCTGATGGAGCGGACCGTGGCGGCGCTCGGTCTTCACCGGACCTTCCTGCCCGTTCCATTTCTGCCATCGTCCGTCTCTTCGCTCGGGGTGAGCCTCGTCACCGGGGCGAGCAGGAACCTCGTTTCCCCGCTGCTCGACAGCCTGATGCACGAGATGGTCGTGACCGACCGGACTCTCCTCGACCGCTATCCCTTCCGGCGCCTCTCCCTCGACGAGGCCCTTCGCCTCGCGCTGCAGCGGCCCGTTCCGTCATTGCGAGAGACCACGCGCGATCGCTCCCTCCGTGCACGCTGGAAGAAGGAGGTTCGTTCGATCCAGCGCTTCGTTCTTCCACCCGCTCAGAGCGCGCAGCAGGTGTCGCGTGCCTATTTCGAGTGGCTTCGGGACGTTACGGCGCCGCTCGGTCTCGTCGTGGAACCCTCACCGGGCCATTGGTCGTTCAAGGTCCCGCTCGTTCCGCGGACGTTGCTCGAGCTGGAACACGAGCGTGAAGCCAGCCGCCCGGGACTTTCCGTCTACCGATTTCGGGGAGGGCTTCTCGTCGCCGAGGAGGGCAGCAAGAACGCTCGACTCGAGTTCCGAGAAAGCCTCGGTCGACGGTTCGTCATCGCAGCCGTGCATGACTACGAGCCGACCTTGCCGGGGCCTCTCTACGTCTGCACGCAGGGCCTCGGGCATCTCATCCTGATGCGGGCGTTCGGTCGCCGCCTCGAGCGCGTCGCGGAATCGAACGAGGCGCGTGACCGAAGCGGCCGAGGGGGAAGAGGTCTCCGAGACGGAGCGTTGACCGACGTCGCCGCCGGTCCGCAGGGAGCGCCAACCTAGCGCTTGCGCGACTTCTTCTTGTTCTCCTTCTCCTTCTTGCGCTTCTCCTTGAGCTTCTTCTTGTCGTCTTTCGACATCGCCTTGGGAGGCGGCGCGTAGCCCATGAGGCGCGCCTTCGCCATCGCTGCAGCGTGCGAACCCTGGCCGCCGGCGCGCGGCACGAGGCCCCCCGGGAGGCCGCCTCCGCCGAACATGTCGCCGAACATCTCTTCCAGGTTCATGCCCCGCATCTGCTGCATCTGCGCGATCTGGCGGAAGCCCGGAAGACGAGACAACAGCCCCGGCGCCTCGCCAATCTGGCGCATCACCTTGCGCATCATGCCGAAGCGCTGGAGGAGGCCGTGGACCTCGCTGGGATGACGGCCCGAGCCGCGGGAGATGCGGCGCACGCGCGACGCGTCGATGAGGTCGGGACGCTTGCGTTCCTGCCGCGTCATCGAGCCGACGACCGCCTCGACCTTCACAAGCTCCTTGTCGTCGAAGCGCACGTTCTCCGGCAGTTCGCCGAAGATCGGGAACTTCTCCATGATGTCGTTGATCGAGCCCATCTTGCGGATGAGCCTGATCTGCTGGACGAAGTCCTCCATGTCGAAGTTGCCGGTGAGGATCTTCTCGGCGTCCTCCTCGGCGCGGTCCTTGTCGACCACCTCCTCGAAGTCCTTCATCAGGCCGACGATGTCGCCGAAGCCGAGGATCCGGCCCGCGAGGCCCTCCGGGCGGAACTCCTCGAGGCGGTCCATCTTCTCGCCGGTGCCGAGGAACTTGATGGGCTTTCCGGTCACCTGCTTGATGGAGAGCGCCGCGCCGCCGCGCGCGTCGCCGTCCAGCTTCGTCATGACGAAGCCGTCGATTGCGAGCCTGCGATCGAACTCCGCCGCCGTGCGCACGGCGTCCTGACCGATCATCGCGTCGACGACGAGCAGCGTGTTGTCGGGCGCGCACGCCGAGCGGATCGACTCGAGCTCGCGCATCATCTCTTCGTCGATGGCGAGGCGGCCGGCCGTATCGAGGATGACGACGTCGCGCTTCTGTCGCTTCGCCTCCTCGATGCCCTGCTTGCAGAGGTCGAGCGGCTTCGCGCCGTCGACGCTGTGCACCGGCACCTTCATCTTCTGGCCCAGCACCTTCAGTTGGTCGACGGCGGCGGGCCGGTAGATGTCGGCGGCGACGAGCAGGGGCTTCTTTCCCTTGCGCGACAGGTAGCCCGCGAGCTTGCCGGTGGTCGTCGTCTTTCCCGAGCCCTGGAGGCCGACCATCATGATGACGGTAGGCCCCTCGCTCGGCTGCTTGAAGGCGAGGGAGGTGTCGACCGGACCCATCAGCGCTTCGAGCTGGTCGTGGCAGATCTTGATGAAGTGGTCGCCGGGTGACGCGGCCAGCTTCTTTCCGTCCTTCTCGGCCTTGACAGCGACGACTTCACCGATCGCCTTTTCTTTCACATCGGCGATGAACTGCTTCGCCACGCCGAAGTCGACGTCCGCCTCGAGAAGCGCCACACGGATGTCTCGGAGAGCATCCTCGATGTTCTCCTCGGTCAGCTCGGCCTTGCCCGTAAGCTTGTTCTTGGCGGCGCGAAAACCCTTGGTGACGGCGTCGAGCATCGGGAGACTCCGGGCGTTCTTCGAGAGGGGGAAAACGGCTCAAAAAAGGCGCGAAACGTAGCGGCACGCGGCCCCGGAGTCAACGTGCCGCAGGCGGCGGGTCACTGCCATATGCGGCAGCGAATTGGGGCTCAGGGAGCGGCCTGAACTGGCTTCGGCGCAGCGTCCGACAGGGCGCCCCGAATGCGGACGTTCGAAAGCGCGCAGCTGCCGCCTCCCCCGCAAGCGAACGCGAAGCGCGCCTTTTCCCCCGACAGGCCCGCCACGGCCATGCTTCCCAGCGGCTTGCTGTCGATGAACGCCGTCAATTTCCCGGAGACCACACCCAGTGCAACGCGGTGGCTCTCGCCGCCCTTGCGGTCGGTCTCAACCTCCGCGGCGATGGCCCTCAGCGGGGCCTTCGGGGTCGACGCGAGCAGCTCGTGCCGGACGCCTTCGCCGAGCCGGAGGCGAAGTCCGACGTAGGTCGCGTCGTCTTTGAGAAGCAGCAGCTCCGCGACAACGGGCGTCTTGCTCCCACGCCCTTGGTTCAACACGACTTCGGCCTCCACCTGGGCGTTGTCCAGATCGGCGCGCAGCGTCTCCAGCATGGCGCGGGGAGCAGCAACCGAGTCTTCACTTTCGGTGCGTCTCGGCTGTGCGCGCGACGAAAGCCCGTCGCGTGACAGGCCTCCGTCCGCAGTCGTCTTCCAACCGCGCTGTTCGGTGACGACGGCTCCCTCGATGCCCTCGCCGTACGAGATGGCCACGCTCGACGAAGAAAGCTGCTGGATCTTCGCGCGCAAGCGCGGATCGAACGGCTCCTCGTGGCTCTTCATGAGCGCAACGGCCAGCACGGTGACGAGCAGCAGCGCGGCAGCCGCGAACATGGCGAGGCGCGCGCGGCTCGAGCGGACCTCCCGAACGGTGCTCGCGAGACCGCCTTGACGGCGCATCGGCGGCGCAGGGACGTGCGAAACGTTCCGTGGCCCAAGGACAAGCGAGTCGAGCAGCGCGGCAACGTCGAGCGCTCGACGCGGACGGCGCGCGGGGTCTTGGTCCAGCAGCTTGAGGATCATGTCGTCGAGGCGTGCGTCGAGGTCCGGAAGCTTCTCGCGCGGCGTCTTGAAGCGTCCGACCGGCAGTTCGCCCGTGAGCAGTTCGTACAGCATCACGCCCAGCGAATAGAGGTCGGCGCGGCCATCGACATTCTTCGCGTCCTTGCGCTGCTCTGGCGCCATGTAGTGCGCGGTGCCCATCGCAACGGCGGTCATCGTCAGGCTGGAGCGTCCCTCCTCGGCCATGCCCGCGAGACCGAAGTCGGCGACCTTCGCGTTGCCCTGATGGTCGACGAGGACGTTCTCCGGCTTGAGGTCGCGGTGAATGACCCCCTTCTGGTGCGCGTAGTCGATGGCGCGGGCCACCTGCGCCACGAGCCGCAGCAGCTCCGCGCGGGTCAGCGGCTTTTCGGCGTGCTTGTCGCGGAGGCTGCGCCCCTCGACGAACTCCATCGTGAAGTACCACTTGCCGTTGGCGTGGCCGCGGTCGAACACCTGCACGACGTGCGGATGCGCGAGTGCGGCGAGGGCGCTCGACTCACGCTCGAAGCGGCGGACGAAGTCGGGCTCCTTCGCGAGCTCCTCGGAGAGCACCTTGATGGCGACGGGCCGCTTGAGCGAGAGTTGTCGGGCCTTCCAGACCTCGCCCATTCCGCCCCGCCCGAGGAGCTCCAGCACGTCGTAGCCCGGGACGACGGGCCGGTTGTCGGCCTTCGCTGGCTCGGGCTTTCGCTGCGCGGCGGTCTCCTGCTGCGGTTCCGGAGGGGGGGCGAGCGAGAGGGTCGGGCGCGGCGCTGGCTCGACCGCAGGGGCTGCGACGCCGGAGTGGCCGCCCAGCCCAGTCGAGGCCGCGTCGGTCATCCCCTCCGCGCGAGGCGCCGAGCCAAGCCTCTCGAGGCTCTCCCGGTTGACGGTGAAGCGGATGCCACACTGCACGCAGCGCGCAAGCTGACCGTGCACGTACACGGAGACGTCGTTGCGCTTCTGGCAGTTCGGGCAGCGCTGGAAGGACATGCTCGTCGCCTTCCCGATGCCGAAAGGCAGCGGGGCCGGTCACCGTCGGTCGGTTGCTTCTGACACTGATACTCTATCGGCGTAGACAACGCGCGTCCATTTGCGAGCCGGCCTCGAAAATTCCCTGTGGGCCCCGCAGGCGTCAGCGGGGGGCGCAACGCTCAGCGGGCCGGAGCCAGGTGGCGCGTGAGCCGTTCGGGGCTCTCGAGCGGCTCCAGAATCGCCGCTCGCCGCTTGCCCTGCCGATAGACGAAGGTGGCCGGCAGCGCACCGTCCCATTCGACGCCCAGCTGCTTCGCCACGGGCTCCGGCTCGGGAGCGTCGAGGCGCCATCGCTCGCCGGGAATGCCGGCTTCATCGAGCAGCCGCGCGGCCTGTGGGAGCGCCGACTCGTCATCGATGCTGACGAGGAGCACCCTGCTTCCGAGCTTTCGGGCCTGTTCGAGGGCGCGCTTGAGTTCCGGGAACTCGGCCCGGCAGACGCCGCACCAGCTTGCCCAGAAGTGCAGGACGACCGGCTTGGGATCGGTGCCGGTCGCGGCTATCAGGCTGCCCAGCGATTCCGGCGAGTCGATGCGCCGCCACGCGGGGGCTGGGTCGGCGAACGCCGGGACCGATGCCAGCAGCAGCGCGAGCACGGCTGCCCTCACGGTGCGGCCGTACCGCTCGCGTGTTCGTCGGCGAGGCGCAGGAGCAGGTCCCACGAGTAGATGCCCGTCTGGTGTCCGTCGCTCCAGCCGATCTGCACGGCGTAACGGCCCACCTCGGACATCGAAACGGGGCGCACGTCGGTCCGCAGCGTCGTGACGTTGAGCAGACGCTTTCCCGTCCACTCGTCGACGCAGCCGGCGCAGGGGCACTTCGCGCGGAGCATCAGCAGCGGCAGCAGGTCGGTACGTCCGCTGTCCCAGGCGATGCGAAGTTGGTCGCCTTGAAGCGCGAGCTCGCTGGGGCGCACCTTTTTTCCGGCCGGTCGAATGTCGTCGAGGATGCCCATGGGGCGGAGCATAGAGGCAATCGTTCCGGCATCCACCGAAAAGCTCCGTCGTGCTCACTCCCCGTTGAACCTCGGGAGGAAGCGCGCTTGAGGGGGGCCACCGTCGCGTGAGCCTTGTTCCCGCGCAGCCGCCCTGCGTCTCGATTTGCGGGGCTGTTGTTCCGACGCACGAAGGGTGAGATCGTCGTGACATCTCGGAGGTCGCCATGCAACGCCGCCTTGCGCAGCCGCTCCTGACCATTCTCTGGTGCTCGCTTGCTTGCGCGCTGCCCGCCCGGGCCGCAGACACCTGGACGAACGTCAAGCCCGGCATCGACTACCTGTTTCGCAAGACGAGCACCCGCGAGATCCACGCGACGCGCATCGACCTGACCCGACCGAACATCGGCCTCCACGCCTCCGCAGACGTGAAGGGCAAGCAGTGGGCGGTGACGACACCGACCTTCGCACAGGAGACGAACAGCATCGTTGCCATCAATGGCGACTGGTCGTGCATCCCGCAGAGCACCTGCGGGGCCAACTACCTCCGTCCGCTGGGACTGGCGATCTCCCAGGGGACGCAGTGGAACGATCACTTCGGGCGCCACCGCTGGGGCTACGTGGGCTGCACCGTCGACAAGCAATGCACGCTCGCGACGGAGAAGCCCATCAACGAGGCGTGGTGGTTCAAGGCCCCGACGGTCCAGCCCTACCGCTTCTTCAACGCGCTGGGGGCCAACGGCATCCCGCTGATTCAGGGCGGCGTCAAGAAGGCCGGCTGCTTCGACAACGACCGTAACCCGCGCAGCGCCATCGGCGTCAACGCCGCGAAGAACCAGATGTGGCTCGTGGTCGTCGATGGCCGGGCCGCCTCTGCGGGCCGCCTCGGCATGACCTGCGACGAGCTGCGCGATCTGATGCTGGGCTTCGGCTGTCACGACGCGGTGATGCTGGACGGCGGTGGCAGCTCGACCCTCGTCGTGAGGGGTGCCGTCAAGAACAAGCCGTCGGACGGCTCGCCGCGACGGGTCGGCAATCACCTCGGCATCATCTACAGCGACACCATCGATTCACGCTGCCGGGCGGCGAACGGTCGCTGGTGCGACGGCACGCGCATCGCCTCCTGCCAGGGGGGACGCTTCCTCGGCTCCGGCGACTGCGGCGCGTTCGGCGCCGGCTGTCAGGAGGTCGGCCCGACGGCGTATTGCGTCCACCCCTCATGCCCGGGCGGAGACCTGAACGGGTCGCGTTGCATCGACAGTCGCAAGATCGCGCGCTGCGTCGATGGAACCTACGGAGAGGCCGACTGCATGTCCTTCGGGCTGGGATGCGGCGCTGCCGATGGCCCTGCCCGTTGTGTCGACACCCGGTGCATCGCCGGTGCGGGTGAGCGCTGCATCGACGCGCGAAAGGTCGGCCGCTGCACACCCCGCAGCGACGGCAACTACGACTACGCGGAGACGCTGTGTCCTGAGGGAAGCAGCTGCTCGGGCGGCAGCTGTGGAGGCGGTTCGGGGCCGACCGACCCGACCGACCCGACCGACCCGACCGACCCGACCGACCCGACCGACCCGACCGACCCGA
>JACCDP011520603.1_pt1 | contig 12377 bp, 10 predicted proteins | sample 7445841 | NCBI WGS metagenome assembly JACCDP01 (sample SAMN15323441, study PRJNA562643) | freshwater metagenome | isolation source: river surface water | place: USA:Blue River Watershed | collected 2017-08-17
ACGCGCTGGCGCTGCTGGCCGACGACGTGCTGGGCGCCGCGACCCAGCCCTTCGGCTACGACGGCATGGCGCTGAACGTGTCGGCCAGCGTCGGCGTGAGCCGCTTCCCGGAGAACGGCCAGACCGCCCCGGAGCTGCTGCGCAGCGCCGACGCGGCGATGTACCGCGTCAAGCACAACGGCCGCAATGGCAACGGCGTGTTCGCCACCAGCAGCCCCGACTCGCTGGCCCAGCAGCGGGCGCGGCTGGCGCAGCGCCTGTCCATCGAGGCGCAACTGCGCCAGGCGCTGCAGGCGCGCGAGCTGCAGCTGGTCTACCAGCCCATCGTCGAGCTGGCCAGCGGCACCTTGCATGGCGCTGAGGCGCTGCTGCGCTGGCGCAAGGCCGACGGCGAGGTCGTGCCGCCCGACGTCTTCATTCCCATCGCCGAACAGAGCGACCTCATCATCGGCATCGGCCGCTGGGTGTTGAGCCAGGCCCTGCACGACCTGGCCTCGCTGCAGGGCGGCCCGCTCGCCCCGCTGAAGGTGCACGTGAACATGGCGGCGTCGGAGTTCACGAGCAGCACGCTGCCGGCCGACCTGCGCGCCATGGCCGCCGATCTCGCCGTGCCGGCCTCGCAAGTGGTGCTGGAGCTCACCGAGAGCATGCTGATGCGCCAGCCCGAGCAGGTGAAGCGCGTCATGCGCCAGCTGCGCGAGACGGGGTTCGAGATCTCGCTGGACGACTTCGGCATGGGCCATTCGTCGCTGGCCATGCTCAACAGCCTGCCGATCGACTCGCTGAAGATCGACCGCAGCTTCGTGCGCGACCTGGCCAGCGGCGTGCGGGACCGCGCCATCGCGCAGACCATCGTGCAGCTGGGCCAGCACCTGCAGCTGGAGGTCGTCGCCGAGGGCATCGAGAGCGAGGCGCAGCTGGCCGTGCTGCGCGCCTGCGGCTGCCGCTTCGGCCAGGGCTACCTGCTCGGGCGGCCGCTGCCGCTGCACGACTTGTTGGCCGCCTTCCCGAAACATCGCCCGCACTGAGCCCGGCGCTGACGACACCGACGCTGTCGGCGCCGCAGCAGGCATGATGCGGCGCCATGACTGCTCCGCTCCCCTGCCCCTGCGGCCGCCCGCTGCCCTACGCCGCGTGCTGCGGCGCCTGGCACGCCGAACACGCCGCCAGCGGCCGGCTCGCCGCGCCCACCCCCGAAGCCCTCATGCGCTCGCGCTACGCCGCCTTCGTGCTCGATGAGCGCGCCTACCTGCTCGCCACCTGGCATGCCAGCACCCGGCCCGCCGCGCTGGAGGCGCCGGAGCCGGGGCTCAAATGGCTGGGGCTGACCGTCAAGCGGGCCGCGCAGCAGGACGCCGACCACGGCACCGTCGAGTTCGTCGCCCGCAGCAAGCTGGCGGGGCGCGCACACCGGCTGCACGAGGTCAGCCGCTTTGTGCGCGAGGACGGCGCCTGGCTCTACGTCGACGGCGACGTCGCTTAGCCCATCACTTCACCTGGATGGACGGGTCCCAGTAGAAGTAGCCGTACAGCTGCTGGTTCTCGCCGTCGGCCAGCGTGTAGAGCGCGAAGTTCACGTAGAAGTACTCGGTACCCGCCTTCATCACCTTGGAGTCGAAGCTGCTGAAGCTCTGCTGCATCGGCTTGGCCGGCAGGCCGTTCTTGGTCGTCGGGTCGGGCTGCGCGGCGCCGTTGCGCACCACGAGGTTGGGCACGAACTGGTTGAAGACGTTGTCGCCCTTCCAGTAGTTGATGCCGTAGACGATGACGGCGTCGTCGGAGTTGTTGTAGATGGACACGCCGGTGTAGGAGACGTAGTCGCCCGGCAGCGCCGAGAACACCAGGTCGGCCGTGCCCTGCTTGTCGATGCCGCCACGCGGATCGGTGCAGATCATGAACTGGCTGTGGTGATCGATGCCCGTCGGGCGCGCCGGGTCCTTGCTGGGATTGGGGTAGTGCGTCTTGACATAGTCCGTGTCGATGACGACGAGGACGTTGATTTGCTGGGCGCTGGAAGCAGCGGTGTTCATGGCGGTTCTCCTTGCAGATGGATGGAGGAAGCCTGGCGAGCCCGGTCGGCACGCCCCTGGCGGGCGGGTGGGCTCAGCAGGGCATGCAGATCAGCTCGAACGGGCCGGCGCGTGGCCGCCGTCGAGTGCCTCGGGCGCGCTGCCGGCAGCGCGGCAGCCTTCGTTGGCGACGTCGGGCATGACGTTGCCGGGGCCCTGGTTCAGGCAGATACAGGTCATGACGATCCCTTTCGTGAATACCGCGATGGGGGGTGAACCGCCGCCCCTGCGGCAGAGGCGGCGGCCAGCTCGGGCCAGCTCCAGCGGAACCGGGTCACGAGTTGGGTCCATCTTGGCTGTCGAGGGCGTCTGCCACCTTCCCGCAAGCTGCGGGCGCGCCGAATGCGGCGCCAACGGCCGGGAAGATTTCGGGAAGGCGCGAGAAGACGGCCTCGCCACGCCGGGTGGCCGTGCCGGCGGAGGGCACGGAACAGCCGGCGCCGCCCATGCCATGCGCTCAGCGCATCACCGCCCGCGCGGCCCGGCGGGGCGGCGCGGAACCGCGCTTCAAAGCAGATTCAGGCGCCGGCCGGCAGGCTGGCCATGTCGATCACGAAGCGATAGCGGACATCCGAGCGCTCCATGCGTTCGAACGCCTGGTTGATCTGCTGGATCGGGATCAGCTCGCAGTCCGGCAGGATGTTCTTGCGGGCGCAGAAGTCCAGCAGTTCCTGGGTCTGCGCGATGCCGCCGATGGGCGACCCTGCAATGCGGCGGCGGCCGAAGACCAGCGGCGTCGAGCCGACCGGCTCCAGCGCGCCGATCTGACCGACCATGACCAGCGTGCCGTTGATGTCCAGCAACCCCATGTACGGCATCACGTCATGCTTGACCGGCACCGTGTCGATGATCAGGTCGAACGTGGAGGCCCTGGCCTGCATGGCCGCCGCGTCGCCGGACACCAGCAACTCGTCCGCGCCCAGCGCCAGCGCGTCGGCGCGCTTCTTGTCATCGCGGCTGATGACGGTCACCTGCGCGCCCAGGCCTGCGGCAAGCTTGACCGCCATGTGGCCCAGCCCGCCCAGGCCAACGACGCCGACACGGCTGCCCGGGCCGACCTGCCAGGTCCGCAGCGGCGAGTAGGTCGTGATGCCCGCGCACAGCAACGGCGCGGCGCGCGACAGATCCAGCCCATCCGGCACGGACAGCACGAACTCCTCGCGAACGACCAGTTGCTTGGAATAGCCGCCGTAGGTGATGTCACCGGAGATGCGATCACGCCCGTTGTAGGTGGCCGTGATGCCCTGGCGGCAGAAGATCTCCTCGCCCTTGCGGCACTGGTCGCAGAGCATGCACGAGTCGACCATGCAGCCGACCGCGACGGCATCGCCGACCTTGTGGCGCGTCACGTCGCGGCCCACCGCCGTGACGCGGCCGACGATCTCGTGACCGGGCACGACGGGGTAGACCGTCGGCCCCCAATCGCTCCAGTCGTTGCGAGCCTGGTGCAGGTCGGAATGGCAGACCCCGCAATACAGGATCTCCAGCTCGACGTCGTTGGCGCGAAGTTCGCGGCGATCAAAGCTGTAGGGCTCCAGATTGGCGCCGGCGCGAAAGGCGGCAAAGCCATTGATTTTCATGGGTGAGTCCTCAGAGAAAGTGTGGGTTGGCGCGGTGGCGGGCACAGGGCCGGCCGGCACGCACGAGGGAGGCGACGGTGCAGCGACTCGCGCCGCGAGCCCAGGCGTCAGCGGCGGTACTGCTCATCGCTGACCGCCTCCATCCAGTCGACGTTCTTGCCGTCCACGGATTCGGTGATCGCGATGTGGGTCATGGCGGTGGTCGCGGCAGCGCCGTGCCAATGCTTGACGCCGGCGGGGATCCAGACGACATCACCCGGCCGTATCGACTCGACGGGCCCGCCCCAGCGCTGCACCAGGCCAGCGCCCGCCGTGACGACCAGGGTCTGCCCGACCGGGTGGCTGTGCCAGACGGTACGGGCGCCGGGCTCGAAGCTGACATAGGCGCTGGACGAGCGCCACGGCGCCTCGGCGACGTGCAGCATGTCGATGCGCACACGCCCGCTGAAGTTCTCCGGCGCCCCGACGAGCGACGGTGTGCTGCCCGCCCTCTTAATGGCGAGCGCGGGGCCCACGGGTTCGGCGGCCTCGGCAGCGTTCGGCGCGCCAAGCGCGGTGGCGGACAGCGCCACGAGGGCGGAAGCGGCGTGAGATTTCATGGCAGAACCGGATCGGTGGACAGTGCGGTGCGGCGAATCTACGCGCCGGGCCGACATGCGACTAGAGCGTGCAAAGCGCATGGGTTTATCGATGGGGCTCATGAATGCGCGCCAAGCCCCGCGCGCCCGGCCGGGCACGGGCCGGGGCCGAGTCATGAAGCGGGCTCATAGGCGCATGCGGCCGCAAGCGCTGTCTGTGCTGCAGCGCGCTCCCTAGAGTTCGCGGCCTTGCTTCGCGCCTGACGCCCTCATGCGCGCCCCGCCTCTCACGCGCCACGCGCCCCTGTGCATTGACACCCACCACGCTGCCCACCACCGCGCCCGCCGTCACCCGCCATGCCTGGAGCGCCGTCTCCGCCATGACCTTGTGCGTGGCCCTGTTGATCGCGTCCGAATTCATGCCCGTGAGCCTGCTCACGCCCATCGCTGCGGACCTGCACGCCACCCAAGGCCAGGCCGGGCAAGCGATCGCCGTCTCCGGCCTCTTCGCCGTGGCGACCAGCCTGGTCGTGGCGGCGGCGGCGAGCCGCTTCGATCTCAAGCGCGTGCTGGTGTTCTTCGCGGCCGTCATGCTGGCCTCGCTGCTGCTCGTGGCCGAGGCCAGCAGTTTCCAGATGCTGATGGCGGCCCGCGCCCTGCTGGGCGTCACCATTGGCGGCTTCTGGTCGCTCGCCACGGCGACCTTGATGCGGCTGGTGCCGGAGCGCGAGGTCTCGCGCGCGCTGGGCATCCTCTACATGGGCAACGCTGCCGCCACCGCATTCGCGGCGCCCATCGGCAGCTACGTCGGCGGCTTCATCGGCTGGCGCGGCGTGTTCTGGGCGCTCGTGCCGCTGGCGTTGATCAACCTCGCCTGGCTTTGGGCCAGCCTGCCACCGCTGCCGCCACGGCGCGCCGTGCCTGCCACGCGGGTGATCGGCCTGCTGCTGCGCCCGCATGTGCGACGAGCCGTTGCCGCCAGCATGCTGACCTTTGCCGGCGCCTTCGCGGCCTTCACCTACCTGCGGCCGTTCCTGGAGATCCGCGCCCAGGCGTCAGTGGCCCAGCTGTCGTTGCTGCTGCTGGCGCTGGGTGCCGCCGGCTTCGTCGGCACGTCCATGGCCACCGCCCTGCTGGAGCGGCAGCTGTTGCGCCTGCTGTGGAGCTTGCCGCTGGGGCTGGGCGCGGTGACCTGGGCGCTCGTGGCCCTGGCCCCGCACCTCGTCGCCGACGCGGCGGCCCTGGCCCTGTGGGGCGCACTGAACGCCGCCATTCCGGTGGCCTGGTTCAGCTGGCTCGCCCGCGAAGTGCCCGATGAATCCGAGGCCGGCGGCAGCCTGATGGTCGGCGCGATTCAAGTCGCGATCATGGCCGGCGCGGGCCTGGGCGGCACCTTGCTTGACCACGTGGGCGTCGATGCCACGTTCATCGGCGCTGCGGTGCTGCTGCTCGCCGCCGCAGCGCTGGCGGCACGCGGTTCACGCTTGCGCGCCGACGGCGCCTGACCACCGCTGGGACGCTTGGCCCCTGTGGCCCCTCGTACCCACCCCGCAGACAGCGGGCGCCAGGCCGGCTGCCCGCACTTCAGGCGCTGCGCAGCAGCGCGGCGTCCAGCGGCAGCTTTCTGACCCGCTTGCCGGTGGCCGCGAACACGGCGTTGACGACCGACGGCGCGCTCAGCACCGTCGCGATCTCGCCGATACCGGTGGGCGCTTCGGCGCTGGGAACCAGATGCGTCTCCATGACCGGCACCTCGCTCATGCGCATGACGCGGAAATCATGGAAGTTGGACTGCTCGATGCGCCCGTCCTTGACCGTGATGTTGCCGAACAGCACCGCCGAGAGACCGAACACATTGCCGCCCTGGACCTGGGCCTCCACGGTGCTGGGCGTGACCACGGCACCGCAGTCCACGACGGTCACCACGCGCAGCACGCGCACCGTGCCGTCGGCATCCACCGCCACATCCGTGACCTGCGCGGCATAGGTGCCGAAGGCCTGGGTGAGCGCGAGGCCGCGGCCCTGCCCCGGCGGCAGCTTGCGGCCCCACTGGGCCTTCTCCGCCAGCAGCCGCAGCACGTGTTGAGCGCGCGGATGCTTGCCCAGCAAGCCCAGCCGCAGTTGCAGCGGGTCCTGGCCGCCGGCCTGGGCCAGCTCGTCGAGGAAACACTCCACCGGGAACGCGTTCTGCATGTGGCCAACGCCGCGCCACCACCCCGTCAGCAAGCCCGCGGGCGGCTCCTGCCGAACGTATTGAACGCGCAGATGGGCGAAGTCGTAAGGCCCGGCGGCGTCGCGGATCGCGTCACCGTCGATGCCGCCCTGGAAGGCCGCCGGCGCGAAACGCGCCATGATCGACGAGCCGGTCACGCGGTGCTGCCAGGCGATGGGGTGGCCCTGCGCGTCCAGCGTCGCGCTCAGCCGATTGAAGTGATAGGGCCGGTAGACATCGTGCTGGATGTCTTCCTCGCGGCTCCAGATCACCTTCACCGGCACGCGGGCGGCCTTCGCAATCCTGACGGCCTGCGGAACGATGTCGACATCCAGCCGGCGCCCGAAGCCGCCGCCCAGGAACTGGTTGTGAACGACCACCTGCTCGGGCTTGAGGCCGGCGGCTTGCGCCGCCGCAGCCTGCGCGCGCGTCGGCACTTGCGTGCCCGTCCAGATCTCGCAGCGATCAGCGCCGAGGCGCACGGTGCAGTTCATGGGCTCCATTGCCGCGTGGGCCATCAGCGGCTGCTGGTAGATCGCCTCCAGCGTGTGAGCGCCACCGCTTGCTGCAGCCTCGACATCCCCCTGGACTCTGGCCGTGACGCCGCTGCCGCGAGACGCTGTTTCCAGCTCGGCCTCCATCGTGGCGGTGGAGTAGCTCGCCGCAGCGCCCGGCCGCCACTGGATGTTCGCCGCAGCCAAGCCCTTGCGTGCCGCGCCGTTGTGATCGGCCAGCACGGCCACGACGTCGCCCAGGTTCAACACCTGGCGAACACCGCGCACCTTGCGGGCCGCTGCGGCGTCGAGTGATTTCACGTGGCCGCCAAAGTAGGGGCTGGCCGACACCGCCGCGATCAGCATGCCGGGGATGCGGACGTCGATGCCGAACTGCGCGGTCCCGCTGACCTTGGCCGGCGCATCCAGGCGCAGCAGGGGCTGGCCGACATAGCGAAAGTCGCGCGGATCCTTGAGCTGCAGTTCGGTGGGCACCGGCAGCCGGGCGGCAGCATCGGCCAGAGCGCCGTAGGCTGCGCGCCGGCCGGTCTGCGGATGCAGCACCTCGCCGTTCTCGGCACGGCAGGCCGAGGGGGGGACGCGCCACTGCTCGGCGGCGGCCTGGATCAGCATCATCCGCGCCGCAGCACCGGCGCGACGCATCGGCAGCCAGGCCGTGGCCACGGACGTGGACCCGCCGGTGACCTGAGCGCCCAGCGCCGGATTGGCATAGCGCGTGTCATCGGCCGGCGCATGGCTGAGCTGCACACGCGCCGGGTCGACCTCCAGCTCCTCGGCGATCAACTGCGACAAGGCCGTGTAGGCCCCCTGCCCCATCTCCACACGCGGCATGACCAGCGTCACCGTGTCGCCGGGGCCGATCTGCACCAGCGCATTCAGATCGACCGAGGGGGGCAGCCCGGTCTTGCCGGCAGGCGCCGCCTGCGACAGGTCCACCACCATGAGCAGCGCCCCGGTGGCGGCGCCCTTGAGCAAGGTACGGCGCTGCAGCCGCCCCGCCTCGGACGGGCGGTCGATGTTTGCGATCTCTGGCATGTCAGGCTCCCTGCGGCGTGGTGGCCAGGGCCTGCGAGGCCTCGCGTACCGCCTGGTGAATGCGAACGTAGGTGCCGCAACGGCAGATGTTGCCGGACATGACCTCGCTGATTTCGGCGTCGGACGGCTTGGGCGTTGCGTTCAGCAGCGAACAGGCCGACATGATCTGGCCGGGCTGGCAATAGCCGCACTGCACCACATCGAGCTTCAGCCAGGCATGGCGCGTGGCCTGCCCGACGGCTGTCGCCCCGATGCCTTCGATCGTGGTGACGGCCTTGCCGGCCACCGCGCCGACCGGCGTGATGCAGGAGCGGGTCGCGGCGCCATCCACATGCACGGTGCAGGCGCCGCACAACCCCATGCCGCAACCGAACTTCGTGCCGGTCATGCCCAGCACGTCCCTGACGACCCACAGCAGCGGCGTGTCGGCGTCGACATCGACCCTGCGCTTCTGGCCGTTGACCTGAATATCGAAGCTCATCTGCATCCTCGAGGCTGGGGTCGCCCACGCCCTCGACGGCCAGGCGCACCCAGAAGATTGATCGGATGGGGCGGCGCGCGCCCCGATGCCATCGAATCTAAAGGGCGCTGCGGCTTCGATAAACCCAGGCTCAGCGCATGGGCCTATGAGCGCGGCTCATCATTCAGCGCCGCTCACCTGGCCCTCTCAGGCCCGATGCCGCAGCGCATCCACCACGACGGTCATCGCGCGAGACGACGCGCGGCGGCTCGGGTAGTAGGCATGCAGGCCGGGAAACGCAGGGCACCAGTCCTGCATGACGCTGACCAGGGCGCCCGCATCGAGGTGATGCTGAACCAGCTCGAGGGGCACAAACGCCAGGCCCGCGCCACTCAAGGCGGCGTTGATCATCTGGTACACGCCGTTGAAGACGCAGCGCCCCTCGACGCGGGCCTGCAGTTCCTGCTTGCCCTTCTTCAACTCCCAGGCATAGAGGCCGCCGCTCGACGTCAACCGCAGCGCAATGCAGTCATGCGAGAGCAGGTCTTGCGGCGTCCTGGGCGCCGTGCGGTTGCGGAAGTAGTCGGGGTGGGCCACGATGCACATGCGGTTGTCCGGGCTGATGCGCACGGCAACCATGTCCTTCTCGACCTGATCGCCATGGCGCACGCCGATGTCGAAGCGGTCGGCCACGATGTCGACGAGGCCGTAGTCGACGACCAGTTCCACCTTCAGATCGGGATAGTCCGGCAGGACCCGAGCCAACCGAGGCCAGATGTACTGGTCGATGGCGAAGTCGATCGCGGTGATGCGGATGGTGCCGGCCGGCTTGTCGCGAAGCTCGCCGACGGCATTGAGTTCCGCTTCGATCTCCTCGAAGCGCGGTGCGATCGTCTGAAGCAGCCGCTCGCCGGCTTCCGTGGGAGCCACGCTGCGGGTCGTGCGAGTCAACAGGCGCACGCCCATGCGCGTCTCCAGCGCCTTCATCGCATGGCTCAACGCCGACTGCGAAATGCCCAACTTGGCCGCTGCACGCGTGAAGCTGCGCTCGCGCGCGACCGCAATCAGATAGAGGAGATCCTGAAGGTTTTCGCGCATGTCGAATGAATCGGGCTCATGAGATGCCCAAATTCTTGCATCGCGCTCATGGCATTGCATCCCCGCCGGGCCCGCCACCCGCGCCGGGCCGCCATCGGCGCCCGGCGGCCCACGCCTGCTGGCATGGGCCTCATCGGCTCAGCCGAAGGTGGTGTTCTTGATTTCGGGGTCTTGCCTGGCGACCAAATCCACGCGGCCGTCGGGCGAGGTGATCGAGAACGTCAAAGGTCAGCGGGCGGCGAAGCCGTCCGCCGCAGCGAAAGGTTGGGCGGCTGCTTCCAACCAATCTCCAATGCTCGGCGCCGCACCGTGCTTTAGGTTTTCCAACTGCTCAGGTGTCGACGGACGGCCATACCCAGGACAACTTCGATAATCGCCAAAGGCAAAGATAGCTAAACATAGTAGTGGGAGGCAGATTAGCAACATCGCTAGCCGCAGCAGCGTCCAGTTCCCTTGCTGTTTTCTCAGAGCGTGAGCGGCGACAAAGCCGCCAATGAAAAAGGCAGCACCGCAGGAAACAAGGACGAGCATGCCACCGGCAAAGTCAGTCGCCCCGGAGCCCACTGAGGGGCAAAAGCTATCGGCAATGACTACAGCGAGCCCGCTCAGCGCTGAGGTGAAAGACACAAGCAACAGCGCCGCCAAGGCGCGGACCATGGTCTTCATGCCGCTCAACATTCGACGTAAGGGACGTCTTGCGCCTTGGCGCATGACGCCCCCATGACGGATGGGTTAGCGCTCACGTGGCAAGTGAGGGAGCGCGACATTTGGGTTTGCTTCGACTCTGGCATTGCTCATGCATCGAAGTCGCTCTCGGGAGGGCTTTCGACACGAACTCACTCACTCTGCGGTGACACCCGAGAGGCCTGCCAGCCCGGGGGAAGATCGGCGATGGCGGCTAGGCTGGGATCGGCCCTAACCATGCCGCCCAGGCTGACCAGCTTGGCGTCGGCCATCTCGAAGGACTGACCAGTCAGGAACTGCCAACCATGATCATCTGCGTTGTGAAGGACCAGCAAGATTGGCGAGGCGCCCTCGACGACTTGCCGCTGCGTTACTACCGCGCAGTTTTGGGGTTAATCGAATGGCCAGGTGCTCATGAGCTCTAACGTAAAAGTGAGCGGACGCCGAAGGCGGTCCGCTCCAACGACAGGTTGGGCATCACTGGCAGGACCGCCTAGCAGCTTCCTCAGAGCGAACCTCTACACCATTGCAGAAGTAATAAGGGGTTGCGCAGGCGAGATATTGCTTTCCCAATTGCTTCGCGAGCCCCTTCTCTGCGATTGACGGAGGCGCGCTCACTGCCGCTGAGCTGGCACAGTTCGTATGTCGCTCTTCAACCTTCTCTCGGCACTGGCTCGGCGTCAGGTTGTGCTTCTCTTTGGCATTAGCGCACTGCTGCAAAGCGACGTCCTTCCAGAGCTGGAACAAGGCGGCCTTCGGAATGGGACTCTCTTCGACCCTGCTGAGCTCGTATTGAGTGGTGCCGCTTACCCTTGCGCCAATGATGTGCTGGTAGCCGAAATACATAGCAGCACCAACTATGCAGAGGATGAGAAGGTTCTTCATGATGGCTCTTTTGGTGATGCTCAACGTGTTATAGACCGCAGGGCGGCGCGGTCTATCACGCCAAGCCGCGCCGTAACGGGTCGCCCGGTAGCCGGGCCAAGTACTTGTTGCATAAGAATTTCCTCCGCTCCGCCGCGCTTCAATCGAGCGCTATTTTTCCAGCCAAATGCCGCGCCGGTTACAAAGCTGTCGAGGGATGAAGCCAGCCTGCGGGCACATGGATGTTGCCATCGCCAGTAGACCGTGGCTCACGCGGAGAACCCTGGCTCCAGGTCGTCGCAGCGGGTCGGCTTCGGCGGCGCCGACGCCAGCTCGACCACTTGTGCGCGAGCCACAAGCCCCGGGGGCGCCATGGCGCAGTCCGTCTTCACCGAACGCTCCTGCCCGGCAGCATCCAAGTCGACAGCCCATGCCCGCCGGCATGGGCCTCGCCCGTTCAGCCGAAGGTGGTGTTCTTGATTTCGGGGTCTTGCGTGGCGACCAGGTCCACGCGCCCGTCGGGCGAGGTGATGGAGAACACCAGGATGACGCCGCGCGTCGTCTGCGGCATGACCGGGAACACGATGCGCTGCTCGGCGTCGGCCATGAAGGTGTTGGGCAGCAGCGTGGTGGCCTGCAGCGTCTTGGCCACGGCTGCCAGCAGCACGGCACCTTCGACGGCCTTGAGGCCGTGCAGCGCCGCGGCTGGCGGGGCAGGACGAACGCCCTGGATGCAGAGGAAGTCGACGCTGAAACCCTGGTCCTGGCAGTTGAGCGAGTCGGGCGGCACGCTGTAGCCCTGGGCGTTCAGGTAGATGCACTGCATCAAGCCGCGGTCGTTCCAGCAGGGCACCACCGTGTAGGTGGACATGGGAAGGCGGGAAAAGTCTGACGTGGTCATGAGCATTCCTTTTCAGTGGGGGGTGAAGGCAAGCGTCGTCATGGGTCGGTAGCCGCCGGCCACCAGGGCCTGCAGTTCCCGGGGTGGCGGCGGCTCGGCAGCCGAGCAACCGCGGGCGGCGAGCCATGCCTCGCGCACCAGTCCGGCCTGACCCGAGTTCACGCTGGGCTGCAACGCAGCCGCGGCCTGCGCACAGGCGGCTGCTCCGCGCGGCGCCGCCGTGCCTCGCGGTTCGGGCAGGCGCAGTTCCAGCAACGTGAGACGGGCCAGGAATTCATTGCGCTGCCAGTTCAGCGGGCGCTGAGCCAGCAGGCGCGCCACACGGCCGCGCGCGTCGGCCCAGGCCGCGAGCGCCGCCGGTGCGTCGCCCCGGGCGCGGGC
>JACCDP010068577.1_pt1 | contig 12374 bp, 9 predicted proteins | sample 7445841 | NCBI WGS metagenome assembly JACCDP01 (sample SAMN15323441, study PRJNA562643) | freshwater metagenome | isolation source: river surface water | place: USA:Blue River Watershed | collected 2017-08-17
AGAACCTGTTCGACCCGTCGATGCCGCGATCGTCGCCCGAGGTGTGGGACGTGGACCGCATTGCGGCGGAAGAGATGGCGGCAGGCCGGGTCAGGCCGATGATCGTCGTCGGCGTGACGAGCACCGAGCAGCGCTTCGACGAATACACCTTTTCGACCGACATGGCCGACGGCGCGACGGTGGGCGGCCGCGGGGCCGACTACAAGGCGTTCCTGCTGGAAGAGCTCAAGCCGATGGTTTCGGCGAACTATCGGGTGTCGAGCGAGGCGAAGCGGACCGCCGTGCTGGGCTCGAGCCTTGGCGGACTGGTCTCCTATGAGTTGGCGCTGCGGCACCCCGAGACGTTCGGCTGCGCGGGCGGCATGAGCTCGACGTTCGGGTGGGGGCGCGGCGCGGGGCAGGAGACCGTGCTCGATCGCTACGCAGCGTCGACGACGCTGTCGGGCAGCGGCCTGCGCTTCTATCTGGACTCCGGGGGCAACGCGAACTGCCCCACCACGGGCACCGACAACGTCTGCGAGACCTACGAAATGAAGTCGATCCTGGAGTCCAAGGGCTTCACGGCCTATCCGGCCGATCCGAGCGCCGAGCGGCTCGATCCGTCGACGAACATCCTGCACTGGTACGAGATGGGCGGGACGCACAAGGAGTCGACCTGGGGAGGGCGCCTCTTCCGCTTCCTGCGCTTCTGCTTCGCGCCCTAGCGTCCTTCGCGCAGCGTCTCGAGGAACGCGAGGCAGGCGGCTTCGCCGACGTGGAGTCGCTCACCGTCCCAGATGGTGGGGACCACGTCGATGCCGTGGGCGGCCAGCGCCTCGCGGGCGACGTCGTAGTGAACGTTCCGAAACGCGGCCGGCCCCTCGAGGCCCAGCTCGACGAGCCTCTTTCGGACTCGGGCCGAGGCGCCGTCCGCGATCCGGTGGAACAGCTCGAACTTCGTGGTCATGGGCTACTCGCAGCCGACGAGCGGCGTGCCCGTGCAGCTCGGGAAGTCGCACGATGGCAGCGGCCGGACGGGCTTCGTGTCGCTGGTGAGCGCGCCGCAGGCGCCCCACTGGCCAAGCTCGTTGCACGTGCGCGTTCCCGCCGCGCAGGTGCCGGTGGTCGAGGTGCCGAAGGGGCCCGGGTAGCAGGGCTCGGTGGCGCCGACGATGCACTCGCAGCCGGGGTTCGGGATGTTGGCGCCGAGGCACGACGCAGCGGAGCAGTTGCCCTTCTGGGGCTGGACGGCGCCGGTGCAGGCCCCCCAGGTTCCGTCGGTGCAGGTCTGGGTGCCGAGGGCGCAGGTGCCGCCCGTGACGCCGCCGCAGGCGCGGGTCTGGCCGCTCGTGCAGCTGCAGTCGGCGGGGAGCTGGCGGTCGCAGTCGAAGTCGCGGCCGGAGCAGTCGTCGATCGATGGGACGACGTCCCCCTTGCAGGCGTCCCACGCGCTGCCGCCGGCGGTGGCGATGCAGGTCTGGAAGCCGTCGGTGCAGTAGCCGGTGCCGGAGGTCGAAGCGGGGCCGGTGTAGCAGCGTTTGCTCTCGCCGACGGTGCAGGCGCAGCCGGGCTGCAGCTGGCCGGTGGCGCAGTCCTTCGAGCCGTCGCAGAGGCCGGGGAACGGCTGCTTGCGGCCCTCGCAGCTGCTCCACGTCCCGCCGTAGCAGGAGCGGACGCCGGGCGTGCAGCTGCCGGTTTCGAGGCCGCTGCAAGGCTGCGTGTCGCCGTCGGTGCAGGTTTCGGGGGTGCCGGCATCGGCCGGGGTGCCGCCATCGGACGTGGTGGCGCCGCCGCCATCGGCTCCGGTCGTGTCGTCCGGCGTGGATGGGTTCGACGCGCCGCAGGCCGCGAGCAGGGCAGCGAGAACGAAGGGCGAGGCGATTGCGGAAATGCGCATGGTTACCACTCCTGACGGCTGCCGATGAATTCGTACGGGTAGCCCCACGTGGGCCGGCTGACCTCGTCGAGGCGGCGCAGCTGCTCTTCGGTGAGGACGAGGTCCAGACATTTGAGGTTCGCCTCGAGCTGCGCCTCGTCGCGGGCGCCGATGATGAGGCTCGTGATGAACGGCTTCGTGAGGGCCCACGCGAGGGCGACGGCGCCGGGCGTGGCGCCATGGTCGTGGGCGACGTCGCGCACGACGTCGAGGACGTCGAAGTTCCTCGGCGTGGCGACGGCGCGCCAGGTGTCCTTCCACGTCTCGAGGCGGCTGCCGGCGGGCGGCGCCTCGTCGCGGCCGTACTTGCCGGAGAGGAAGCCGCGGCCGAGCGGGCTCCACGCGAGCGTGCCGAGGCCGAACGCCTTGCATGCCGGGACGACCTCGCGTTCTGCGTCCCGGCAGACGAGGCTATACTGCAGCTGGACGGCCTCGTAGCGCACGGAGCCCAGGCGATCGGCGGTCCAGAGCGACTCGACGAGCCGGTAGCCGGTGTAGTTCGAGCAGGCGACGTAGCGGACCTTGCCCGACGTGACGAGGTCGTCCAAGGCCCGCAGCGTCTCCTCGATGGGCACCGTCACGTCCTGCATGTGGACCTGGTACAGGTCGATGAAGTCGGTCTTCAGGCGGCGCAGGGACTCCTCGCAGGCCTGCAGGATGTGACGGCGGGAGAGCCCGTGGTCGTGCGGTCCGGCGAGCTTCGGGTCGCCGACGACGAAGCGGCACTTGGTGGCGAGGACCACCTTCTGGCGTCGGCCCGCGAGCCAGTCGCCGAGCAGCGCTTCGGACTGGCCCTCGCTGTAGACGTTCGCGGTGTCGATGCAGTTGATGCCCGCATCGAGGGCGCGGTCGAGCACGCGCCGCCCGACCTCGTCGCTGCTCGTCACGCCCTTCATGAAGCCCTGGGATTGGCCAAAGGTCATGGCGCCCAGCGTGAGCGGGGTGAGCTTGAGACCACACTTTCCGAGTGAGCGGACCTGCATGTCGAGGCTCCGGGAAAAACAAACGCATCTGCATAGCGCCGGTGTCGCAGGGGTGCAAACGGTGGCAGCATCGAGATCGAAACCTCGGAGGTTTGCTTCATGGCGATGCGGCTGCTGGGCGTGATGCTGATGCTCCTTTGGGGTTGCGTGCAGGGCGCGGCGGTGGTCACACCGGCGGACGGCGGGGGAGCGGCCGACGCCGTCGGGGCCGATGCAGGGATGGCGGCCGACGCAGGCTCTTCGGCGCCCGAGTGCCTCGGCGATACGGCGTGCGGTCCCGACGGGCGCTGTGAGGACGGCCGCTGCGTCCTTCGAGGATGCCGGTCGGAGGGCGAGTGTCCCTCACCCATGCAGTGCGCCGCGGAGCGGTGCGTCCCTCCACCGGGGTGCCGTGTCGACGGAGACTGCGGTGCAGGGCGCATCTGCACGCGCCTGTCCGGGCAGTGCGTCGCGCAGGCGCTCTGCGTCTCGGACGGCGACTGCGGCGGACCCGCATGGTGCCTCGGCGGACGCTGCGAGCCGTTCACCGGCTGCCGTTCCGACGGGGAGTGTCCTCCGGGGGCGCGCTGCAGCGATGCTTCCGTCTGTGTGCGTGCCCCCCGCTGCGTGCGCGACGAGGAGTGCGGCGCGGGCGAGCGGTGCGATGCGGAGGCGTGTCAGCCGGTGCGCTGCGCCGCCGCCGTCGACTGCAACGAGGGCTGGTCGTGTGTGGCGGGCCGCTGTTTCCCGGAGATCCTCTGCGAGCAGGCCTCCAGCTGCCCGTTCGGCCTCGCCTGCGTCGGGCACCTGTGCCGGAACCCAGCGGGCTGCGGGGCCGATTCAGACTGTCGCGTGGCCGAGGGCTGCGTGGCGGGGGCGTGCGTCCCGCTGCCGCCCGGTCAGTGCGGACGGGACGCCGACTGCCCCCGTGGGCTCGTCTGCGACTGGGGCTTCTGCGGCGACGGGCCGGGCTGCCGGAGCGCCTCGGAATGCGGCGACGGGGACTCGTGCCGCGGAGGGGCCTGCGATGCGGTCGGGCGCTGTCGGAGCGCGCTCGAGTGCCGCGCCTCGGAGGCCTGCGTCCGCGGCCTCTGCACACGCCACGCGAGCTGCGGGGGCGATGCCGCCTGTCTCCCGGGCGCAGTCTGTGTCGACGGCCTCTGCTCCGCTCCTCCCGAGTGCGATTCGGCCCGGCCTTGTCCGGCGGGCTTCGCGTGCGATCGGGGGCGGTGTCTCGAGGTTCCGGCAGCCTGCGGCGCGGTCTCCGACTGCCCGGGCGGTCTCGTCTGTGCGAACGGGGTCTGTGCGGTACCAGCGAACTGCGCGAGCGATGGCGACTGCACGGGCGGAACCCAGTGTGCGGGTGACCGCTGCAGGACCGCTGGGGCCTGTCGTGCCGACGAGGAGTGCGTCGCGGGCGAGCGCTGCAGCCATCTGACGCGGCGCTGCGAGGCGCGCCGAGCTTGCACGACGGCGACCGACTGTCCGGCTGGATTCTGTTTGTCGGGGAGCTGCGAGGCGTTCGTCCTCTGCAGCGCGGAGAGGCCGTGTCCTGCGGGCGCGCGCTGTTCCGAAGGGGTCTGCCAGCCTGAGCCGGAGTGCCGTATCGACGCCGAATGCCCGTCTGACAGACGATGCGAATCGGGCCTCTGCGTGGCGCTGCGCTGCGCCTCGGCGGGCGATTGCGGCGCGCCGGCCTGGAGCTGCGAGAACGGCGCCTGCTTTCCGCCTCTCGTGTGTGACCGGGATGACGCCTGCGCCTTCTTGGGGGCTGGGGCGCGGTGCATTGCGGGGGCGTGCCGAGGGGCCGAGAATTGCGTCGCGGACGCAGCGTGCGGTGCCGGTCGAAGCTGCATCGCGGGCGGGTGTGTCGCCATCGGCCCGATATCGTGCGGACGCGACGAGGACTGTCCCTTCGACACCGACTGTCGCTATGGCCGTTGTCTGCCTCCACCCAACTGCGAAACGTCGCTCGACTGCGGTCCGCTCCAGGCGTGCCGTGATGAGCGGTGCCGATTTACCGGCGCCTGCTTCTCGGCCGACGACTGTCCCCGCGGCGACGTGTGCGAGGGCGGACGGTGTCTCGGGGCCGCCTGTGGCTCTGATCACGACTGCGCCGTTGCTCACCGCTGCGCCTTCGGACGATGCGTGTACGAGCGGCCGTGCAATGGCGACGCCGAATGCGGCGGGGCGAGCTGCGTCTACGGCCGATGCCTCGTGCAGCAGCGCTGCCGCTTCAACGGCGACTGCCCGGCGGCCCACGCCTGCGAGGCCGGCCTCTGCGCCTTCGAGGGGACGTGCGCGAGCGATGCAGATTGCACCGCGGGCCAGTGCCTCCTCGGCCGATGCTTCCCGCTCGGCCTGTGCCGCGACGACGGAGACTGTGCGGAGGGGCTCGTCTGCAGCCCCTACTCGGCGGGCTGCGAGGCGGCATTCGCCTGTGCCGACGATGCTGCGTGCGGTGCGGGGCGGCGCTGTGTGGCTGGCCAGTGCCTCCTCGTGCCGGCGTGCACGGCCGATGTCGACTGTCCGCGAGGAACGGTCTGCTGGAGTGAGCGCGGCATCTGCAGACTCACGCCCGACTGCGCGAGTGACGAGGACTGTCCGGCCTCGGAGCGGTGCGACGCCTTCTCGTGCCAGCCGCTCTCATGCGCCGAGACGTCGGCGTGCCGCGACGGCTTCACCTGCGCCGGAGGCCGCTGCCTGCCACCCTTCGAGTGTGTGACAGGGGCCGACTGTCTCGCCGGTCTGTCCTGCACGAACCACCGGTGCCGGAATGTGGGCGGCTGCGTCAGCGACGCCGAATGCCCTGTGAATCAGGCCTGTCTGTGGGGCGGCTGCTACTTCCTGCCGCCTGCCGTCTGCGGTCACGATGTCGATTGCCCGGCAGGACGGTCGTGCAACTGGGGCCTGTGCGAATGAGCGCGTCCTGCGACGTCCGACACGCCGAACGACACAGCCCCGCTCACAGACGCTGCGGCATGCCGCAGGCGCAGAGCCCCGATGCGAGGCAGTCCTGGCCGGCGCTGTCGATGCACGAGAGCCCCGGACAGCAGCCGGTCGACGTGGTGCAGGCCTGTCCCGCGCCGCCGCACTGTGCCGAGACGTCGCAGACGCCGCGTTGACCGCTGCCGGGGCTCAGGCAGGTCAGACCCAGGCAGCAGTCCGACGTCGCGGTGCAGGTCTCTCCTTGGTAGCGGCACTCTGGGGCAGGGACGCACTGGCTCTCGACGCAGAAGCCGGCGCAGCAGTCGACGTTCGACACGCAGCTGTCGCCGACGAGGCCGCAGGTCTCGCTCGAGGAGGGCGGGATGCAGACCGGGAGGCCCTTGCGAATGGCACAGACGAGCGGCGCGCAGCAGCCGCTGCCGGCATCCGCATCGCAGCGCTCTCCGACGGGGATGCAGCTGTGGTTCGCGGCGCAGCGCAGCGTCCCGGAGGCGTCGGGCAGGCACGGGATGCCGCCGCAGCACTGGCCGCTGAACTGGCACTCGTCGCCTGCGGGGATGCAGCAGTTGGGGTTGTCGCTCGCGTAGCCCTCCGGGCAGTTCGCGGGGCAGCGGCCGGTGGGGCATCCGCCGAAACAGCGCGCGATGCCCTCTTCCGAGAGCGCGCAGACGGTCTTCTTTCCGTCGCAGCAGTCCTGCCGCGCGTTGGCTCCGAAGGCGCCGCAGATGTTGCCGACCGGCTGGCAGCCTCTCGGGTTCGTGCAGCGGCCCGCGGGGGGATTGGTCGCGAAGAGGGTGCAGGTGACGCCGCTCGACGCGACGCCGCAGCAGTCGCCATCGCGGGTGCAGACCTCGCCGGTCATGCGGCAGCCGCTCGCCTCTGCGCAGACCTTGGTGCCGCTGCCCGGGTCGTAGCAGAGCCGCGAGCAGCAGTTTTCGCCGGAGGTGCAGGGCTCTCCGAAGGGGCGGCAACCGCCGCCGCCGCCGCCCGCGATGACGAGGCAGATGCCGGCGCCGCCGTTCGTCGAAGTGCAGACGCCGCTGCAGCAATCGTTGTTGCCGAAGCAGATGTCGCCCGACGCCTGACAGCTGTAGGAGCGCTCGCAGCGGCCCTGCTGGCAGTTGCTGGAGCAGCAGTCGAGGCCGCTGCTGCACGTCTGTCCGACGGTGCCGCAGGCCGCGCCGGGAACGGGTGCGCAGGCGTCTGCGGTGCAGATGGACGAGCAGCATTGCAGACCGCTGGTGCAGGGCTCGCCGTTCGGTGCGCAGCGGGCGGTGGCACAGCGTCCGCCCTGACACGCGAGCCCGCAGCAGTCCGCGTCGGAGCGGCACGCCTCGCCCTCCGGGGCGCAGAAGGTCTCTGCGGCGCAGCTCTTACCGCCGTCGCCGTCGAGACACCTGCCGGAGCAGCAGTCGCCGTTCGCCGCACAGGTCGTTCCGGGAGAAAGGCATCGTCCCGCATCGGCCTCGCCGGCGCCGTTGTCGCCCGCGTCGATGTGCGCTCCGGCATCTCCAGAACCCGCATCGGGCTCGCCTGCATCGAGCGCTGCTGCGTCGGGGGCTCCGGCATCGCTGGCAGACGCATCGGCGGCGTCGGAGGCCGCTCGGCCCACTGCGGGCGTGTCGGGACAGCCCTGAATCGCGAGGCTCAAGGCGAGGGCGAGGAGAGCGAGGCGCGGCGACATGGATGCTCCGGTCGGACAACGCCTCCATGACAGCTTGCAGCGAGACCGACAAGGGCCGTGCGAGCGCTTGCCCGGCGTCACACGCGCCGCTGCACCCTGCCGCTGGCCTTCTCGTCGAACAGGATCTTCAGGTCGCTCCACGCCTGGTCGCCGGCGAAGAAGTCGTGGAGGAACTCCAGATCGGACGGCCCGAGCGAGTGCATGCCGTGGAACCCGCCGTCCTGGCCGATCTGCAGCCGGAGCTCGCCCTTCTTGATGTAGTCGGACATCCAGATGCCGATGCGCAGCTGTGACTTCGGCAGCACCGTCGGGAACATCACGATGCGCGCCTTCGAGTAAGCGACGAACTCGCCGCGAGCGACCGACTCGAGGCTCATTCCGGCGTTGCGCACCTTGGCCACCCAGATACGCATCGCCTGCACGGCGCTCTTGCGCGCCGGCTTCTGCTGGGCTTGCCGGACCTCCTCGCGGCGCGCTTCGTCTCGTCGCAGCGCCTCCTGGATCTCCTCCTGCCGCGCCTGTTCGGCCATCGCCGTCTTCATCCGTTCGGCCGCTTCCAGCACCTCCGCGGGGACACCGTTCGGGCTCTTCGAATCGTTGGGCATGGGGACTCCGTCCGAACCGCCTCTCGCCGCAGTGCGGCGTGCGATTCATTTGAAAAACAGGGAAATCGGGAACGAACGCCGAACCGCTCCGGCCTACACGATCATTCCGACGAGGCTGGTGACGCCGGCGTCGCGCGCGGCGTGCGTCCGGTGGTTGCCGTCGAGGATGTGGTACCGGCTGCCGCGCAGCTCGACGAAGATCGGCGGCACCGGCTCACCGGCCCGCAGCATCGCGAGGTACAGCCGGTAGCGGTCGTGGTTGCGGATGCCGTTCGCGTGGATGACCCGCGCCTCGTCGGTCGGCACGGCGACGACGCGACCGGAGGGCGCTCCCGGTGCGAAGTGGGCCAGGGTCGCCCGAATGAACCGACGGTCGTAGTCGATGCGGTCCGGCGAGAGTGCGCGCGGTATGCGGATCTGTCCGTCGCTCCAGGGCGCGTCGTCCGCGCCGGGGCCGGTGCCGAGGCGCATGCCGTAGAGACGTTCCGTCAGCGCGTGCGTATTGCGAAGGAACAGCTCGACCACAAAGTCATTTCCGGAGCCAGGTGTCGACTGTGAGGTCATGTCGTTAAAAGCAGTACCCGCGCGAGCCCGGCAGGAAGTCGGCGCTGTGGGCCGCTCGCATGAGCCACTCACGCGGTGGGCCGTCGTTCGTGTGCCAGATGAAGGTGACGTCGTTCTTCCGTCCGTCGTCCGGCCAGTGGTCGGCGGGGTCCTGCAGTTCCGGGATGGCCTTGCACAAACCGACGAGGGTGATCTCGAAGGCGATCCCGTCCCGTTCGCTTCGCTTGACGTCGACCTCCTCGATACGGACGCCTTCCACGTCCCGGAAGTCGAGGGTGAGGCCGCAGCCCACCGCGCGCTCCACGTCCGCCGGCTCGGGGCTCAGCCGCGTCGTGTGTCTCTGTGGTGACCGTTGCAGATCGACGAAGTAGCCCAACGGCTCGAGCCCTCCCTCGGTGTAGTGCTGCTGGACGAGGCCGTCCTTCGAGACGACGTAGAGCGGGAAACGCCGCGCCTCCGGCCGCTCGATCTCATCGCTCTCCATGTCGACGAGCAGCGCCCTCCGCGGGCCCCGCGGCGTCTCGAGCCACGCGGGCCGGATGCGACGCTGCTCGGCGGTCCAGCGCTCCAAGTCTTCGGGCAGCGCGACGTGCCAGCGGTCGCCGGGCAGCGGATCGATCGGCCACACCGTCGTCTCACCCTCCATCCCGAGATTCGCCGGCTCAAGTCCGAGCGGCAGCGACGGAACGAGCGTCGCGGTCGAGCCGTCGAGCTGCCTCAGCTGCGTTCCGTTCCTACGAGGGGGCGTCGTGCGGCCCTCGAACAGCGTGCTCCAGGCGTCGTTCTGCTTGCCTTCGTTTCGGTTGGACATGCGGCTCTCCCAGCGTTGTGAGGGTCCGGGCGGCGATGGCTCCATCGCGCTCCCTCGTTGGTGTCGAACGACGCTCCCGGTGGCGTCACTGGGGAGAACCCTGCCAGACGCGGCGAGGTCATAAGGTGCATGGAAAAAGCATTAGGAGTACCGAAAGGTCCCCCGGCGAGCAGCGGCCCACCGAGCCGTCCCGCGGCAGGAGAGGCCCGTCGGAGTGCGCAGCCGGTGTCGTTCTCTCAGTGCAGCGTCGGCGCCTCATCCGCCGCGAACTCGAGGCGCACCGAGACGAGCTGTCCCGCGGCGTCGAGGTCGGCGAAGACTGGCCAGACGCCGTCGCCCCAGGTGCTGGCGAAGGCGGCGACGGGCGTGCCGTCGATAGATCAGCAAAACGCGTGTGGCGCGGCTGATTGTTCTGCGATGGAGCAACTCATGGGGACGTTGACCCTGTCCTGTCAGTAATGCTAATCCCAGAGGGAAAGACGGCGCTTCTGGTGGCTGGGAGGCAGTAATGGTGGAGTTGGTAATAATCGTGCCCGTAGCCATACTCGTGGTGTTCGTATTGAAGGACCTGTTTAAGTCGAACGGAGCTGATCCCTCGACAAAAAAGCAGCTGCCCCGACAACCATCAACGACCGACCGAGCGGTTCAGAGGGCTGACGTCCGGTCATCAAGGGTGGTTGAAAACAAACCCGCAGTGGTTCCAGTGGATAAGCCGACGCCGCCGAGCACAGTTAAAACGGCATCGCGACAGGATCTCAATCCAGCGCCGCAATCTGAAACGGTGGCGACTTCTAGGGCCGAGGACCTGCCGGCGGCACAACCGAAGCCTCAGTCGGTCAAACAGAGCGAGGCTACTAAGTCAGTTCCACCCAAAAACAATACTCCAGGGAAGAGTCTGTCTATCATAAGATACGACTCGAAAAAGGAAGATAGTGGTCGGGTTTTGTTTGCGAATGCGGTTAAAGCGTTTCTGTCGCAGAATGGTCGTGCGTTTCCTTATTGGCTGGATCAAGTCATGGCCCGGCCTGTAGAGGACGCTTATTCACACGTTGCCGCTCAATATCGATTGGTATGGTCGCGGAATGTGATTGTTCATCATACTTTGTTTCGGGAGTTCGAGGTTCCGGTTCAGGTGGATTCTCTAATCGAGCTGGAGGGTTGTCTGATTGCGATTGAAAGGCTTTTGTCATATGATCTGACTGCTAATGTTTGCTTTGTCGTTGTTGGATCCGGGTTTGTAATGCCTGTAGATCTCTTGTCCGACTGGGCTGTGTCGAATGTGATGAATCAGTTTAGGAAGGGTTCGCTTCTGGGGTGTGGTGATGATTATATTGAGCAGGAGCGGTATGCGATTGCATCGTCCTTGCGAAATGGTCGAGATAATACATTGCTGAATTGGACGGTTTCCAGGCTTGCCTGTGACCCTGGGTGGACAGGGGTCGTTGATCTGATGCTTGGTGAACTTGCTGGCAGGTTGGCTTTGTTGAGTACTTGGGAGAAGGACCGTGCCCTCTCAAAGAGGCTGGTTGAAGTTGCTTGTCTCTGCGCCGCGAAGGCAAATCCGACTGCACTCGATTACGGAAACATGGTGAGCCATTTTAGGGCGTTGGAGATTTCGATTCCCCCATCGGTCTACCAGCCCCCTTCGAACGATTGCTGGACGGTCACCGCAGCCGGTGAACTTCTCAAGGCCGGCGAAAGCGCTGACTCCGACGCGGATGTTCCAGAGCACGAAGAGAGCCCGCTCCCAGATGAATCACTGACCGAGAGGTTGCTCCTCAAGCGTATCGAGAAATCGTTGCACGGCTTGGTGGGACTCGACGGTCTCAAGACCCTGCTGGCCATGGACATCTGCGAGTTCCTAGCCGCGCAACAGAGTCGCGGCCGGGTGTTCTGGGGGGCCTCGGGGGTCGGAAAGACGGAAATTGCGCAGCGACTCAGCGGCCTGCGAGAGGGCTTTCCCTCGTTAGACATTGGCAGCGGTGAAGTTCGATACGTGAGCGGCGTGGATGGAAAGCTTGAAATTAAGCAAATCGTCGATTCCTTGCCGCCGCTAAGCATCGTTTTTGTTGATGAGGCAGACAAATGCCTCGATCCACAGGCGGGCATGGTCAATCCGGCAGAGGCTACCCAAATAAGGCATTCGATCATCACGCATTTCCAGCGCAAACCCATTCTATGGGTGTTCCTCGGGGTGTTCTCCCACATGCGCGTCGATGGGGTGTTGACGGACGAATCGCTGCGGTTGACCTTCGGCGATGAGTTGGCGAGCCGGCTCGACTACGCAGACTGGGGTTTTCCGTCATGGACGCTGGAGACCCTCTTGATGGCCGTGAACAGCGCCACGTCGCGCCGCAAGTTTCAATATGACGATGACGCAGCGCTTATCATCGCCCAGTATTGCCTTCGGGGTGGTGGCGGCGTTCGAGCCTTCGACAACATCGAAACTGCGATCGCGCGCCACTTGCGAGTCGCAGGCAAGGCGAATGAGACTCGTGTTTCGCTTGGCATCGTTCGTGAGTTGCTTGCAAAGCGTGGTATTTCGGCCGTCGAGTAGCGTTGGAGATTTTTAATGGACCGCGTTCCAAAGTCCGTGCGTTCCGATCGGGCCGGAGAGGCGCAAGCACAGCGTCCAACCACTGCCCCGTCGTCCTCCAGCGCGGGACAGCGGTCCGGTGCATCGGTTGATCGCTCGTTGGAAAAGGTCGCCGACGAACTCTTCGAACTCCATCTGAGTGAAAAAGTCGGTGAGCGGGCTGACATCGTTCCCGTGGCGCTGCGCGAAGCCCTGAAAGGCCGCGATGTGACGGCGATTGTTGGGCCATGCGTTGTTCCTGGGTGCGACGTCCACCTGCTTTCCAAAGACCCGTCCGTAAGTGGTCTC
>JACCDP010251104.1_pt1 | contig 12373 bp, 8 predicted proteins | sample 7445841 | NCBI WGS metagenome assembly JACCDP01 (sample SAMN15323441, study PRJNA562643) | freshwater metagenome | isolation source: river surface water | place: USA:Blue River Watershed | collected 2017-08-17
CAGCATGGGCTCAGGCTGTGCATACCGCCAACGACGGACATGCGGCCACAAATGCAGGTACGCGATCCGATCGTTGCCCATTAACGCCAGTGGAATATCGCCCGTGTTGTGGGACTGCAGCCGCAGTCCCGCAGAGGCGATCCGTTTAAAGGGAAGATTGAACGTCGTGGTCAACACCATGCCCACCCGCATGACCACCCGTTTCGTGGTGATGGTGTAGACCGTGGTGCGTGCTGACACCGCGGCAATGGCGGCCAACACCGTAATGGCAATGGCCGCGAGAATGCCCAGCCACAGGGCCGAGATCATGGCGCGCTCCAGGGTTCCACCATCGGTCACGATGGTGAACACCCGAATGCCAATGATCACGGCAAAGTACACCGCCAGCTTGTAGACATGAAACGCATGGCGGGCCAGTGAGGTCCAGACCGGTGAGCCTTGCCAGAGAATTTTTTCATCATTCGGCAGACTCTCGGGCAGGCCGTATTGCGGCTCCACCTCATGTTCATGAGGATAGCCGTGCGTGTGGCTGAGATCGCGGGTCATACCAGGGGTTCCTGACGCGTGGGCGTGGCGTACAAAATGCCGCTACCAAAGTAGCCCGCGATCTGATCTTCTTCGCGCAGGGTCACCTGATCGTGACTCTTGGTGGTCGGCGCCCCGGCAAATTGACTGCCTAAAATAGCGGCGACTTTCACGTTTTTCTTAGTGATGCGGCAAAACGGAATCGGCAGCAGAATGGTTTTGCCCCCGGTGAGCGCCACTTCAAGGTAACGGAACAGCATCTCGGTGCGGTCGACCCAGAGGTCCTTGACCACACCGGCGGCCACGTCATCGGCACCCACCACGGTGAGACCGCGCGGATCCACGTCCTGCATGGCCACGCTGAAATCAGACTCCAGCCGCATCGGACGAATTTTGGCGGAACCATCGCGCATGTGATCGGGATGATCCGCACGCGCAGTCCACGCACCCGGCCCTAACCCCGCCCCGATCGGATTGCCGGTGGGCTCAATGGGCGACCCCGGAAAGTTGCCCGTGCGGCGTGCGGCCAACGCCGGTGCATTGCGATCGCGACCATGCGGTGCCTCCAGAATCGTGCCATCGCCCAGGCGATACTGTTTGGCCTTGGGAATGGCAGGCCACCCCTGGATATCCACGTAGTCGCGACGATCGCTTTCCAGCGGATACCCCTCGCGCTTCCCTTCCCGTACCAACCAGACCACCAGCCAGAAGAAGAAGATCCAAAAGACGTACAGCACGATCTGCGCGAGATCGATGTATTGCGTGACTGCTCCAGTTCCCATGGTCGTTCTCCTTAAATGATTTGATCAGCTTGGGAATTCCGCCAGACCAAACTTTGAAACCGATTGATTCGATGACACCGGTGCGTTCGTTCCGACACGCACTAACGGGCCAATGGCAACCAGTGTGATTAACAACAAATACAACTCGAGGTGATACACAAAGCTGTACCCGGTGGCCGGATTCACCAAGGCCGATCCAATGTCGCCATTCACGGCCAGGGTGGACACGAGGTCACGCAGCGCACCGCCAAGTGCCATGGACACCCCGGTGGCCGTGGCCACGACGGCACCCCAGGCACCGATGATCAATCCGCTGGTTCCGAAATGCCGACTGGGATCGTCGGACTCCAGATTCATGGCCGCCGTCAGCGTGCCCACCGAAAACAATCCGCCACCAAATCCGATCAACACCGCACCGAAACGAAACAGATTCGGTTCGTGAAAAGGTTCCGAAAAAATCACGCAGGAAAATGCGACCAGCCCCACCATCACGCCCAAGGCCGAGACACGGTAGGGATTGGCACCACGACTTAGCCAACGCGCGGCCAGGGTAAACGCCACCAGGGCGCCCGTGGCCATCAGGGCCGTGAGCACGGTCGTGGCCGACACGGACAGGCCCAGAACTTCGCCCCCGTAGGGCTCCAAAATAATGTCCTGCATCGCGAATGCGGCAGTGCCCAGGCCCAGGGCCACCAGATAGCGCAGGGTATGCGGCTGGCGCGAGAAGGCCCGCCAGGTCTCGCGAAAATGGGGGCGCTCACGTTTGGCCGATGTCCGTTCCGGATCGCGTGCCTCTTGCTTCCAGAGCGCGATCACATTGAGCACCGCGCTCACGGCGGCGGCTCCTTGAATGACCTTGATGAGTTTGAGTGGATGGAAATCGGTCAATAACCATCCAAAGATCAACCCACTGGCGACCATGCCCACCAGGAACATGGCGTACATCATGGCGACTACCCGCGGACGGGATTGCGGCGGGGCAATGTCGGTGGCCAGTGCCAGTCCCGCCGTCTGCGTGGTCTGCAGGCCCATGCCCACCAACAGGAACGCCAGGCCCGTGGCCAGCGTGGCGATCCAGGCCGGCCAATGGCTATCGCCCGACAGCACAATCAGGGCAAAGGGCATGATGGACAGACCGCTGAATTGAAAGAGCGTGCCCAACCAGATGTAAGGCACGCGACGCCAGCCCAATACCGATTTGTGGGTATCGGATTTAAAGCCCAGCAGAGCGCGAAACGGCGCGAACAACAAGGGCAGGGCCACCATCACCGCCACCAGCCAGGCGCTCACGCCCAACTCGACAATCATTACGCGGTTCAGTGTGCCGATCAGCAAGGCGGTGCACATGCCCACGGAGACCTGAAACAAGGACAGCTGAAAAAGCCGGGCCAGCGGCAGTTCACGCGTGGCGACATCCGCAAACGGTAAAAAGCGAGGACTCAGACGGGTCCACTTACGCCAGGATCTCATCGTGGCGAGTCGGCTCATGTCGTCCTCACGAGTTCAAGCGCCTGTGAGGTGTAAAACCCACTGGCAATTTTCTCGGTGCGGCCCACCATAAACGCAGACAGCGCGGCCGAATCCTGGATGCGGGTGCGCAATCTCTCATACGCCACCGGTTGTATGAATGGCGCACGATCTTTGCGTGGGAATAACTTTCCAACGGAGATCATGGCCGTTAAAAGCAGATTCTTCGGTGGAAAGGTAAACACGATCGAGGTGCGGGTGCGGGCCGCAAAACCCGACAAAATGCCCACCATATCCACCGGACGATAGTGAATTAACGAGTCCATGCCCACCACATGATCAAACTCGCCTAACGTCGGATCGAACATATCGCCGGACATAAATTCAATATGACCGTCACCAACATCGCCGCCGGCACGCTCCCGTGCCAGGGCCACCAGAGTGGGCGATAAGTCGATGGCGACCACCTGAGCACCGCGCCGAGCCGCTTCCACCGCCAATGCCCCTGTGCCACAGCCGGCATCCAGGACGCGTCGGCCGGTCAGATCCTCGGGCAGCCAGGACAGCAATGTGGCGCGCATCCGATCCCGCCCGGCGCGCACCGTCGCACGGACCCCACTGACCGGCGCCGTCGAGGTCAGACGTGCCCAGGTATCGGCCGCCGTGCGATCGAAATAATGCTCAATTCGAGCACGCTGCTTTAAGTAGGTGGTGGGGGCGGGATGGCTCATCTCTGAGGTCTTATTCACGATGCCTGCATCGGATCAATCAAATCCCAGCAAATCAAAAATATCGCGGTCTTTCATCGGCTCGGCATTCAGGGGGTCCACGCCCATCCAGAGCTTCTCGGCTAACCGCAGATATTCCTCTTGGACCCGCAGCAGCTCGGGTGATTCTTCCATTTCAAAGAGTGTCGATTTCTTGAGTCGGCTGCGACGAATCACATCGAGATCCGGGAAATGGGCCATGGTCTTCAGGCCAATCTGTTCGTTGAATTTATCGATCTGATCGGTGGCCGCACTGCGATTGGCGATCACACCGCCTAAGCGCACCCGATAATTTTTAGATTTCGCGCCAATGGCCTGCACGATGCGGTTCATGGCAAAGATCGAATCAAAATCGTTCGCCGTCACAATCAAGGCCCGCTCGGCATGCTGTAAGGGAGCTGCAAAACCGCCGCAGACCACATCGCCGAGCACATCAAAAATCACCACATCGGTGTCGTCTAACAGGTGATGCTCTTTGAGCAGTTTGACGGTCTGGCCCACCACATAGCCACCACAGCCGGTGCCGGCAGGCGGCCCACCGGCCTCCACGCACATCACCCCGTTGTAGCCTTCAAACACAAAATCATCGATGCGCAGCTCTTCGGTGTGGAAGTCTACTGACTCCAAGACATCGATCACTGTGGGCATGAGTTTCTTGGTCAACGTGAAAGTGGAGTCGTGCTTGGGATCGCAGCCGATCTGCAGCACACGCTTGCCCAGCTTGGAAAACGCCACCGACAGGTTCGATGATGTGGTGCTCTTGCCAATGCCGCCCTTGCCATACACGGCAAAGACTTTGGCATTGCCAATTTTCATGCCCGGATCAAGCTGCACCTGCACGCTGCCCTCCCCATCGGGACGGCCCCCGGTGCGCTTAATCTCAGAAAATGGAACGGTGGCGACATTCATGTTGATGCTCCCTCATAGACGCCTTCAAGGCGATCTTCTAGTTCTTCGCCAGCTTGGCGTAATGCCGCTAACGTTTTCTCATCCGGGCTCCAGAATTGGCGCTCGGACGCTTCCAACAACCGATTGGCCACCTTGGCCGATGCGGTGGGATTCAGTTTGGCCAGCCGATCCCGCATCTCCGGATCGAGCATGAACGTCTGGGTCAGTTGTTGATAGACCCAGGGTTGGACCTGGCCCGTGGTGGCGGACCAGCCCATGGTGTTGGTGATGTGCACCTCGATCTGACGCACGCCTTCATAGCCGTGCTTGAGCATGCCCTCGTACCACTTGGGGTTGAGCATGCGGGTGCGGGTTTCCAGGGCGACCTGTTCCGAGAGCGTGCGCACCGTGCCTTCGCCCTTGGTCTGATCCCCGATGTAGACCGGAGGTGCCGCACCGCCCTTGGCCCGTTTCACGGCACCGGTAATGCCCCCCAAAGTATCGAAGTAGTTGTCCACGGTGGTCACACCGAGTTCTACCGAGTCCAGGTTCTGATAGGTGAGCTGGACATCCTTGAGGACGCTTTGCAGCAGTGCCGGTTGTTTGATCGGTCGGCCGCTTCGGCCATACGCGAATCCTTTGCGACGGGAATAGGTTTCCGCCAGTTCGTCCTCCTCGTCCCAGCGGCTGTTTTCCACCAGGCTGTTGACATTGGCGCCGTAGGCTCCCTCGGCATTGCCATAGACGCGCAGCGAGGCTTCTTCCAGAGTGCACTGATGCTCGGCTTGATAGGCGAGCGCATGCTTGCGAATAAAATTCTGGTCCGAAGGCTCATCGGCCGATGCACAGAGAAAGGCTGCCTCGGCGAGCATCTTGATCTGCAGTGGCATCAGATCCCGGAAAATACCGGACAGTGTGATCACCACATCAATGCGCGGACGGCCGACCTCGGCCAAGGGCAACAATTGCGCACCGGCCACACGCCCATAACTGTCGAATCGGGGTTGTGCCCCCATTAAATAAAGGGCCTGGGCGATCGGACTGCCCTCGGTTTTAAGGTTGTCCGTTCCCCAGAGCACCATGGCAATGGATTCGGGCAAGGGATGCCCATCGGCCAGATACCGATCAATCAGCTTTTGGGCCTGAATGGCCCCATCGCGAACCGCGAACGCGCTCGGAATTTTGAAGGGATCAAATCCGTGCAGATTACGCCCCGTGGGCAAGACCTCGGGGGTGCGCAATAAATCGCCACCCGGTGCAGGACGAATGAACTGACCATCAAGCGCCTTGAGCACGCCCTCGATCTCGGTTTCTTCCATAAGCATGCGATCGGCGGTGTGCAGCTCGTGCATGATCTGCACGAGGTTATCGGGCTGCTCAAAGTTACGCGCGGCCGCTTCTTCGGCGCTTTCACCGCGCACCAAGGCCCCAACGGCCTTACGGTCCAGCACGATGCCCTTGGAGGCCTCGGCCATCGACATCAGCATGTCGGTGCGTTGCTCTTCAGTCATCATGCCGCCCACGATGTGCAAACCGTGCGGGATCAGGGTGTATTCCAGTTCAAGAATCTCATCGTGGAGTTGTCGAATCGCCCGCTCCGCCTCGCTGTCGCCCACGGACTCCGATGTCACCGATCCCGTGGTGCCGGAGGCCGCAACGGACCAGAGCGGCGCCGTCGGCGCGAGGTGGAGCTCCGCGGCCTGCGACTGGACCAGGGCGGCCGTTTCAGCCCGATCCTTCGCATCCGGTTCAAGGCCACGCCAACGATCGATGGAGGACTTCAGGTCCTGCAGTCCGCGATACAACCCCGCCTGTGCCACCGGAGGGGTGAGATAACTGATCAACGTGGCCCCCGCACGACGCTTTGCAATGGCCCCTTCGGATGGGTTATTCGAGGCATAGAGATAAAAATTCGGCAGATCCGAAATCAATCGGTCCGGCCAGCACGCCCCCGACATGCCCGATTGCTTACCGGGCATGAATTCCAGTGCCCCGTGGGTGCCGAAGTGCAGCACCGCATGGGCGTTAAAGTCCTCGCGCAGGTAGCGGTAATTGGCCGAGAAGGCATGGGTTGGCGCAAAGCCATTCTCAAACAGCAGGCGCATCGGATCGCCTTCATACCCCATGCTGGGTTGAACGGTGACCAGGAGATTTCCGAACTGTCGGCCCAGCACAAAAATGGAACTGCCGTTGGTCAAGTGTTTGCCCGGCGCCGGACCCCAGGCCGCCTCGATCTGCTCGAGCCACTTCTCCCGGCGCACGTGATCATCGGCACTGATGGTGGCATGCACATTGGCATCGGCCCCGTACTGGTCTTTGTTTCCGATAATCACTGCATCACGCAGGGCATCGACACTGTCCGGAATCTCCACCGTGTAGCCGCGTTCGCGCATCGCACGCATCACGTTAAACAGTGACTCGAATACCGACAGGTAGGCCGCAGTGCCGGTGTTGCCCGCATTCGGCGGAAAATTAAAGATGACCAGGGCAATGCGACGCTCGGCACGCTGACTGCGGCGCAAGGCCACCAGTCGGGCCACGCGCGAGGCCAGCATGTGGGCACGCTCACTGCAGGTGTGCATATCCTGCGCATTCTGTGCGCTGGTGAAGGCGCAATGTTCGTGACAGCCCTTGCATTGGCGGCCGGGCTGTCCGGCACGGCCACCAAACACCATGGGCGTTGTGGCGCCATCGAGTTCCGGAATCGCCACCATGATCGTGCTCTCGACCGGTAACAGGCCACGCTCGGACTCGCCCCACTGATCCAGGGACTGAAACTCTACGGGGTGTGCGGCCAGATACGGCACATCCAATGCGGCCAGCATCTCCTCTGCGGCGCGGGCGTCGTTATACGCCGGCCCCCCCACCAACGAAAAACCGGACAGCGACACCACCGCATCCACCGTGGCCCGACCGTCGTTCATGAAAAACGCCTCGACCGCAGGCCGGGCGTCCAAGCCGGCCGCAAAGGCCGGCACAGCCTGCAATCCCTGGGCTTCCAATGCCGCAATCACGCCATCGTAATGACCGGAATTTCCGGATAACAAATAAGAACGCAACAGCAGCAGGCCCACGCGACCCTTTGCCTTCGCGTCCGGCACCACAGCCGGAAGGTCGCCTACGGTATCCGACATGCGCGACTTCATCCGCGGGTGATAGACGCCCAGATCCGGGTACTCGACCGGCAGCGCCGGATCATCCGCACCGCGCAACACCTCACGCGGACCGCTGGCGTATTTGTTGATCAGGTAGCGCACCATGTTGAACATGTTTTCTTCGCTTCCGCCTAACCAATACTGAAGCGACAAGAAATAGGAGCGCACATCCTGTGCCGTACCCGGAATGAACCGCAATAGTTTGGGAACGCGACGCAACATCTTCATCTGGGCCGCACCGCCCGTCGATGTTTTGTCTTTATTGCCCCGCAGGCGCTTTAACAGTGCACTGAGGCCCGTTGCGGGTTTGCTCATATCAAACTTACCGAGCCGCGTGATGCGCACCACCTCGGCCGCCGACATGGCGCAGACCATGGCATCACACTGCTCCCGTCGGGCTTGGAGCGCCGGAAGAATCGGCAGAAAGTGATCCTCCATGAACAACATCGTGACCACCACAATGTCCGCACGCGCAATGTCGGTAATGCACTCCTCCAGCAAGGCCTGATCATTGGCCCACTCCGAAGCGGCATGCATGGTCAACGACAAACCCGGCAACTGTTTCATCAGCCGCACCCGTGCCCGCGCAGTGGCGGTGGCCAGATGGGTGTCCATGGTCACCATCGTGACGCGCACCGGTGTGGCCAGATCCGTTGATGACGGGCCCGCGGAGCGCACCTGCTTACCGGCTGAAGTGGGCTTTGGCATCGTACAGTGTCTCGACAGTGATCGTAGAAATACCGCGGTCTAACGCAAAACGTTCGGTGTTACGGCGGGCTTTGCCACGGACAAAAAACGGAATCTTGTGGAGTTCTTTCTGGGCATCGGCATCCCAGGATGCGGCAAGGCCAACCGCTGGCTCTGCGGTAGCGGCCGTGGCCATGGCGGCGGCCTGCGCGGTCACGCTCACCTGCTCGGCCACCGCGATCTCGTCGTCCGATGACTCCGCGTGCGATCCCGATGCGGCATGGACGAGCCGATCCCCCACTGCACCGGGGGCTGCACGTGCGCCAAGATGAGAAGGCGCCGCACCATCGTGAAACTCGAAGTCCTCGCGAAACATATGAATCAAATGTTCTTCAAGTCCCATCATCAGAGGATGAATCCAGGTATCGAAGAGCACATTAGCGCCCTCGAATCCCATCTGCGGTGAGTAACGGGCCGGAAAATCCTGAACGTGTACCGGCGCGGAAATCACCGCGCACGGAATGGATAAACGCTTGGCGATGTGGCGCTCCATCTGAGTGCCCAAGACTAATTCCGGATGGAGTTCGGCCACTTGCTGCTCGACGTCAAGATAGTCATCCGTGATCAAGGGCTCCACGCCATAACGCTTGGCCGCCTCACGCACCTCGCGGGCGAGCTCACGGCTATAGGTGCCGAGCCCCACGACCGTAAAGCCCATTTCATCGGCCGCCACACGGGCCGCTGCAATTGCATGGGTCGCATCGCCGAAGATGTAGACCCGCTTGCCGGTCAGATAGGTGGAGTCCACCGAACGGGAATACCACCCCGCGCGGGCACCGGAATCCTTGACCGCGGTGGCATCCAGACCGGCGAGTCCTGCCACCTCGGTCACGAACTCCTGGGTGGCATGAAGTCCGATCGGAATCGTCTTGGTGTATTTCAGTCCGAACTGACGTTCGAGCCAGATGGCCGCCTGCAGGGCCGTTTCCGGATAGAGCACCACATTGAAGTCCGCATCGATCAAGGCGGTCAGATCCGACGGCGATGCATTGAGCGGGGCGACCACCGACACGTCGATGCCCATGTGATCCAAGAGCCGTGTGATCTCGGTGACATCATCGCGATGACGAAAACCGAGCGCGGTGGGCCCCAGAAGATTGCACCGTGGCCGAACCGACGCCCGACGCGAACGCGTGCGGCCGTGGCACATGGTGCGCACGAGCTGATAGAAGGTTTCCGAGGCACCCCAGTTTTCTTTACGTTGATACGACGGCAGTTCCAGCGGCACCACCGGAATGGACAGGTTCAGCGCAGCGGCCAGCCCCGCCGGATCATCCTGAATCAGTTCAGCGGTGCACGACGAGCCCACCATCAAGGCCTGCGGTTGAAAGCGATGCACCGCCTCTTCGCAGGCAGTCTTAAAGAGTTCCGCCGTATCTTTTCCAAGGTCGCGCGCCTGAAATGTGGTGTAGGTCACCGGCGGACGACGCGGCAGGCGTTCAATCATGGTGAACAGCAGATCCGCATAGGTATCGCCCTGAGGTGCATGCAGCACGTAATGGACATCGCGCATCGCGGTGGCCACACGCATGGCGCCCACGTGGGGTGGTCCTTCATAGGTCCACAAGGTGAGTTTCATCGCGGCACCTCGGACGAGGGCTCGACGCCCGTGGCGGACGACAGAATCGATCGAGTTAACAATGCACGTCGACGCAAAGGGCGTTGAAAGAGCTCGGCGAGATCGGCCGCCTGGTCGAATCCCTGAATGGGCGAAAACACCAGTTCAATGGACCACTTCGTGGTCATGCCCTCTTGCTCCAAGGGATTGGCCAATCCCAGACCACAGACCACGATATCGGGCTGCGCCGCACGACAACGATCGAGCTGTCGCTCCACATCTTGCCCTTCGGAGAGCACCGTTTGTTCGGGCAACATGGCCAGCTCCTCGGCCAGGTGCTGACGATGCAGATACGGCGATCCCACTTCGGTCAACTGCATGCCGAGTTCGCGCGACAGGAAGCGCGCCAGTGGTACCTCGAGCTGCGAATCGGGGAAAAAGAATACCTTCTTACCCGCCATGCCGTCACGACAACGGGCCACGGCCATCTCGGCACGTGCGCGGGCGGACGCGATCGTCGCGTCAAAGTGCGCCTGATCCACGCCCCACTGCGCCGCAATGGCCGACAGCCACAGCGTCGTGCCCTCGACACCCAAGGGAAACGGTGCCGCGATCCGCTGGGCACCACGTGCCTCGAGCGCACGTGCCGTCTCACCAAGAAACGGTTGGGCCAAAATGAATTTGGTATTGGGCCCCACGGCGGGCAGATCGGCCGAACGCCGTGATGGAAGGCTCACCACCGGACCAATGCCCATGGCGTTGAAGAAACGTAAAAACTGATCCTCCACCACATCGGCCAGAGTGCCCACCACCATCAACTCCGGCGGCGAATTCGGGGCCTGGGCCGGCAGCCGCGGCACCAAGGCTGTCAGGCAGGCATCTTCCCCTTGGGTAAAGGTGGTCTCAATGCCGCTTCCGGAGTAGCTCAGTACCGCCACCTTCGGTGCAAATTGTTGGTGCAACCGCTGGGCGGCACGTGACAAGTCGAGCTTGATCACCTCCGAGGGGCACGATCCGACCAGAAACAACATCCGAATGTCCGGGCGACGCTCCAGTAACCGGCCCACCACACGATCCAATTCATCGTGGGCATCGGCCAATCCCGCCAGATCGCGCTCATCGATGATGGCGGTGGCAAAACGAGGTTCCGCGAAAATCATCACGCCGGCGGCGGACTGGATCAAATGCGCACAGGTCCGCGAGCCCACCACCAGAAAAAAAGCATCCTGAATTTTTCGATGTAACCAGATGATGCCCGTGAGTCCACAGAACACTTCACGCTGGCCGCGTTCACGTAACACGGGCGCCTCGGCACATCCCCCCTGGGTGGGGAAGTTCACCGTCACCGGCATGAGATCCACGGCTTTGTTCACGCGACCACCTCCCGCAATGTGGTCTCACGCTCGTGCTGCAATCGGGCAGCTCGAAGTTTCAACAGAAACTGTGTCGCATTGATCACGTAGGCCAGGTAGGCTGCCAAGGCCAGGACCATTAACTGAACCACCGTCAGCCATTGACCCCACAACGCCACCAGATAGGCCGTGTGCAAGGCCAGCACCAGCATGCTGAAGACGTCTTCCCAGAAGAAGGCGGCAGCGAAGAGGTATTTGCCGAACACGACTTTTTCCCAGACGCAGCCGGTCACCATGATGGTGTAGAGGAGAAATGTCTTGAACACGATCGAGGCGGTGGCCATCTCTTGGCCGAGACCGGTGGCCAGGAACCGGATGACCAGGATGGTGCTGACCACAAACACCAGGAATTGGATGGGGGCGAGCACCCCCTGCACGACGGTCCACGGCGTCCGGTCGCGCCGGACACGTTCTTCCGGGGTATAGAGTGGTCTGACGTCAGCCAACGGTCGGTCCTCGAATGTCCCTTTTCTCTCAAGATCCACTCTAGAACTGGTGTATCCGACTGTCAACTAAATTTGACATCAATTGTCCTTGACAAATGACGGCTATGGGCGTATCTCTCCTCCTGTACAGAAGAAATGTGCGCCGTCTCGCCCGCGACCTGGACACTGGCCGATCCGAGACCCCAACATCCGACCCTGCGGACTGGACTCCGAGGCCCATAAATTGTGATTGCTCACTGACTAGGAAAGATCCAGGGGTATTGAATGGACTGGTTAGTCAACACCCTCGAAGCCGAAATCATTCCCCGTCTGATGGCGGCCTACTCCTTGGATCCGGACCGCAGCAATGCGGGCGGTCCACGGGCCGTCCAACCGGAGGAAGTACTCACGTTTACGGATATCGCCCTGCATCGGGAGCCCTCGGACTGCCGGCAGTTTGTCGACTCGATTCAGCGCCGCGGGATTCCGCTGCACGCCATCTACCTGGACCTGATCACCCCGGCCGCCCGAACACTGGGGCATCTCTGGACCGACGACCGCTGTGATTTCACCCAAGTCACCGTCGCCCTCTGGCGCATGCAACAGATCATGTACGACCTCAGCCCCATGTTCCAATTGGGGCAAGG
>JACCDP010869237.1_pt1 | contig 12373 bp, 12 predicted proteins | sample 7445841 | NCBI WGS metagenome assembly JACCDP01 (sample SAMN15323441, study PRJNA562643) | freshwater metagenome | isolation source: river surface water | place: USA:Blue River Watershed | collected 2017-08-17
ATGCGCATGGTCGAACTGGGTGAAATTACTCTGAATACGCGGGCATCGAGTCTTTTTCCCGCATTTTGTGGTGGCGAGCGTGACACCGTGCGCATCCGCCATTTGCTCACCCATACGGCGGGATTAATGTATGAATCCCCCGAAATGGCGACGCGCCTGCGCAACCAGACGTCGCTGAGTGACATGCTCGACGAGGCGTTGGAATCACCACTGCTCTATACACCCGGTACCACGGTCAGCTATAGCGATTACCACTGGCTGATTTTGGCGCATATTGCCGAGCATATTCTGGGCATGTCGTTTGCGGATGCCATGCGCACACTACTGCTTGACCCAATGGAGCTCCACCAGACGTACTTCCCCGTGGGTGCTGCCGGCCCCGTGGCCTATGTGCGTGGTGCGCTGGCCGAAGGTACGAGTGGTGACATGTACAACTCCGCGTATGGACATTCCTTAGCGCACCCCGCCTTTGGTGTGGTGGCCAGCGCCCGTGATGTGGCGCGCTTTGCCATGCACTTTATGCCGGGTGGGCCGCGTGTGCTCGCCGAGCCGACCGTCTGGGCCATGACACACGACCAGACCGCTGGCGTGGGTGGCACATACCCCATCATCGACGGTATCGGTACGCCGCGCCATGCCTGGGGGATTGGCTGGGCGCTGCAGACGGCTACCACGCCAGCACTTTTTTCGGAATTGCTGTCGTTTGATACGTTTGGGCATCACGGTGCAAGTGGCTGCCAAGTCATGGCCGACCCGCACCACGATCTGGTGCTGGTGACGCTCACCAACACGCACCTCAACACCGGCATGGATCGTTGGTACGACCGTCTGCAAGCGATTGCAGCATGTGCGATTGCTAGTGTGATGGTGCCGGTGCGTTAATCTGCTGAGATTGGACGCAGATTACGGCTGCGATAGGTGCCTGGTGAAATCCCATTCACCCGTTTGAATGTCTTCGCCAAGTGGTGTACGTCGGCAAACCCACATTGCTCGGCGATGTATTCGAGGGCATGCGGCGTCGTGCGTAACAATTCTTGGGCGCGTTGAATACGTAGCTGGATGAGATATTGATGTGGTGACATGCCAAATCGTTGGCGAAACACTGCGCTGAAGTGCGATGGCGACAGATGTGCTCGTGTCGCCAAATCAGCCACCCGTATCGGCTCTGCCAAATGGAAGGTGCAGTAGGCGGTAATCCAGTTGAGCGATTCGGGCTGACTAATCCGCGGCGTGGCTAATGTGCTAAACTGCCCCAACAACGCTAATACCAACTCCATCGCATAGTGCTGACTCATCAGCTGGCGCAATACGTCGCGTTGTTGCCACGAGCCAATCATCTTGATCATGGTATCGCGGAATCCATTGACATCCGATGGCTCAAAGACCGGTGGAATCGATATCCCATCGATATCGTTGAGTCGTGGTTGCATGTACTGTTGATATGCGGTCAAATCGGTCATGGATGTAATTGTCACAAAGCTTTCGTGGCGTCGCGCATGATAAAAAATATCGAAATGTGCAAACGGTGTAATCGTATTGCTCCGCCCATGGAGCGTGTGCAGTTCGTTGGGTTGAATCAGACACACTGAACCCGGAGGAACATCATATGCGACCCCGTCAAGGGTAATCGCACATGCCCCCTCTTGCACATAAATCAACAAGTAGTCAAGCAAACGGCGTTCACCCGTCTGCCACGGCGTACGTACCGCATAGTCGGCCATGCGAATATACGGCACCAGTGGTGCAGGGAACAACGCACCCTCTACTTTCTAGACAACACCATGAGCTGTCAGAACTAAATCAGCGATTTATACAAAAGTTACGCACTATTTTACCATGATATTGTTGCCGAAATTCGTTAACATCGTGGATGTGTAATCGTCTTTGTCGCATTAAAATGCGGAGTAGTGCAAGTACCGACACATCGTCCGTAAAAATTCGTTGTGTTAGACAAATTCGTACAGGCGTGGATTTGACACTCGCAAAAGAAGGAGAGGTATGCACCCGACACCCCCCAAAAAACCAGTCATCGGATTTATCCAGCGTGATGGCACCGTCATCTCTGGCACTGCCGATGTACCGTCAGTAATGGAATTGGCTCTCGAACTCGGTGTTCACGGCATTGAAGGGCAATGTGGTGGGTTTGTGGCTTGTGGGACGTGCCATGTGCATGTGCCCGAGGAGTGGATTGAGCGCATAGGTCGGGCATCACCAGACGAAGTCACCATGCTCGAGTACGAACCCGCGTTTTCGCCGGTAAGCCGATTGAGTTGTCAAATCGCACTTACGCCCGATTTGGATGGACTCGTTGTAAAAATTCCAGGAGCAGATTATGCATGATGTGTCAACGATGACTCTCCGTCGCCCAGATCCCGCAGGTGACGAGGATGTGGTATTGGTACGAGGTTTTCGTGCGTTGCGTGGCGCACTCAACGATTGGCGCACGTTTAGTTCTGATACCCACGGTTTTCTCGTCTTGACACCCCAAGACAAGACGCGCACATTCCGTCAGTATCCATTTGAGTTTGATCCACCGACACACACCGCCTATCGTGCGTTGATTGAGCCATTTTACAAGCGTGCCTTGCAACCGGAGTATGGTGCATGTATCCACGCGCTCGTCCGACGGTGCGTGGATGCCATGATGACCGCCCCACAAGTATCGGTGATTGACGAATTCTCGTTGCCACTACAAAACAAAGCGCTTGCTGTCCTGTTAGCTATGCCTGAATCTGAGGCAGATGTGTGGATGAATTTCGGCAAGAATGTGTTTACTTCGGGGAGTGCTGATGTGCTCGTAGAGTATCTGGAGCGGCAGACCGACAAGGCCGACCACGAAGAGTCTGATTCGATTTTTGGCGTGCTGAAGCGGACCACGTATGAGGGGCGGCCGTTGACGCGCGACGAACGACTCGGCTTCGCTCATATCACCTTTTCGGGCGGTCGCGATACGGTAATTGATATGCTGACCGGCATCGTGGCACTATTTGCGGTGTCCCCCGAGACACACGACGCCATCCGCCACAATCCCGGCTTAATCCCCTCGGCTACCGAGGAGTTATTCCGTTTTATCTCGCCACTCGGTATTTTGACGCGCGTCTGTCCGCATGGTGGTGTCGTAGATGGGGTGGATGTGGCTCCCGGTCAGCGTATCGCTATGTGTTATGCGCGTGCCAATCGCGATCCTGATGTGTTTCCGAATCCCGATACATTTGTCGTTGATCGTAAACCAAACCCGCACCTCGCCTTCGGGAGCGGCCCACACAGTTGCCTCGGTAACGCCCACGCCCGCTTGTTGGCACGGACGCTCATGGCCGAATTCACTACGCGGGTGGCACGTTTCGAGCTGTGCGAGGTTGTGCCAGACACCTATGATGCGCCGTTCGTGGTTGACGGATTTCGCTACCAAAAGCTGGTAGTACGGGCACATCCGCTGTAGCAAATGCTAGGTCATCCGACCCGCACCAAGACCTGGTGCGGGTCACGCACACCACACGCACCTCAACACCGGCATTATGCGCTGGTACGACCGCTTGCAGGCGATTGCGGCATGTGCGATTGCGGGGATTGCGTAGATTTATGCGTTACGTGAGCCCGATGGTGCGTCGTGTATCGCCGACGACTAAGCCGTCAATCACATGGAAATGGTGATCAAAACTGAATAACACCCCACCATGTTGGAGCACTGTTGCCGCTATCCATAAATCATTAGTAGGAATAGGGCGACTTTGTTCGCGTAGATTCTGGTATGTACGCGCGTAATACAAGGGCGTATGTTCATCAATAGCCACGATACCGACGCGCGGTACTGCTAGAAATTGGTGTAACTCTTGCAGATTGAGTGCTGTACGGGTACCAGCAAAAAAACCTGCCATCAATTCTCCAACAACGATACTGCTTAGTCGTACATACTGTGCATGTTGAATGATTTCAACTGCTGCAGGATGACCACGTTTGAATGCTACGTATGCGTTGGTGTCAATAAATACCGTTGTTACTGCCATATCGTGTGATCTACTTGGGCAAAATCTGTCGTGTTCTGTTGAAATTCTGCAGCATCGGCAGTGCTCCAACTCCCTGCGAGTGCATCAAGATCATGATAGATTGACGGAGACGTTGACACTGTGCCGATGGTAATCCCGGCGTGAATAAGTTTTTGGATGACTTCTTCGATGGTCTCGCCCGTACGCAGTGATTCGGCTTCAATCCATTTGATGGTGACTTCATCGACGAGATGAAGTTGTACGGTAAGCTGCATACTCCCTCCGTGTCATTGTGAAGCGTAATCTTTTTCTTAATCCATTATAGCGTATGCAAAAAGTGTTCCACCACAGACACGATCTGCGTATCCGTGAAGCCACCATGCCCACCATCTGCTACGGTATAAAACGTGACTGGCACGCCTGCCCGGCGTAACGCATCCACCAAAATCACACTCTGACCGTAGGGGACGAGGGGGTCGGCGTCGAGGTGGTAGGTGTCGGCGTGGGCTCTTACCCAGCGTACGACAGCTTTGCAGTCTTCGATTTGTGCAGGAAAAATCGCATGCTGGCTGAGACGATAATTGATGGACACAATCGCATAGCCGTGCGCCAGCAGCGCCAGTGGCACGCGGTCGGCTTTGCTGCCTATGCGGAAGGCACCGCCGTGGATGGAGACGATCACTGACCACGCACCTGCCCGCAGGGACGGTCGGCAAGGTGTGTATGAGTGCTCCTTTTTTATAGAAAAAATAACCTGAAACATGACATAACGTGACAAGTGCTAACAAAACGTCAGCGCAATGCTCCCCAGCACCCCAAATGTGGCCTGTAACCGTGACCCGGCCTGCACCGCCACCGAGCGGGTGGGTGCACCGGTAATCACAATATCACCAGCCTGCAGGCTGCCACCGAGCCCATGTAATTCGGGCAGTTTGTTGGCCAGCCAGGCGAGGGGTGCCGCCGGGTGCCCCAGCACGTCGTGGGCGTGACCGCTGAGGTATTCACCATCCACCGTCATCGTCAGTTGCAAATCGTGCAGGGGAATATCGTGCGGTGCCATGCCGTGACTGCCGAGGATGACCCATCCCGCTCCCGCATTATCGGCCAGCGAGTCGTTGGCTTTGGCGCGCAAGGCGCCCACCCGGCTATCGATGACTTCGATGGCCGCCCAGATGCGCGCCGTGGCGGCCAGGGCGTCGGCGATGGTGACCCCTGGACCGTGGAGCGCATGCGCCAACTCGAACGCCAGCTCGGGCTCGGCACGCGTGTTGCACAGCCGACTGACGGGGATGGGCTGGTCGGCGCGTAGGAACATGCGATCCGTCAAAATGCCGAAATCAGGTCCGCTCATGCCATACAACTGTTGCATGGCTGGTGATGTGAAGCCAATTTTGTGGCCACGTGGCTGTGCCCCGTCGGCGATGAGCAGGTCTACGACGCGGCGCCGGATGCGATAGGCATCGGCGAAATTAAACGTGTACGTGTCGCTCGGTGGGTCGATCCCCTGACCAGTACGACGCGCCGTGTCGATGCGCTGGGCGAGGGTGGCGTGCATTTCGTCGCTCAAGAGGGGTGTCGTACTCATGATTTGTTAGCGATGAGCTCCCTTAGGGTTTGCATCACGGCCGTGGTAATCGCCTTGCCGATGGAGTTGGTTTCTTCGTAGTGCGCACCCGGCTTGAACGGATTCCACGGATAGACGAAATCCTCGAGAGGTAAAATATAGCCGAGCTCGTCATTGGCGAGCCCAATCACTCCCGTGTGTGTGGCTCCAGCGGCATGCATGGCTGCTTTGAGTTGCAAGCCGAGCTTGGGAAAGAGTTCGCCCGGAACAGCCGCCAACCACAAGTCGCCGATGTTGAGCAGACTGACCTCAGTGTGGATGTTGCCGTGTCGGTCACGCAAATCGGGCAGCACCTGGTACCAAAAAGCCAGTTTGTAGAGCGGATTGGTCAGTTTGGCGACAATTGGGCGCGTGACCACCGAGAGGGTGCACGGTACCGCCGTACACGCATTCAGCGTGGTATGGGCCGCCATGGCCAACGCTTCGCCCATTTGTTGCGCATACGCAAACGTCTGTGCAGGGACATCGGGTGTGAGCATGCCGCCGAGTGCCCCCGGCATAAACAGCGCTGGCGCACCGGTCTGCTGCCACAGCGACTCACGCATGTAGTGGACATAATCTGAGGTAATCGCTTGGTTCCCATTCCACAGCACTTCGGGATGGCACGGGTAATTACATACTGTGGCGAGGACAGTGCCGTCTGGTGCCACACACTGCAATAGGGTCAGCATGTCATCGACGATAGCAGAATCGCGCGTATTTTTGACCCACCCAGGCACCGTCACCATGGCCGTTTTGATGAGTGCGGCGTGACGCTCACGTACTGCCGTGAGAATGCAGTCCACAATGGTGGCTTTGAGCAATTGCAGGTAGACAGGGTCGATGCCCGATGTCTTGTCGTCAGGACCCCACAACCCCATCGTATCTGGGCCGTGATGCGTGTGTGAGGCACTGATGATGATGTGTAGGGGAGTCGGGTGATTGGTTGCCTGCTGTACGGCAGCGATGATGTCTTGGACGTGATTGTGAAAGATACCGATCACGTCGACGGCCACGAGCACCAGTGTACGCTCCACGTCGTGGAGTGCGAGTGCCCGCACCCACAAGTCGTCGTTGATGCTGGTAGCACGGCGATTGTTGGCAAACCCGGCCAAATAGACGGGCTGGTCGAGGCTAGGGGTGATGGTGTGCGCCGCATATCCGATGTGCATAACGCCTCCAACTTTTGCGCTGTGGTGAGTGTACTTTTGTGTCATTATATGCGGAGATGCAGCATGTGGAAAAATGTAACAGGACCGCAGATGATGCACTCACTCAACACACGGCGTGCAAAAACAAATCGACGTGTGCTTCGATACGTGCCTGCTCCGGCAGACGTGGTTCCCCCATGTGTAAGAGACCTTCTGTCAAGACATATGATGCCATTGGCCCAATAAACAGGCGGGCTACCACCTCGGTATCTGCGATACGGATCAAGCCCTGTTGGTGCGCAAGCGCAAAAAACTGTCCCGCAATGGCAAGTCCACGGGCGGGTCCGTTTTGGCGGAAAATATCGATGAGCTGCGGGAAATGCGGCATTTCGCCGATGGCAATGCGCAAAATGGCTAGATAATCCGATTGCATCATTTGTTGCATGGCGCGTGTCACAAATGCGACCAACACCATGCGCAACTCTGCGCGCGTCTGGATGGGCAAGGTCTGTCCCGCCATGAACGGGAAATGCTCGATCCCGATATGATTGAAGGCTAACCGCACTACGTCCGCAAATAATGCCTCTTTGTCGGCATAGTGGGTGTAGAGCGTTGGTTTGGATACCCCGGCCTCGGCGCGGATTGCTTCCATGCTGGTGCGCTTGTACCCGTTCGCCAAAAACAAGCGCTGTGCTGCCGCCTGAATCTGCTGGCGCTTTTCGCGGCGAAATGGACTGATGTCTGCGTCATCGGTTGTTGTCATAACTGAATTTCTATTGCCTACTTGCAAAACTAAACCGTTTGGTGTACACTGCGTGGTGTAAACTAATGAGTTTAGTTTACGAGGTTTATCAATATTCGTCAAATGATGGGACATGGGAGCGGTTATGCGTCGACCCCGTTGGCAAAAAATCCTACGCGATGTACTTGTAAATCGCACCCGTACCCTTCTGGTGGTGATTTCGATTGCGATTGGTGTCTTTGCATTCGGCACCATTCTGGCTGGACTGATTGTAGTGCAACGTGAGTTGCGTGACGCCTATCTGCACACCAATCCTGCGAGTGGCATTATCACGACCACGGCATTCGATGAGCAGTTAGTGGCATCGGTTGCACACATCCCACAGGTAGCGCAGGTGCAGGGGCGGCGATCGGTGGCCGCACGAATTCAGTTGGGGCCGACCACGTGGCAAGATACCGTACTGTATGTACTGCCTGATGATGGCGAAATGTCAGTCAACATTGTGCGTCCCGAAGCAGGTGCATGGCCGCCGACACGTCACACGGTGCTAATCGAACGGGCATCACTTGCCAAGGCGCAGGCATTGATAGGCGATACCATTACCATCGAGGTGCCCGGGCAGCAAGCCCGACAGGTGCAGGTGGCAGGTACAACGCACGATTTGAGTTTGCCACCGGCGGTGATTGCAGGGCAGGTCTTTGCGTATGTGGATGCAGACACCATGGAGTGGTTAGGGGCGGCGCGCAGCTATAACCAGCTGGCGTTTGTGGTGGCTGGTAATCGCCTCGACGAGGCATACATTCATCAAGTAGCCGCAGATATCGAGCGTGTGGTCAAGCGCAGTGGGCGTGATGTCATCAATACTGATGTCCCATCACCACCGTTGCAGCATCCGGCCGAGGTGATTTTGCCTACACTGATGACCATTCTGGGCATGTTGGGTATCCTCGTATTGGTAATTAGTACATTTTTGATTATCAATACAATGAGTGCGATTTTGACCCAACAGACGCGCCAAATTGGCGTGATGAAATCAATCGGCGCACGTGCCGACCAAATCCGTGCCATGTACTACGTGCTTGCCATGTCGTTTGGGGTACTAGCACTCACTATTGCGATCCCGGCGAGTATGGTGGGCTCGTTTTATTTCGAGCGCTTCATTGCCGGGCAACTCAACGTCGATATCACGCATTTTACGATGCCGCCGCTGGTGATCGTGCTCGAAATAATCGCAGCCATGGCCGTGCCCATGATTGCGGCCACCGCACCGATCCGGAACGTGATCAATCGTCCAGCCCGAGAGGCACTAGCCGGTGATACATCTGCACCGGTTGATGAAAGTCCTATCGACCGCTTCATCAAACACATCCGTGGGCTGAGTCGTCCGACGCGTCTGGCGCTGCGCAATACCTTTCGCCGCCGTGGGCGCTTGATGCGTACGTTGGTAGCACTTTCCCTCGGTGGAGCCGTATTCATCTCGGCAATGACATTGCGGTCCTCACTCTTTGTGACACTCGATGCCAGTATTGCTTCACAACGCTACGACGTCGAAGTCCAGTTTAGTCGGCCGTATCGGGCTGCACGTGTGGCTCCCGATGTATTAGCAGTGCCCGGGGTGGTGACAGTCGAAAGCCTGCTCCGTGATGCTATTTATCCGGTGCATGCAGATGGCAACACGGGTGAAAAAATTACCTTGCGTGCCATGCCCGCCGATACCGCCATGTTTAGCCCGCGCATGGTGGCGGGGCGCTGGCTCCAGCCCGGTGATACCAACAGTATTGTGCTGAGTACCAATATTACGCGCAAAGAGCCGAGCTATACCGTGGGTCAAGTGGTACCCATGCGCATCCACGACCAAGACTTTCAGTTTCACATTGTTGGTTATATCGAAGAATTGCAACCACCCGTGAATCCTGCCTTGGCCTACATGACTATCGACGGGTACAACGCGGTTGCAGGTGGTGTGGGGCGTACCGATACCATTCGCGTGCGTAGTGCCGCCCACGATGCGGCTGCCCACGACGCACTAAGTAGTGCGCTCGAACAAACACTGAGTGCGGCTGGATATGATGTCCGATTGATTCACACGCGTACCGAGGATCGGTCGATTCTAGCCGATCGTTTCAATCTGATTAGTGTGGTGCTATCGATGTTGTCGACACTAATTGCGATTGTGGGGGCACTTGGTTTGGCGGGCACGATGAGCATGAATGTGCTGGAGCGCACGCGTGAGATTGGCATCATGCGTGCAGTGGGTGCCTCAGATCGTGCGGTGCGCCAAGTCATCGTCAGCGAGGGGATTGTCATTGGCATCTTGGCATGGCTGCTGGGGACGCTCATCTCTATTCCCATGAGCATGCTGATGTGCTACGGCATTGGCATCAATTTGCTCGGAACCGGGTTGATTTGGACGTATGCGTTGTATGCGGTTGCAGTCTGGTTTGGTGTGGTGCTCAGCTTAGCAGTTATTGCAAGTCGGCTCCCTGCCCGGACGGCGATTCGGCTCACAGTACGGGAGGTATTGGCGTATGAATAAGTGGACGATGGAGTCAGTGAAAGCACGATTGATGCGTCCTACTCCTCAGCAGGGCAGTGTGCAATTCGATGTGAACACCCCCATGATTGCCATTGAGTCGGTTCGCAAGGCGTATGACACTGCAGCTGGTCCGTATCACGCCCTCAAAGGTGTTGATTTGACCATCATGCCAGGGGAATTTGTAGCTGTAGTAGGCAAATCGGGGAGTGGCAAGTCAACGCTGATGAACATGATTACGGGCATCGATCGCCCGACAAGTGGCGAGGTACGCGTGGCAGGGACCACAATTACCCATCTCGATGAAAATACGCTGGCGGAATGGCGTGGGCGGAATCTGGGGATTATCTTTCAGTTTTTTCAGCTCTTGCCGACCCTCACCGTCGCCGAAAACGTGATGCTGCCGATGGATTTTTGTGACATCGGTGATGAACGTCAGCGTCGCGAGCGTGCCATGCACTTGCTCACACGGATGGAGTTGAGTGAGCAAGCCGATAAGCTCCCCATGGCACTCTCTGGTGGGCAACAACAACGGGTGGCGATTGCACGGGCTTTGGCAAACGATCCCCCCATTCTCATGGCAGATGAGCCGACGGGCAACCTCGACAGCCGTACGGCAGATGCAATTTTTCGCCTCTTTCAAGAACTCGCCAGTCAAGGTAAAACGGTAGTAATGGTGACGCATGATACCGATCTCGCCCGCCGTGCTGGGCGGGCTGTCGTCGTCGCAGACGGACAAATTGTGAACCAAGAAAGGAAGTCATGATGAACAAACACATTGTACTCGTGTTGATAAGCCTGCTGATTTCCGGCTGTACGGCAGCGACACCACCTGTAGTTGTATCTCCTACCACACCTGCATCCGATGCCATGTCAACACGGGGCGTAGTGGCTGATGGTAAAGTGTTGCCGGTGCGTGATGTGACGCTCAATGTGCCGCAGACAGGTACAATTGACGAGATTTTTGTGGCGGCTGGTGAGATGGTGACCGCCGGTCAACCACTGCTGCGGCTTGATACGCGTGCATTGCAGTTGCGACTCGACCAAGCCAATGTGGGGCTAGCACGCGCCCAAGCCAAGTACAATCAGTTGGTGGCAGGGGCATCGCCGCAGAGTATTGCGGTGGCTGATGCTGGATTGAGCAAAGCCAAAGCAGCTGCCGCCCAAATCGATGCGAATGTGTCGAAAGCCGACATCGATGCTGCCAAATCACAACTCGCTGATGCCAAATCTGCGTTAGCAAATTTGACCAATCCGACGGCAACCGATCGAGCGTTGGCCCAAGCCGCAGTCGACAAAGCGACGGCGAATATGACACAGCAACGAGCTGCGTTGTCGGCTGCGAAAACAAGTGCAAATTTGGCGATGCAACAGGCGGTATTGACGCTTTCACAAGCCCAAATCACCTATTCGTCTAGCAAAGACAACTGGCAATATGTACAAGACAACGGCCGCGATCCGTTTTATACGTCGGTACGACTGAGTGATGCCCAAAAACAGAACTACTACGATGCCATGGTGCGTGCCGAGTCAGCCATGCATGTGGCTGAGCTGCAAGTGCAAAACACGCAGGTGGCATATGCCAATGCCCAGCAGGCCGAATCAAGTGGAGTTGCGACTGCCGAAGCCTCTCTCCGCGATGCCCAAGCGCGCCTTGACCAGATTCTTTCCCCCGATGATGGGCGTATTGCTGCGGCACAGGCGCGGGTATCGGCGGCCGAAGCGACGCTCGCACGCCTGCAAGGGAGCGCCCGTGCCGCTCAGCTCGATACTGCGGCAGCGGATGTGGCTCAGGCGCAGGCACAACGTGATCAAATTGCTGCGCAACCAAGAAATGTGGATGTGGTTGCTGCCGATGTCGAAATAACCGCAGCAAAAGTGGCCGTTGCACAGGCCCAGTATGACCTCGACCAAGCGACGCTCACGGCACCGTTTGCCGGGGTCATCGCTGATATGCATCTCACGGTGGGTGAATTGCTTACACCGGCTATGCCAGCATTAGTGATTGCTGATACCAGTGTGTGGCACGTGGAGACCGAGGATTTGACCGAGCTTGATGTGGTGCACATTCATGCTGGTGATGCGGTCAGTGTGCGCTTTGATGCGCTGCCAGATTTGACCATACCGGGTACCGTACGCACCATCAACGCCCTCGGCAAAAACCGCCAAGGCGACATCGTGTATACGGTGGTGGTTGATTTGGCAACGAGTGATCCGCGCCTGCAATGGAACATGACGGCTACGATTCAGGTATCTGCCTAAACAACGTGTTAGGGTGCATATATCAACATCCCCGTGCCACCTGCCAGCAGCAGGATGAATGGCACGGGGATGCGTTTGCTCGCTGTTAGCCCTAGCGCA
>JACCDP010372243.1_pt1 | contig 12369 bp, 9 predicted proteins | sample 7445841 | NCBI WGS metagenome assembly JACCDP01 (sample SAMN15323441, study PRJNA562643) | freshwater metagenome | isolation source: river surface water | place: USA:Blue River Watershed | collected 2017-08-17
CTACTTTATTAGCGAATTCTATCACTTTAATTTCTAATTTACAATTAAATTTTATTGCACGTGGTCGTCAACACGGACCACAAGACCCGATTCAAACCTTTGTTTATTACATTATGTTTTTTGATAATTATTTATCTGGTCATAAACAATTTATAGATAAAACCAACCAATTACTTGAACGTCAAGATATTATGGTATTATATTCGTTAAATATATTTTCACGCTCATATCTTACCGATCAAAACTATATAAATTTAATAGTTGATGTTCTATGCGATATACTTAATATAAAAAAACAGACACCAGTGGATTCTCGTAAGCGAACCAAACCGCCCAAACATAAAACCGCAAAAAAAACGTCAAATCTATAAACCATATAGAGTTTATTACGCATCATTTGTTATATGAAACGCATAACACACGATGATATTACATATGTAATGCCAGTTATACTTATATTGTTCGGTATATTGATAATTTTGTCTTGTATCAGGTATTCTCGTCGTAGAATTATACCAGACATCACTGCTTTACACGGTGTCGTTCAATAAATGTTTACATTTGTGGAAAATTGAATCATTCAGATTCTGATATAAAAGTAGCATCTAATAATATACTAAAAATGAGCCATCGCGTTAAGCCGAAGGCTGCGTCAAATTATCAAGATTTCATCGGTTCGCACTGGTTAGGCAAAGACGACCCTCGGCAACCGACTAACACAAGAATAACCGGCGGTAAGTATTTTATTCCCGACGAGGAATATCCGGCATTCTTAGAACATTATTATAAAGACATCGTTTCCAAAAACGGTGATGAGTTTCTTACTGAAAAACAACGTGAGTCCGGTGGTCCTATTGCTGTTGATTTTGATTTCCGCTATGATTATCAAGTAACTGAAAAACAATATAGTGAAAAGCATATTGCAGGAATCGTCCAAATCTATTTAGAGGTTTTGAAAGGAATCTTTCAGTTTGCCGATAAATGCCCGTTTCCTGTATATGTGTTTGAGAAGCCGACTGTAAATCGTCTGGAAGATAAGCAAATTACGAAAGACGGTATTCATATGCTAATCGGCATTCAAGCTGACCGCATAACACAAACCATTATTCGTGAACGAGTCATTGAGAAGATTGAAGAGGAATGGGGCGACTTACCACTTAAAAACTCTTGGGAAGATGTTCTAGACAAAGGTATAAGCACTGGTGTGACTAACTGGCAGTTGTATGGTTCCAAGAAACCGGACCACGACAAGTATTCTCTTACACGCGTATATGAATATGAGTATGATACAACTGACGGCGAGTTTATGGAAGTCAAAGTGCCGGTTAAGAAATTTAACTGGGCTGCGGATTTCGCAAAATTATCGGTGCGTTATACCGGACACCCGCAATTCTTCTTTAAAGCCGACTTTATCGCGGTTCACGAGAAAGGTCGCGCTACGCCGGCTCGCCCTGTATTTCGTCCATCACAGCAACAAACTAATGTAGTTGTAAATTACAGTGTAAATAGTATTAAGACAAAGGCCGATATTGACGTCCTTGTTGCGCAATTGCTTGATTCACTAAAACCTGATGAGTATAATATACGCGAGGCATATGAATTGGCTATGATTCTACCAATTGAGTATTATGGAGAAGGTTCTTACTTAAAATGGATGAAAGTCGGTTGGGCCCTTTCTAACGTCAGTAAAAAGTTATTTATAGGTTGGGTTTCATTCAGTGCGAGGTCACCGACATTTCAATTTGATAGTATACCTGATTTGTATGCGAAATGGTCTGAATTTGATACTAATAATAACCACGGACTCACAAAGCGGTCTATTATTTACTGGGCTAGAGAATCGGCACCAGCAGAATTCCGGCGTATCAATGACGCTAGTATTGGTTACTATTTAGACCAGTCAATCAAACATTTGACGTTGAATGGAATTGCGAGAGGCGACAAACATATTGGTTGTGGTGATACTGACCTTGCGAAAATTCTATATATGATGTATAAAGATGCTTATGCTTGTGCTGGATTGAAAGCCGATAAATGGTATAGATTTTCCAAACATCGCTGGGTTGAAGATGAATGTGGAACATCTCTTCGTCGTCATATTTCCAACGAACTAAAAGACTTGTATCGTCTCAAATGTGATGAAATATCTATTAAACTTTCTGATGAACCAAATGATGAAAAAATAAAAAGTTGGGAGGGACTGAGTAATAAAGTTGTAGAAATCGTCGGGAAACTCGCACAAACATCTCACAAGGACCATATTTTGAAGGAAGCTAGGGAATTGTTCTTTGACCCAGAAGTCAATTTTATGGATTTGTTGGATAGTAATCCGTATTTATTGTGTTGTAAAAATGGAGTTGTTGATATTAAGAATAAGGTGTTTCGTCCCGGACGTGCAGAGGATTATCTGTCAAAATGCACGAATATCAATTACACAAAACTTGACCGTAAGCGTGATGCAACTACTATTGCTGAGATTGAAGATTTCTTTGAGAAATTGTTTCCGAATAAGGCATTGCGGAAATATATGTGGCAACATCTAGCATCTATATTAGTGGGTGTGAATTTGAATCAAAAATTACATTTATATATTGGTAATGGTGAGAATGGTAAATCCGTTTTGATGGATTTGATGTCGCAGTGTCTAGGCGATTATTATGCGATTTCTCCTATTTCACTCATCACTCAATCGCGTCAAAAGCAGGGTCAAGCGTCACCTGATATTGTTGCTTTAAAGGGAGTTCGTCTCGCGTGTATGCAAGAGCCGTCCAAAGATGATGAAATTAATGACGGTGCTATGAAAGAGCTCACTAGTGGTGTAGAACCAATTAAGGGTCGCAATCTATTTAGCACACCAATTACATTCATTCCACAATGTAAAATTGTTGTTTGTTCTAATAACTTTATGAAGGTAAAGACACGAGACCACGGCACGTGGCGTCGTTTAGCGGTTGTAGATTTTGAAGCATTGTTTACTGACGTTCCGGTTACAGATGACCCTGAGAAACCGTATCAATTCAAGAAAGATGCTACAATCAAGGAAAAGTTTCCCGAATGGCGTGAAGTTCTCCTGTCTATGTTGGTTGAGATTCTATTTGAAACACAAGGTCGGGTTGATGCCTGTAAGATTATTGATGATTCCAGTCTTAAGTATAAGGAGGGACAAGACCATATTGCTGAGTTTATTCGGGATAAGATAGTTGTTGAAACAAATGGACGTGCTACTAAAACTGAAGTTACAAATGAATTTAATGTGTGGTATGCGTCTACATATGGACGTGGCGGTTCGCCAAATACAAAGGAGGTTCACGAATACTTTGATAAACGGTTTGGTAGGTATAAGGTGAATAGTGGTGGGTGGTTGGGAATTAGAATTCGTTATGAGCGTGGCGACGATGTTTCAATTGTATCATCACAAGGAGATGATACAGACGACATTACTGCCGAAGACCTGTAAATATAAAATTGTGGTTGTAAACATCTTTTTATTTATTGTTTATTTACAAAAAATAAAATTCGTATGTAAATTTTATTTTTATTGGCTTGCAAAATCAGGGGGGCTGTATACTGTTCCCGACAACATCGCATAAATATATTTTAACACTCCGTATAACAATATTTCTATATTATTAATTATAAGTGGATATACTATAAATGCTCCCGCAACCAATACTTTCATAGCACGAGATATATTTGATTGTATTAGTATAATTAAAATAATAAACACTAACATATAATACACCCAAAACAATATGTTATTTAAAAATTTATAATACATTACATTTGTAGTTTGGTAATTTGATTTTTGATAATCGGTTGAATATACTTCACCTACCTTTTTTATTTGATTCTCTAGTTTTGTATTCTGTTCTACTAAACTATCATTGATATTATTGTATAATTCCTGTATCAATTTACAATCGTCTTTACAATCCCCCATTTATATTATTAATACATATTATTTTGCGGTGCACGCGGATACGCTGGTTGAACCTTCTGGTGAGTCTGGTTTATCAGCAGGACAATGCGTGCACGTCTCCGCGCCTGCTGCAGAATATGTTCCTGCCGCACATTTCGTGCACGTCCCCGCACCTACTGCAGAATATGTTCCTGCCGCGCACGTGGAACAAATTGAATCTCCAACTGCCGAATATTTTCCAGCACCACATTTCTTACACGTCTGATCGGTTGTATCAATATAATTTCCAGCAGTAAGACAACCCGATACACATTTTTGCGAATTCTCGTCCCAAGCCATTGCACTAGAGCAACAATCTTTACCTATACAGAACCCCGGTAATAAATCCAGATTTCCTAATTCACGTTCTTTTTGTGTTAGACTACTATTACGTATAGCTTTAGATACGTCTGATGGAGGATTTAATTCCAATTTATCAAAATCGGTAGTCTCTCTGGAATTCACATCGGAAAGAATAAACATTGCGTATATCAACACCCCTGAGAACAATATTATATATGAAAATGTAATTACCGTGTCTGGTATTATTGAAAATTTAGATTTTAACATATTTAAAAATACAGCAATCGCTAATCCAAATACAGCAGTCATAGTTGCTCGTGTATATGCCGACATACGTTTGCTATAACTTTCATTCAATAACATTGTGCGTTCTTGACTTGATATTGTTTCATCTACATTCTTAATTTGTGTTTGTATCTTATCATATTCCGTTTGTAGAATTTCACCAGTAGTAGTCATTATATATTGTATAACGATATAAAAAATATATTTATGCGTTTCCTAAAACTATAGCAGAAATCAGAAATGTAACTGCGGTTATTCCTGCTACTGTTAGTAGAATCTTCTGTTGTTCTATTACTGTATTCACGTCTTCAATCCGCGCATCGCGTGTCGTCGTCTGAAGTTCGTCTTTTGTTAAATAAGCTATATTCCTATATCTATCATCATAACCTTGTAATTCCACTATTTCGTTAAACTTGGTTTCGTCCATCATTATATAATTATATCCCATTTTAATTCGTCAGCAAATAATAGAATAATGAAAGTGCTATAACACTCCATAATATATTTGTTAGTATATTCCATTTCATCTGTGAATTATTCTCAGACGATTGTAATCGCACTAAATTACGTGTTTTTTCTTCTAGTTTATTACGTTCTTGTGTTATTTTCGTATCATAATCTGTGTTTACATCAAATCCTTCTGGCGCTCTTTTGGGAACAGACCATACTATATCACCCACTTTATTATACAGTGCTAGTAATCCATTATTTTGCATTACTAATTTACTTTTACCACTTTCATCTTCTTGACCTTTCGGTTTTATTCGTTCATCACCTTTGTGGTCGTATACTGTAAATTTCCCATTATCTAATGTTAATGCGCCTTCTGGATTTGATACGCGCTTCAATCTAGAATCCCATATTCTTTTCGTTTTTACCGTATTTGTTTTCTTATCCATTACTATATCTCCATTCTTATCAGTTTCTAATCCAATAATTTCTAGTGTTCCATCTAAACCATAGTCCAGTTTATATTTTCCATTTTGACTTACTAAACCGTATCCGGGTTTTAACGATTGTAAATCAACTAATGTATCCATATTCTCATATTGGACTGATTTAGACACGATTAGCATTATGATAAATAAAAAAAATAATATTGTTAATTGGTAATTAGTAAATGTTCGCATCTATAACTTTACACTAGAAATTATGATATTTATTGCTTGAATTTCATTATGAATATACCACTTACTATTATACCTATTCCTAAATTTACAAAACTTAGTCGTTCAACATTATATTGTGCGGTTGTGTTTCTATACAATTCATCTGAACCAGAATGATTTATTTTTTGACTTAATAGTTGGTCTGCATATTTCTTATTATTACATAGATTCGTTTTAAATGCTTGGCTACAAGCCCCTGATGTCTTATTCTCACACGCTGATTTTAATGTTCCTGATTGTATTTTATCATTCGCACAATTATATAATTCTTTACCATTCTTGTATGCGTTTTTATAATATAAAAAATCATTTTTTGTGTAATCCAGATTCACGTCGGTCATTCTCTATACATTCCATATATATTTTTCTATACGCAAACACGATAGTATGCGTATTTCATTGCGGTTACACTCTTCCGCTCAATTTCACATACTTGTCCCGGTCTCAACGAAATCGCCAGTGCTTGAGGGTCAAAACGACTAATTTCCGGTAATTGCGTTTTATCTTTTAAATTATACTTTGTAAACAATTGGGTGATTTCACCATCGGTTAATATCTTGATAGGAGGCACAAGGCTATGTTCTAGAAGATTAAATTGAAGACGGCTAATATTGTGAATTACTACAAAAATGCCGTCGTGGTTGTATAAATAATTCACTTTGGAAATAATTGTTTCGTTTGGTTCTCCGTCAATTATAATTACGAGTGTATCTTCCTTTGTTAGAATCGTTTCTACTTGAAATAGGTCCTCAATGATTTCATCTAGATATTGTGGTCTCACTTGCTTTGCGTCCAAATAATATTTTACGTATGTTTTTTTATCAGTATTTTCGTTTGTAACAAGCATATCCAATTGTTTATTGGAGAACATTGTATCAATCTCATTGATACTAAATTCGGAATAATCAGTCACATTATATCCCTGATTCGCCAATTGCTTTAAAATATTCACACGCGACTTGTAGATACGAAGGATTCTGTTATTGGTAGACATTGTTAGTTTATATATTCGTATATTATTATACGAATAGATTAAATCAATTTTTATACCTTTTTGATGACTAGTTTATTAAAATCTATAGGTGGTTCTGTTGTATTTCCGGATACAGTCCCACCTCCACCTCCAGTTATATCAACTGTAGGCGCCACTGGTTCAGTGTCCGTCGTTTTTATATGTTCGGGTTTGCTCTCCATTGTTCCGAAATTAAATATCGGTGCTATGTTGATTCCGGGTTGTTGTTGTTGTGGAGGCACAGATTGATACATAACTGGTTCTTGTTCGGTAGATTGGGTTATAATTGGTTGTATTGGTTCCGCTGTTACTATATCGCTATGACGATATATATCTCCTTTTTGAGCGATTTCTATCTGGCCTGTTGCTGGATTACGTAGTGTGATTAAATTAGTTCCAACCTTTACAATATCCCAATTTGTTTTTGGGTCGTGAGAACCTCCACCTCGCAATAATACTGTTTCTCCTACATTATAATCGGGTGCATAGGTGGGAGATGACGGAGCATACGGCGGTGATTCGTCTGTAGGTAGTGCTGGAGGTGCGTATGTGGGAGATGACGGAGCATACGGCGGTGATTCGTCTATAGGTAATGCCGGAGGTGCGTATGTAGGAGATGTCGGCGCATACGGAACCGATTCCGGCGTAGCAGACCAATTCGGTGTGTTTTCATATACCGGCGTTCTATAATCGGGTGTTGTCGGTTCAAATCCTTCCGGTGGCGATTTAGTATCCGGTGTGAGTTCAGGACTCTTTTCATCATATAATATGTTCTCACGACGAGCCATCTTATTAAATAACTTACGAACCTCGTTTATGTCTGTAATTCCCGACGTGTTCTCAATGTTCCTAGAATTACTCATACTCTCCATTTGGTCTATGTTGTCTTCGGTTATTATTCTCATTTGAATATTAATTGATTGTAATTCCTGTATTAATAATTTCAACGAATATGGAACATTTACTACGCTAAAATCGCGTCCAAAGTGTGTCACATTATCTATATTCAATTCCTTACCATCTAGAGAACCCATAAACCGAATCGGTCCGTCTGCCATTGGACTCAAAAATAGATTCTTTGATGGATTATATATAGCAAATAATCCCGTTGTATTACATACAGCAATCTTGTATTTATCTCCACGTTCCATCATAGATTCTGTAACGAAATCCGCCATTCCGTGTGAAAGAAGCGAATCACGTTCCATTTCTCCTATACGTAATCCTCCATCATTCGCACGACCACTTACCGTCTGACGTGTGAGGGCGGTTCTCGGACCGAGAGCACGATAGTTGATTTTGTCTTTTACCATATGCTTTAAACGCATATAATATGTAGGTCCAATGAATATTTCACTCTCTATTTGTTCTCCAGTCATACCATTATATAATAATTCGTTGCCACTAGAGTGGTAACCCATATTTGTTAATACCTCCCCGAATACTCCAATTTTTGTTCCTTGGTTAATAAATGGTGTGCAATCGCCAAACCCACCTAGGAAAGCACACGCCTTTCCCATTACACACTCTATAAGTTGTCCTATAGTCATACGCGACGGAATAGCGTGAGGATTAATAATCAAATCGGGACGTAATCCTTCCTTTGTAAAAGGCATATCCGCCTCGGGAATAATCAATCCGCCAGTTCCTTTCTGTCCGGCACGCGATGCCATCTTATCTCCTTGTCCGGGTATGCGAACCTCACGGACACGAACTTTCGCAATACGTTCTCCGGCTTCGCCTTCAGTCATAAATGTTTTGTCTACAATGCCTAATTGACCTTTCTTTGGAGTTTTGGAACCATCTACAAGTCTGTCGTCTGAACTCGTCGCCAATCCAATCAATATAGTCTTATCATTGACTTCAGTTCCTTCGCGAATCAAACCGTATTTATCTAATTTACTGTAATCATATCCGGTTTTGATTCCAACTACATTCGGTTCCATTTCCATATTCACAAATTTAGTTTCTGTTTTTCCTTCGTTGGATTCGTTTATTTCTTCGTGTGATTCATAGGTGGTATAATATGTGGTATTGAAAAACCCACGTTTAAGTGAAGCTTCATTTATTAATATAGAATCCTCCATATTATAACCCCCATAACACATAATTGCTACGATTGCGTTCTCTCCATATGGCATTTCTTCGCGATTTATATACTCCAAATACCGTGATTTAACAAGTGGAATTTGGCCGTTATTGAGAACCACCGCGGTTTTATCCATACGCACTGAAAAATTTGTATGATATACCGAGCACGCTTGACGACTTTGTCCGCAAGAGAACGAATTACGAGCCGGTGGATTGTTCTCTATAAAGTTGATTAAATTACACATTGTTCCATATGTGAGTGATTCGTGAATTTCCATATGTGTATATCTATCACTCTTATACTCATCTAAGTTCATTGCGATAAATGCGTTCTCACTCTCGCTACTGTCTATATAATCAATTATTGCCTTCTTATTCAAGAAACGTTCCAATTTCGCTGGGTTCGTTTCTTTTTCTATTCCCTCATATAACTCGGATAGTTCCAATATACCTCCTTCCTTAACCTTTGCTGTTTTACGTTTTTCGTTGAATCCAGTAATGAGATTATTCCAAGTATATTTACCATTTTCCAGTAATTTTTCAACGTCCTTGTTCTCAAATGATATTTTACCACTAATATCGTCCTTATAGAAAATCGGTCGGCACATTCTACCATCGTCTGTATAAATGTAAATAGTATTGGATTTTATATCAAATGTCGCGCTCGTATATATATTTAATAACGCATTTCTCCTATATAATTTAATCTTTTGGATACAGTCAAATGGGTCTTCTACTGAACCACCCCAATATCCATTCACAAATACTTTTGTGAGTTCCGCCAGTTGTTTGAGAGAACATTCAGTAGGTAGTCGCATACCCGTTTTTTCGCGTAACCATTGTATCATAGGTTCTCTCGTTCCTGCACCACCGCGAGTTACGTGAGTCACAATAGCGAATGTTTTATGTAAACCAATGTTCGCTCCGTCTGGCGTATCTATAGGGTCAATATACCCCCAGTGTGAATTATGGAGAACACGCGGACCAACTAGTTTCGCTCCGGATTCCATTGGTAAATTCGTTTTACGTAAATGGCTCAAATATCCATTATAAGACAAACGGTTCAAATCTTGGACTATACCAATTCGTTTAGTATTTGGTTTTGCACCCCAATTACCTTTGAATGCACGTTTAAATCCATCTTCCAAAATACGCTCTTTGAATAGTTCTCCTTGAAATGTATTAATCAGGCTTGGTAAATCGTTTCCGTAAATACTCTTGTTTAAATTTAATCGCTTATCAAATTGGACGTGTATAAACTTCTGTTGTTCTGAAAAATAATCGCGAAATAAATCATACATAAGAGAACCTACAAGTTCAATTCGTTTATATTTGAAATTATCACGGTCAGTCGGTTGCTCTAATCCAATATAAACCAACATCATACGTTTTACCATATGACCGAGAAAAAGCGCCTTCTCATTGAAATTCACTTCACCTATATGTGGTAAGAAATAATCCGCCAATATTTCCAATGCGTGTTCTAGGCGTTTGCCCTTAGTCATAGAAGCAATATACTCCAATGCGAGTTTCTGTGTGAGAATACCTCCCGCATCGTGAACTGATGGAATAAACAAATCCAACATCTGTTCGTATTTCACTAGGTCCAACATACACGTTTCAATAATCGCCTTATCTGAGAGAACACCCAACGCGCGAAATAAAATGAAAAGTGGAACTGGTTTTCTCACGTTCGGGATATTAACGACAATGTTTTTATTAGTATATGATGGCGTAGGCGATACGATTTTTACGGAGAGTGTGCGAACCGGTTTTGACGCGTTCTCGGAAACACTCCGGATTTCACTAGAGAACATAAATTCAGAATCCTCGTATTTGCGTATATATAACATATTGTCGGCAAACTTCTCTTGACACACAACTGTTTTTTCTTTACCTTGAATTATGAAATATCCTCCCATATCGTGTTTACATTCACCCATTGTATACCGGATTTCCGGTGTTAAACCTTTAAGAATACAAAAATCGGAATGTAACATTATAGGAAACTTACCCAAATAGACCTTTTCTAAAACCACGGTTCTCAATTGTGTATTGGCGTTTATCATTGAATCCTCAGTCGCTTTACGAAATTCAGACGCCATTGCTGGTGTCATTACAAACTTATGCTGGGTTCTCTTCGTTCGGACCTGTTTCTTTGGTCCTCCTCCAACCATTTGTTGTTGTAATCCGGTTTCTTTAAAATTCTTGAATACGTGTGGTTTCGGGTAATCCGTGTCTTTTTCTAACAGTTCATCTTTCGCGTGTTCTCCCGATGCGCCTCCGATTACAAATGGTTGTTCTCCTTGTTTAAGAATATTAATATACTCAATTTCAATATCATAATGAATAGTCATACCATACGTCATATTACGAAGACGCGCTTCATTTGGAAACATATAATGTGAATTGTCTTTATCATCATACACTATCGGTTTTCCGAAATAGAGACGGTCGCCATTTTTACCCCCAAAATACATAATGCATTGGTCGCGATAATCATCAATCTCCGCATCATAATTAGAATTAATTCGTATCGGGTTCTTCTCTTTAAAGATACGGAAGATTCCGTTTTTGAAGAAATCATTATAGGATTCCAAATGATGGGCGACTAAACCTTCGGGGTTCTCTTTGAATAACTTATCTATAATCTCCCATATATCCATAGTTCGTATAATATTTAGCTATAATTTATTTTCTACATTGTTTCTCGTAAAATTATGTTATGATACTATATAAAATGGGCGATTTAGCTGACCGTTTATTTGGTGTTCTACCGAAAGATTATTGTGTTCTCTTTTATTATCTGTCTGTCCTCGGGTTTGTATGGTTGGTTGTAGCATTAGTGCTTTTCACCAGTATGGCTGTTTCTAGGAAGCGTGGTATGTCGTTCTACATTAGTGCTGTTCTTGCCCTCATAGGATACGGTGTTTTCTATTTACAGAACCGATTATTACACAGTATGTGCGCTCATAGCCTGTAAATCGTTAAATAGTTTATAATTTTATATTTTTTAAAATTATAATTGTCGGGTAGATAAATGGACATCTTATATTACTCTAATTATTGTAAACATAGCAAGAAAATACTGGATTTTCTAGTTAAAGGTGGTATTGTAGAATCATTATCGTGTATTTGTATAGACAAGAGAACCCGCGACCCAACTACAAACCAAATCATAATATTACTTGAAAATGGGAAACGTGCTCTTTTACCACCAAATGTGAAATTGGTTCCTGCTCTTTTATTGGTAAATGCGAACTATAAATTGGTTCTTGGAAGCGACATTATTCGCCATTTTGAACCGAAGGTTAAAGAAAAATTATCCAGCGCCAACTTCGGGAATGGAGAACCTTTAGGATATGCGATTAATGCGACATCGGGTTCTGGTGGTTCCAATATTGTTTCCGAACAATTTACTTATTTTAATATGACCCCTGAAGAACTGAGTGCGAAAGGCGTTGGTGGGCGACGACAGATGTATAATTATGTGTCTGTCGGTCAAGATACGAATTTCATTCAAACTCCTCCGGACACTTACCGTCCAGACA
>JACCDP010658108.1_pt1 | contig 12367 bp, 12 predicted proteins | sample 7445841 | NCBI WGS metagenome assembly JACCDP01 (sample SAMN15323441, study PRJNA562643) | freshwater metagenome | isolation source: river surface water | place: USA:Blue River Watershed | collected 2017-08-17
GTCTTCCTACCCGAACGAGCTAGTCATTCATTCCCTCCGTCCCGCATTCTTTTTTCTTTACAAGTTGTTTACAAGTGTTTAGTAACAAAATATGGATATTCAATCTGTGGTAATTCGTTCAAGTTTTATAAAGGTGAATTTCTTGGGCTGATTTGTTTTCCTGATTGTGCTTCATAGATTCATTGCGAAAGTGAAGGGCCGGCTCGTAAACGGTTTTGTCCGGATTTTCTAACTGCTGATCTTTTATACCCGCCCGGCCCATCTTCTAGTATTGATATATATGATGATGACGACGACGACGACGATAAAGAATCTGTACACTCATGGCAGAGCTATGAAACAGGTAGCCTATTGCAACTTGAATATGAAGTAGTAAAAGCAATATCTCCTATGTCTTAACACCAACTTTCTCATTAGCTTGGGTAGCAGATTCTCTTGATGATTGGAGCCTAACAGAAGATGAAGAGGATTCAGTCACAGAATATGAAGTGGATGAAGATGAAACGGTTGAAGAATCTCACTGCAGTGACTCCTCTACAACAGCTGAAGTTACAGTAAGTTTATTCTGCAGAAATTTGAAATTTTGATTGTTATAAATTGTATGCTTTCTTTTTAGAATATCCATTTCCCAGAAGGTCTGTTACCAGTCCCGCCAACCGCCAGCAGCTCGTCCTTTAGCGATGAATCTGGCTGGGACGATCCTAACGGTGAAATTGATGGTTATTTCAGCAGCAGCTCTAAATCCCAAACAAGTTGGAAGTGTCTGAAATGCAGGGCACCAACTGCAGCCCCAAGAAATTTCTGCTTCACTTGCTATCAGGTACTGTTATGTTTACCACATTCCCACGCGTTTAGTATCTGACGTTTTCTGATCTTTCCTGTAACAGAAGCGGAAATCGAGTCGGCCACCACGGCCAGTCAGAAGGTCGAAAAAGCCTGGGAGAACAAAAACATATGGCGCTGCTCTCTCTAACGATTGCGCGATGCTGATATCTGCACCTGGCGCTTCCAGCGACAATAACATGTGCACAGTGTGCCATGTTGAAAATCGTGACGGCGCTTTCGTCCACAGAAAAACAGCTCATGTCGCATGTTGTTTTTCGTGTACCGAGAAAATCTCCAAGAAACGTAACGCTAAGTGTCCTATTTGCCGACAGTCGATCCAAAGCACTATAAAGATTTTCTTTAATTAAAAAGTAATTCCTTTGTTATTTTTTATGACTCGAAACGTACATCCCCCTTTACGAAATTGTCAGTTATAAATAAATTTCAGTTAACTTAAATTTCGGGACTATCAGCTTATAGTCTGGATTTGTTTTTCATTCCATGTGGGCACCATATGTTGGCTGTAGACGACGTTCTTGACCGTGCTTACCACGTAGAAAAATATCACTAGAATGGATGCGTACTGAATCCAAGCCCATTTGAGAATGTTCCAAAGACCAGGCATATATTCGACAACAGCTTGGGTGTATCGGATGTAAGCCTGGATTTTCAACAAGCCGTCGGTTGGACCAAAGATCGGTGTGTAATGCTCATTGCGCATTTCTGTTCCATCTAGGAAGAAACAAGTCTCATAATCTCTCAGACAATTGTGTGATTAATCAGTTGAATTGCTTACATTCCCTTTCGTTATAAGCTTTGAGAACCTCGGATATCTCAAATTCTTTCATGACAGTTTGGTTATATCGATTATTTGTGTGTCGAAAATTAACCATCCGTCTCTGAATCCACTGTAAATCCCCTACGTACCGAAGTCCACAGAAAGGAATTCCAGAATTGTATTGAATTATGCCGAGTGTTTCCATTGTTATATACGATATATCCTAAAAGACAAGAATTTATTTTAAGAGATCTGTTCTTTTGAAAATCTAAATCTATAACCTACTTGTAATTTGTAAGAAAAGATTAAAAACAGATGAACAAACTGAATGGTTTGATTGGTCTCCAACTCTAAACTAATTTCAAGTCCATCCACTAGTCCGTCATCATTTTCGTCTCTTTCCAGCGTCTGAAATGTGAACTCTACATAATTAATTTCAAATGGTTCATAAGATAAAAGTGAAAAACTTACTGTTATCGACGGAAAATTCAGGTAAGGACGAGTAAGCGAGTTGTATTCGGAAAAAGTACTCCATGTAACCTCACCGAATGACGATCGGGCTAGTAACAGCGCCTGGTACTTGAAGCGGACGTCCGGCTGCTCTCGATGCACACTATACTTAACCCAAAAACCATGACTGCTGTAGGAGACTAGGAAAGGAGCAAACACGCACAGAAGAAAACAAAAGCAAGCGAAGAAACTGGCACGCGAAATCAAAGTTGATTGATATTCTCGCACTAGCGGAATTGAATGAAGAGTTAGTAGAGCCATTACGGTTACCACGCTTTGTTTTGTTATGAACCAGATATGGTAACTATGGTTACACACCACTCAAACAGACAACTTGAAAAACAGTTGCTTTTGAAAAAAAAATCAATTTTATCTTTATTTAGATTTTGATATTTACATGATTTTCAAAAGAATTTTACACCTTCATTGCCATTGAACATAATAACTTCTGCTTTCTTCAGAGCTTCAAGAGTTTTTAAAGCTTTTACAAGTAGAGATTGATCTAGACCAGCAAACTCTAAAATGTTAAACAGAAGTCAGTGAATTATAAGAAAAATGTATCAATAAGGCTGAAATACCTTGGTTTTGAACATCATCTCCTGCAGTCAATTCATAAAATGTGCACACTGTGTTGGTCAGTCCATTGTCTACAACATATCGGTATATCAAGTTTCCCCATTCTTGAGGTGTTTTCCAATAGATGAAGCACTGCTTTTTGGATTTGTCACACCATTCAATTTGGTTACATTCTAACAAACTGTCTAGTACTTGATTTATTCCATCACTTGAAAGTTGTCCTTCATAAATAAATTATGAAATCTTAGTACATGAAAACATTAGAAATAATGGATTGGCATTACTGTCTATGGTTTTGTTCTGGAAGAAGGTAACAGATTCTTGGACATCAAGAATGTAAATTTTGTTGTGGCGACAGTAATCTAAGACTAGATTTCTCCAAGCCTCCAGTTGTTTTTTCCGAGTTTCTAAGTTTGGCTGTAAGCTGAAGTAGATGGTTTATCAGTTTGCGTCTAATGCGAACGAAAACGATTGATAACTTCAACTTACGTGAAGAATGGAGGAAAATCGTATTGCCAAGGCCATGAAAACTCCATGACTAACAAACACACAATAACAGAAACAGGCGTAAAGATTATCCGCAAAGACAATTAGACGAAATGTCAAAATTTGTCTCCAAAACAAATAGCTAAGCGGCGCCAAAGCGGTGCATAAAATAACGTTATTTTTCGAAGTATCATTAAATTTTCTACTAAAATTATCAATAAAAAAAGTGAAAAAATTGTAGGAATTACAGACTAGTAATTTTTTTGAAATTTCTATTTTTTCCAATTTGATTTAAGAAATAAAATGCTGTTTTCAAACCAACAGTTTTGGCAACCCAACTTGTCTGAAGGCTAAAGCAGAGTGGCTAAATCGGCAAGACGGGCAGAGCTAGTGGGTTGCGGAAACGTTCAGAATTCTGGACCAGTAGTGGACTAGTGGAACAGCTGACTCCACTGGAGAGCTAGGACTGAAATTTGGTGCGTGTTGTGGCTGTTTTAAAGAATTGTTCAGCTGGTTCTCAATAACTCAAGTGATGATCACCTTGACAAAAAGACTTAAGAAGGAAGCTGAAAGTCGAAGTAACAGTAATACAACAGCCACCCTTGAACATCATGCTCCAAAAAGAATCAGCATCAGGGATAAGCTACTTGTTAAAGAGGTACAACAATGCATACTTTTTGTTAACGTTGACGATTCGTAATTTTTAGTATTGCTATTACCCCTTCACTGTCTCAACTTATTAGGTTCAGGAAATGGAACAAACAATACCCTCTACTTGTCGTGTGAAGTTTGAGAATCCTGATGCTCTTCACGAATTCACTGTGATTATTCTACCAGATGAAGGTTTTTGGAAAGGTGGAAAGTTTTTGTTTCATGTAGTCATCAATGAGGACTACAACATTTCAGTAACTTGGTATTAAGATATATTTTAAGGAACAAAAGTTTAATTATGTGTATTTGATTCAAGCCACCAACTGTAAAATGCCTCACAAAACTATGGCATCCCAACATCAGTGAAGAAGGGGAAATCTGCCTCAGTCTCTTGAGGCAAAATTCCATAGATGGACTTGGTTGGGCACCAACCAGGAAGCTGAAAGATGTTGTCTGGGGCTTAAATTCACTCTTTACTGTAAGTATAATTTGGTATTGATTTATGTAGACCCTATGATTAATTACCCAATCGTTTTTTGTAGGATTTATTGAATTTTGAAGACCCTTTGAATATCGAAGCCGCTGAACATTACCGCAAAGATAGATCTTCCTTTGAGATTAAAGTGCGAGAATACGTTAATCAGTTCGCAAAACGGTGAAAATACTCGGGTTTGTTTTTGTAAGGTTGCGTGCGTCCCGTTGTGTGTATGCCAGTGAATTGAATGTTCAAATGACCATACTTTGTATTTTCACTCTTCTTGTCATACAAAATAAAATCTCAATTTGCTTTTTTCTTTCAAATTTTTAAGGTTTTTTCTATGATATTTCCCTTTCAACCCCTATAAAGAAAAGATTTTGGTCTGAATTTATATTCCTGCTACGTATCAGGATTTAAAAGAGATACTGTTTAAAAAAAAAAAATTACATTGTGTCGTCGTGCTACAAATTCCGTATCGACCGTGACATAGAGACATCTAGCGGCTAAACATGCTAACATGTACTCGACGTTCATTGCAAGTCTTGATCGCACGTGTGTTGTTCTCTCAGTCGGCAAAAAAATTTGGTTTCGTTGGTTTTTCCGTTTAATCCATGAACAGAATAACTAAAGTGAATATCAGTTGGTGAGATTGTTGTGCCAAAGTTTGAAATGCTATGCAAATGTGTAATTTTCCTCTTTTTTTGTTAGGGCCATCTTGGTAGTTACAGGGATAGCTAGCTTTGCGGTAGCTAAATCGGTTATCGATAAGCAGCGGTACGAGCACATGAAAAGTCGCGATCGTATGAAAAATTCCAATATCGGTGAATACGAACCCAGCAGCCGGAAGTTTTAACTTTTGAAAACAAAACACCCCACTTAAAATGGCAGCCCTACCTCAGCTTGATGCATCCAAGATGCAGATGGTACAAGATCTGGAAATTGAAATGATGTCTGACATGTACAACAGGATGACTGCTGCATGTCACAAAAAATGCATCCCTCCGAAGTACAAGGATGCTGAACTGGCCAAGGGTGAATCAGTTTGTCTTGATCGTTGTGTAGCCAAGTACTTGGACATCCATGAGCGTGTTGGAAGAAAATTAACACAAATGTCATTACAAGATGAGGAAGCAGTAAAAAAATTACAGGGTGAAATGCCCAGAATGTAATTCACATTCACATTGTTTATGTAGCATTGAATTTATAAGAACATGAAATGAACATCAGTCAACCTTCTCTTTTTCATTGCTTATAATAAGAACACCTATTTGGATGAATATCATTCCTATAACTCCAATGAAACCTATATGTTCTCCAAGGAAGATAGTTCCCAGGATTCCCTGTAAATTAAAACTATAGTTATGGTTTGTCAATGCAAAATAGAAGAATCTAAATGTTACTGTGAATAGAAAGTTGATGGCTGAAGTTGTAACTACTGACTGGACTGTTGTAGGACACAACTGGAGAGCTTTGGCTGTAAGTGTAAGCATTAAAGAGTTAAAGGTGAGTGTGGCTAATGCAAAAACACCTCTTATCATCCAGGTATTCTACAGAATGAAAAGTGAAGGTTAGAATGTAATTTTTGTAGAATGTTCGGTAATCATCTGTATCAATAATAGATTACATAGGCCGATGGAATGTAAGGATCGAACACATAAGAGCAAGTACGAACAAGTACTTGAGGACTATCCGGGGAAAGCGCAAATTTTGCGCATATTCCGGCGAAAGCGGCACATACTCCAGCCAAAGAAGCGTTAACCATACCGTTTGGCGCCATTGCTGTTAAATTTCTATTCAGTTTTCACCGAAAAAGTCATATAGAGTTACATGATTTTGTGCTGTGAATCGTAACGGTCAAACAGTGCAAACAGTTCCCTGTGCTGCAACTGTCCCCTGGCGTCTGATTTACGCAACAGAATGCGCTCTGTCATTCATTTTTAAACAACAGGCAATGCCAAGAGATTTGTAGTTAAATTTGAAGTTACTGTTTTATTATGTACACTACTACTTCTTTATGAATTGCGATACCTATGGACTGATTATAGAATTGCGAAGCAGATGTGAACAATCTTATTTATTTACAGTAGCGGGGATCAATAAGAAGAAGAATAAACTGTACGTTTAAAGAAATAGTATGCACCATTCACAATTTTTTTTTCTTTTTATGATTTTGTATCGTCTTATGTTTGAGCGACAGATGCCGCTGAATGGCTGTTTTATGCTTACTGATAGACCGTGGAGGCATGGATGGGCTAAAAAATGTAATTGCCAACGGGACGGACAAGGAAAACTATTTGATCAATACTACATGTTTCTCTATCCTTCTTTTTTATATTTACACGAATGATTATCAATGAGAGCTGATCTCTCGTCTACAATAGATATTTCAGTTTCAAACATGGGGTTTCCAATGGAGACTTGGTCTAAAATGGCTAGTCGCCATTTTTTCGTAATAGAAAACCGGATCGTGAATGATATATATATATTTTTTTATTTTATTGAGGAGATTGGGCCGGGTGAAGTGTATAGAGGAGGAGATAGAGAGGGAGCTTATTATCAGAAACCAACGCGAACGACGGAACGATAACCTTCTCCGACTGCCTAGCTACTAGACAGTCGGCAAATATTGATCCGTCCAGAGTGCAGCAGGTTAGATGCACCTATTCGGCCCGCGCCATTTCCAAGTCCAATTATCAGAATGGTCTAAACATCCACTTGAGTAGATAATGCAAATAACATGTTTGTTGTGAGTGCACATGGAACAGCGTCTTAGCACCTACTCGTTTCCATCATTATCATCGTCTTACCCATTTTTACGACGTTCTCGTCCAGAAAGACTACGACAACAACTACCGTACCGTACGCATCTACGACGCTCAACATCAAATTCCTTTCCGTTTTACATTGTATAGGTCTGACTGCAGCCAATTTTCTTGGTTTAATTTCTCCTTTCCGATTTGTTACGAGCTCCCGGTTTACTTTCCTCTGGGCAGAGAGGAGTTGCGGCAAAGAGTTACTTTATCAAAGCATAGGTCGCCGTGCTCGCGCGTGTTCTTGTTACCACGCCGGCCGCATTACAATGAACCGATTTGAAATGCGTAGCTGAAAAAGAGAGCGCAGAGCCTAGTCTGCACACAAAAACCCGCCCAGATAACAGCACAGCAGCATAGAGTGTTTATATATAAACACATATCTTGAGCGTGATTGATGTCGACCTTCGTGAGCCACATGAATGCCGCTCCAGTCTTGACTTCTTGTATACATTGTAATTGGCAACCGAAAAATTTTTGTTGGAAACAAGATTTAAAAAATACATTCATCCCCCTTTATTTTCTTTAATATGAACGGATAGTCTGTTGTCTGTCTGGTTCGAGTTTTTAATAAATTTTTTTTTTGCCTTCGTTTTCAAATTTATACTGCCCTCGTCAGTTGCGTTAAATAATCAACTTCGTTTACGTACGTAAGGGAGAAACTGTTGTGGGATTTTTCATCATTCCAAATGTATCGGCAAGTCGTCCATCATCCCTAAAATTTCGAAACGACCGCCTGTCGGCATTACTAGCGTAACCCGAATACCGATCCAGTTTATTAATAACCCTTATATGATTTTGTATACATTTTCGATATTTTGTTTGAGAAAATGTTATTCATGACGATCCAGTTAGAAAAAATTATGGAAAGGAGCAATTTCTATCACCTGATTTCAACCGAACTTTCTGGACCACCCTTGTGATGACCTATACGTGTATGTAGTCAAAAGGAAAGAAGAAGGCAAGAGAATGATCTCATAACTGTACTTTGTCTGACGGGTAACCGGAGATACCTTGTCCGGTCGCACACATTTCCAGCTATAGAATCGAAGCTTCTTTTTCCGGCTATACCCTGAACAGCAGAGTGAGGGGAGAAATTAAAACGGCAATAGCAATGGAGAACTCAGTGATCTCGTTATTTAATGCCTTCCACATGCATTTCGCTCGTTCTACGCATCAATTCTCGGAAGACAGTACCGGTACCGGCTCTGTGCGTGGTTAAAACTCGACTGGGAAGCTAAAAGTCCCTTTTTATTCTTGGAGTGGTTCCGGTATTCGAGATTGAGCGCTTCCGGAACTACTTGTGTTTCCCTATGATTTCTCTGTTTCCTTCCCTAACTGAATCCACTGCCGTCCCGCAGTTAATATACCTTGTAATATACACACGGAAATTTATTTGCTGATTACCTTTCGTTGTTGTGACGCAGTATCTGGCTAATCTAATAAAGCCGTCTAAAAGATGCCGAGATTGCCCGAGACTACCTTACTGCATTATTATTACTCTAGGCTTTCTCTTATTCAACATCGATATCATAGTGAAAAAGGACCGAACCCACCATTGTCGTGTTCACCAATAATGGTCCAGACAATCAACTTTCAGGTGTGTGAAACTGGCAGGTAGAAAGAGGCGTTTAGAATAGAAAAAGAGGAGGAGCATTTGAGTTCATCGAAAGAGAAAAAAAAGAATATGACAATAGGCGGCATGCGATAAAGCCTAACAGTCTTCTGTTTTGTTTTGCTACCCACATCTTGAAGTTTTCTTCGTTTTTTTCCGTCCTTTCAACCTTTTTTGTTATCTTCAAAGTGCTGATGGACTCTTCGCCGATGGACTTATCCTTGGCCACTAGAGCTAGGCCGCTATAGTCACTGGAGCGTGAGCATCCGCATTGAATCCATTAACCTTTCAAAAGTCGTTTAGTTTGAGTACAATAATGTTCCAAAAGGGCGAGTGGGCGACCCTCCACAGTGCCTAAATCAGTGTCCGATTTTGTTGGAACAGATGGTCCTCCTCGGCTTTTCAGATTATGCTACAATGAATTTGCGTTTAAAATAATTAGCATCGTAGAAGAAGTGAAAAAAATACGCTTCATGTATTCAATGACAGATCTAGTTAGAATCTTATTCGTTCAAAGTCTTTTTCGAATCTAAGGAGGAAAAAGTCACATCTCATTTTTCACTCCAGAAAGTTCACGCGCGCGTACGAGCCGTCATCAAAGATCAGTTCTAATTGGTCTCTCCTACGCTCCTTCGCTCTAATGGCCCCTTTTGACACGAAACCCGTTAAATCAAGAGCTGCCAGCTCTTATGTGCTGCGCTGATTTTTTTGTTTTGCAGCAGGGTTCAGTAACGACTCGTATTTCAAACAAAACCACTTTTCAACTGGGTCGAAGAAATCTGAACACTTGGGCCGGGAATTTCCCCCGCCGCCTTTTCATACCCATTCCTGTATTCGTTATGAGCAACTAATTTATTTGGTTCTTCATATTAGGGCTTTCCCGTTTTGATTACCGATTTTCAAAGTTAGAGGAACAGGTATGAAGCTTAACTTTTTAATTGGCTCATCATCCAACTCGAGGATCTCTCTATACTATATTTACACATCAGACGAGACGGCTGCCTTACATAATATCTATATTTTGTTACAATCATATGAAGTAATTTTATTGATCTATTCTAGGATAGAAAGCTTCCGGAATGTGGACGCAACTGCAGCTGCATCGACTCCAATCTCGTCCGATGGGCTCTCTTATTTGGCATTAAACATATTTTTTAAAGATATTTTAAAGGCTGACTGATAAAATTGGAGCGATTGAATCCAAGCGGCCAAGCCAGTTGCCCGGCGTCAGTCGTGTAATCATGTGTGTACATCAACATGTTTTTGATACACGACGCGCATCTCTAATCCGGTGCTGCGTACTTGCATTGCTTAAGGGCATGTAAATCATTGGAAACCTAGATATGCCTTCATAAAAACATACTAAAAAAACTGGGGTCTTTCTCCGGCATCGCGTGCACTTAATTAACAGTTTGAAAGAGGAGGGGGGGGTATAAGAACAGAAGCTTAACTGGCATTTCCTGCTAAATCCGTGGAAAAGGGGGTCATCATCCAACGTCCCCACTATTACTATTTAAGGCACATAAAATAAATAAATCCGATCCGGTGGGAACCGTCAAAACAAGAACCACCCAATATCTCATCTGCTATTTTTCAAATGAGGAAGAGGAACCGTAAAACGACTCGACTTTCATGATAGGTACGTAACATTTGGAAACATTTGGTGTTATGCCGTCGTCAGTTAAAGATAATCTTTTTTCCCTTGCTCTTTTATAAAAGAGAATCCTTATCTAATGTCCGGGATCACGTGCACTTTGAGAAAATATTTACCATTCGAAAGTTTCCTGGAAGAAGAACCGCGATACAAGGGTTAAGCGAGATTATCGCTTTTACATAAAAACTGCATACAAGTTTTTTTGGTGAATGATAATCAGAAATTGTTTTCTTGCATTTAGTTTGTGCTTTGAAGATGCAAGCGGAACCAAAAAAGTAAAAAAAAGTCGCCATTGTTGTTAAAGCTACTATACAGATGGTCCCCAAAACGACAATACAAAAATGGTTGGTGGGGGAGACCACATTTTGTTGTTGTTCGACGTGCACCAGTCGGCCCAGTGTGAACGGAGTATTCCTAGAAAAACCTGCTTGCCGAGTAGCAGCAGATGATTTCCTCCAACGTGAAGCACAACAAAACGAAACTTAAGAAAAGACATGAAATAAGGAAAAAAAAATTTTTCTTTCCCCTGAAGCAAAGTTTTGGGTGCCTTTGTCTCCACCCCCCCCCCCCCTCTCACACGATTGTTTTGTTTGAAATAGAATTCTCGGAAATGAGAGGGTTCCTTCCTTAGAGAGATGTGCTCTTCTCTCCTTTTTACTTCTGCATCTTTCCTCTTCTCCTGTGCCTGTGTGTGTGTTTGGGCTGGATGACGAGGACCAGTTGGGGTCAAGTCTCCCGAGAACCATAGAGAGATAGAATGTTGCTCAATCTTCTGTCCTCCGACGGTTCCGAGATATTTTATATTAATCCTTGTCTGACGGAGAGCGACTGATTTCTCTTCGCTTATTGCCTGGATGGCCTAGACGCTACAAAGATGGTCAACTGTTCTACAGCTATATTGCTATACAGATCTACTGTTTTTGGCGTTCAATTCTGAGTAGCGAATCCATCTCTGAGCGAAACTCAAACTAATAGAATTAACGGGAAAGAACGGTACACGTTGACCGGTTCTTTTCGGTTCGGCAACTCGCGAAGTGAACGAAAAAGAAAAAAAAACAGACAGAAACAAGCAGATAAAAAGGATAAAGTCCAAAAAAGCAAAGGCGCAGTGAACTAAGAGAATAAGAGAATGTCCGTGTCTTGGTTGACGGAGCACCTGGTTAAAAAAATCTAACTTTTATACAGGTGAAGATGTCAGTTTTTGGTTGAATGTAGCCCGAGGGTTAATTTTTGTTCGCTAGGCGTCACTACTGCAGCGATAGCGCTGGCCTCTGCTTGTGACGACTTGGCCGTCCTGTTTGTCAGTATGTTCCAGAGTCTGCGACCGATCGGAAGGGTATTTCGTCACGATCTTGTTTTATTTGGTGTGTGTAGTCTTATCTGGAAAGGAAAGGGGGGAAGAAAAAGTTGCTGTATTTATCGTCTCGTCCTGCCCTGTGTTTGTTTGTTTCTGGTGCCCTGTCTCGCTATCAGTTTTGTAGCCCAACGGATTGATACTTTCGCAAGCTCACGATTGCGAAACTCCCGCGTGACCACTACGACGAAGATATCGGATTTCAGTGGAGTCGAAAGGGTATGTAGTTACGGTATCCAGCACAAGACTCGTTTTACAATTGCCACTGCCGTCTGCGGTCTTAACGAGCCGACGACGTGTCGTGAAAAAAAAAACAACATATTGACTAGGGAGTAGCAATATGCATTCTCGCCGGTTTTACGGTTGCGAATCTTCAATGTCGAAACAAGGAGACTGTCTATTTTTGTACATGTATTTACGACTAGCATCCATGCCAAAAACTTTGAAATCCAACTAATTGAATGCGTTTTACTGTCTGCAAGTTGAACTGGCGCCCAGAAGTTTTCTCCTGAAGAAATTTCTAATCAAATGCCTATAGACGTTAACGAAAGAAAACGTCGCAGTCGGGAATTAGTCAGGTAGTAACAAGGAAGAAGTCGTCGACGTCTTCCAAAATCAACAACACCCACA
>JACCDP011444551.1_pt1 | contig 12365 bp, 20 predicted proteins | sample 7445841 | NCBI WGS metagenome assembly JACCDP01 (sample SAMN15323441, study PRJNA562643) | freshwater metagenome | isolation source: river surface water | place: USA:Blue River Watershed | collected 2017-08-17
AAAAGTTAATTCGTACTCGACAGAGAGTATTGGACCCAGCCATCTTATTGGTTGATTGGATAGGTGACAAATCATTACCAAACCTAACACAGTGTAAAGAACGTGCAGGTATTCGTGGTATTGTTACACATGATGCACTTGAAGATGCTTGGGATGTCATTGAGGTGATGAGAAAATTTTATTAATATGGAAGAAAGAATATTCCCTAAATGGATGTCAAAAATATTGGGATTAATGTCAGCATTTATGTTGGGGGCATATGTAACACAGGAGTTTAAATTTGAACAACCCGTTGAGATGTATAGATATATCTTAACATTTTTATTCGGGTTGATGTTTTATTTAGACGGCGAAAGAAAGTAATATGAAAAAGTTAATTATATTTTTAATGTTATTGGGAGTGATAACATTAGAGGCAAAACCAAAGTATCGTATTGAAACTTGGGTTTTGAATGGACAAACACAATATTTGGCACAAAGAAAAGTTTGGGCCATGACAAATTATTTCCCGTTACCTTTTAAGGTTTGGGTATCCGGTTCATATCCATTTCAATATAAATCACAAGCGGAAGATGTTATTAGAAATTGGGAACAGAACGAAATTGATAGAAAAGAATATAAAAAATCTAAATTTATCTACATAAATTAAAAACTAAAAACATGTCTAAAATTAAAGACCTGAAACTAAACCCAGACAACAACCTAAATATTATCTCAATTTTAGAATTGTTTAGTCCCGAAGGAAAATCTAAGTATACCGATACCTTACTTAGACTGATGAAGAGCACACCTAACATTAAGGATCACGTCAAAGAAATTAAACAGTACATAACAAGTAACTTTAATTTCATTAGTGAAGATTCATTGTCTCAATTTTCGGACATCCAATTACTTTTGGTGTATCGTTTTTTAGACTCTTTCTTTAATGTTCAGGATTTACAAACATTTAGAAAATTCTGTGAATATAACGAAAGAGGTTTAGTGTCTCAGAATGATTTGACAAAATATAAATCATTTGAGGAAATCATGTCATCCGTTAGTCTTGCCGATATGAAAGTCGACATGAAAGAAATGGAAAGTCAGATTATTAAAATACATGAGGATGATGAGTGGTTATTGATTAGACCATTAACTTATGTGTCATCAAAGAAATATGGTTCTAATACTAAATGGTGTACAACTCAAGAAACTAATCCTGAATATTTTACTAAGTACTCATCTAAAGGTGTTTTGATTTATTGTATTAATAAAGTAACCGGATATAAAGTTGCTTCGTTTTATTCATTAGATAAAAATGACCCTGAATTTTCATATTGGAATCAAAAAGATACCCGTATCGACTCAACAGATTCTGAATTAACATTGGAATTAATTGGACTGATTCGCGATTATGTTAAGGACCCTAAAGTTAAAACAAATCGTTATATGTTGGATGACGATATGAGAACTAAAGAGGACATGTTACTAAAATCTAACACATACAGAAGTAGTTCGTTATCAATGGAACAACCTGATGAACCAACACCAGTTGAACGACCATTAAGTATGAGAATCACAGATGCAATCCGTAGGGAGAACTATGAGCCGGAAGTTGAAAGTGAAAGTGAAGAACCACAAGTTGAGATGGAGGTTTCAGAAATGACAGAAATCCCCGAGTCTATTATTGATAGAATGATGTTGGTTAATAATAACCCGGAAGAGAGAACAATTAATATACCAAGACGAGGTACCCAAAGAAGATAAAACAATTTGATTAGATATTTATTAATATGAAAGTAATAGTATCAGAATCACAACTTAACAGAATCCTATTGGAATACTACGATGCAGATAAACTGTACGATAGAGATTCGGTCGTTAATAGACTTAAGAAAGGACCAAAATACATGAGAGAATATATTAAAAATTTACCTCATATTAAATGTGCCGATTCTGAAGGTAACGAAAGAATTTGTACAAAAGTACCTGAAGTTGTGTACCAATTTTTATTTGGAAATTTCTAAATATTTTTGGAATATTCCAAAAACATCCCTATATTTGTACTCTAAAACAATTACATGTTAAAAAAAGTAACAATTAGTCCTTACTCATTTCCTGGGTTAAAACTTACAATGGGAGACAAGAGAAAGATTTTAGAGGAGACAAGAACAAGTCGTGTTAAACTATCAAAAGAAGACATATTAGACATTATCTCTAAAGAGTCGGGGGTTAGTGTCCACCATATTGTTTCGAGGTCAAGAAAGAAAGAAATTGTAAATGCTCGTTTTATCTTTTGTTCAATCATGAAAGACCATTATGATTATTCATTGGTACATATTGGTGAATTAGTTGGTGGTAGAGACCACACAAGTGTTATTCACGCAATTGCACAACACAGAAGTAGAGTTAAAAATGAGGATGCTTATCGAGATTTGACATCTAACATTTACGAAAAAATCAGTTCAAAAATTAAATAAAATGAAAACATTAATAATACATCCAGAAGATAGTAGTACTTCATTCTTGGATATTGTTTATGCACCAATCCAAAACAAAACTGTAATAACTGGTGGTGTAAGTAAAACAGAACTAATCGAGTTAATATTAGAACACGATAGAATCATGATGATGGGTCATGGCAGTCCAGGTGGATTATTCTCAGTTGGGAAATTCAAAAACGCCGGTGCATACATCATTGACCAATCGGTTGTTCCATATTTGAAAAGTAAAACCAACAATGTTTATATTTGGTGTAACGCCGATAAATTTGTAGACATGTTTAAACTTAGAGGATTCTATTCTGGAATGTTCATCAGCGAAGTTGGTGAGGCATACTATTGTGGTTTACCTGGAACTGAACAGGAACAGGTGGACGAATCCAATTATGGTTTTTGTAATATAATTGCAAAATACATCAACGAACCAAAAGATTCAATTCATAAGAACGTTACTAGAGAGTATGGTTTGATTGCCGAAGGGAATCCTGTGGCATTATACAACAACAATAGATTATACAAATCATGATATTAGAAAAACAATATAGAGTACAGTTGTTAGATGGTAGAGAAATAACAACACTTTACGAAACAAGACAAGAGGCTCTTAGAGCACACCGTGGTAACATCGCAAAACTAATTGAGGTGTTACCTAAAGTAACTAAATCAAAGGTCATTCCATCTAGTGATGAATTGGCAATTGTTATTAGTGCAAGAAGTAATGATGATCTTGAAATATCAAAGGACTGTGGTTATGCGGTAATGTATAATTGTCCTAAGAGAGATAAGATATATGAGGGTATGAGATATCTTGAAGTTTCAGATGAATTTGTTTTAGAGGCAACAATCACTAAATTAGAAAAGTATGAAAAAGGTGCTCACCACCATTGGAAGGGTCCTGGATATAAACCAGACAAAACATGGAAATGGGCGTTATTTCATAAGGGTGGTAAAATTATTCCAAGGAAATTAGCGGAGCAGAGATTTAGTAATCCACTAAAAGGAACTCAAGGAGGAATTAGTTATATTAAAATCTAAATGAATTTATTTGACAAATACAAAGACAAACAAAACATTTTAACTATTGACCAAATTGTAGATAGTAAAGTTGTTTTGTGTGTGAGTACCGATATAGTTTTATATTGGGTTTATTATTTGTCACCAAGTTCTGAGATTGTTTCTGTTAGTAACAACTACATTGTCTTCCGTATTAACGACGGAGAATATATCGTACAAATAACTAATAGTAATGAAAATACTGTGATGAACATAGTGAATCTTTTAACCGAGAAGAACTATGTTCATTTTGTTTTATGTGACTTTGATAAGGTTAATCACTACATTACTAAATTTGAAACTGAAGAGATTAAAAACTTCAATTATTCATTGGTTAACTACATGTCAGAAACGGTTTACGATAACGAACCAAGACCACTAAACAAACTGACTAAGATAAAATACTATTTCACATCAACCAATGTGTTGTCGAGGAATGGAAATAAAAATATAGTGTCTGATTTCCAAACAAACATGGGGAATAGATTCATATTAGACTTTAGATATTCACTCACATACTTCTACACTAAATTAGGGTTCAATTATTTCCAAAAGGGAAATCATTTATATACCAACTCAAATAGATTGGATAAGGTGTTTCTTTATTCAAAATCAATTAGTTCGATTAGGGACAAAACAATTAACGATGCCTTGTTGACCGGAAAAATATATGAGAAGAAGTACACTGAAGAAGATTGGTTTTGGTATTTTAATAACTACAATCAATACCACACCCCCTTTGTTATCGACTACAACTCCTGTAAGTTTAATCTCGTAACAGAAACCCAACCACAAGAAACACACGGAGTGTTAACTGGTTTATTTTTTAGTGAGAAGACACTGAAAACATTCTTAGTCCCGACACCTTCTTACGTTCTATTACAAGAAGAAGTGTATAATCAATTGATTATCAATGGTTTTTATTTTTTGAATGTTGAATTTAATAACAATTACGAAGAGTTTTGTAAATTTTTAAAGGACTGCACCGACAAAGATATGGACATCTTGTTCCATAACACCTATCATAAAAGTGAATCTAATAAACTTAAATTGGAGGAGTACATTTATAGTAAAAAACAAAAAGAAATAGATTTATTATTTTCTAAATAAATTTGGAATATACTAGAAAAGTAGATATCTTTGTTAAAATTTATAACATGAGGTATCTACTTTTTTTATTGTCGGTCATTCTTATTTCTTGTGAAAAAGAAATTGTTGTACCCATTGTACCACCCGTAATCAAACCAACCCTATATGAAGGTTACAAAGTTAACCCAAACGCAAAACAATTAGGTAAAGAATATTGGTTAAGAGGAACTGGGACACCTAATGATTTAATTATACAAACATTTCAAAACCCATTGGTTAGTGAAAATTCATTTGCCTATAAACATAATTTTATTAATGGTGGTTGGGGTGGATCTGTTGCCGGCGACTTTAATTTAGATGGTTGGGTGGATGTTTTCACACCTGGTGCCGACCCATATATTGGTCTGTCTTTTTTATTGTTTGACCCCAAGACAGGTAATTACAAGGACACCACATTGTTAAACGATAAGTCAATCATTACATTACCCAAAGCAATTAAAGTGGTCCCATATTACATGAATAACGACAACTATGTTGACTTAATCATATTTGCGGGTGACAGTGATAATCTACCGGTTAGAATGTTAATTAGTGATGGTTCAGGTGGTTACAATTATAAGACAGTTAATATAAAATATAGTGTACCGTCAAGTTGTTGTGGATTGGCAAATGTTTTTGTATTAAATGGTGATGCTGGCGATTTAAACAACGATGGTAATGTAGATTTAGTAATCGCCGCAGACAATTTTGTTTTCATATATTGGGGGGTACCTGGACCGACATACTTCAATGAGAACAACTATACTTTATTTGCGTCAGATACTAAGAATTTTCCAAACGTAGTAAACATAGGAACTGAATGTTCCACATGTAGTGGTAAGATAAACGACATAACAATTCAGGATGTTAATGGAGATAAGAACTTAGACCTTATCACATCTTCGGCTGAAGAAAATAATTTAAAGCAAAGATTAATAATTAATAAAGGTAATGGTAGATTTAGTAATTCAGATGTTGAATCGTTCCCACTATATGGTAAACAAAATGCTAACACATCTTACATTGTCGAGGAGGGAACGGGAAACATCATTACAACTAATGGGTTCGGTATCAACGGTAAATCGTCCTATTGGAATATTTTTATATACACCAAAGTTAACGGTGAATATGTCATTGATAAAACCAAGATTGAATTTAATCCCAACAGAAACACTAAATCTTTAGATGGGGCTAAGAGTATATTACTCTATTATGATTACAATAAAGATGGAATCAAAGATATCGGATATGTTGATGCCAGTTGGGGGGATGAGTTGGGTGATAAAAATATTATGAAATATAAAACAGTTTTCATTAAAACAGGTGACAAGTATGTCGAACAAGATTTTTATCAATACGATTTGATTTCTAAAAATTATTTAGTTATATTAAACAAAAGATTTAAATAACATGAATACACTATTCACATTTGGTTGTAGTTTCACTGAAGACTATAATACATGTAGTGTGGATACCTATGTTGAGTATAAAGAACATGTGGGTGGAGAATATCCTAAGTCATGGCCAATTGTGTTATCCGAAAATTTAAATTATCAGTTAAAGAATTACGGAGAAGGGGCTTCAGGTAACCAACAAATATTTCAAGAAGTTTGTAAGAGATGTAGTGAGTTTAACATAAACGATATTGTTATTATCGAATGGACTTTTTTAGAAAGGTATCGACTAGCATTGAACAACAATACATGGTTAAAGTTAGGGCCAGGCAAAATTAATAACCTCGACTCACCAATCAGTGAAGAGTGTCATGAATCAATTGTTCTAAACAGAACACTTAAACCTTATGTTGATGAGTTATATGACTATGAAAACATGGTTAACCAACTATCTAAATCGGTAGGATTTAATGTCTTCTATTGGTCAATAGATAATGGTGTGTTATATAATGCCGATAATCTTTTAGAAAAAAATCAATATCTATTAAATGATATGATAAAGGACAGACACGATAACGCTTTTACAATTACAAATAAAAACGGTGGTTATAAAATAGTGGAGGAAACCGATGGAAAAATTAAAGATTTTCATTTAGGTGGTACTGGTCATAAAGTAATGGGAGATTTATTCTACCAACACATAATTAAACATATATGAAATTAGATTTAAAAAGAATTACGGCGGTGGGGTTTCAAGGTAAACCATTTGAGGAACACAATCCAAGTCATAGAAAAATGTTAAATAGAATTAAAAAATCTTTAACATACATGGTAACATTTTTTGACTTTCACGAAATTATATTCATATCACCAGTGAACCCTGAGGTTGGTGGTGTCACTCACATACAAATTAGTGGATCAACATATGAGGATTATAATAAATGGTGTTTACATAATTTATCCGATTATGTTACAACAGATTTTGGTTTGTCATTTCAAGATGATGGTTATCCCTTAAATCCTGAAATGTGGAGTGATGAATATTATGATTATGATTACGTCGGTGCACCATTACCGTTAGATACTAATATAAGTTTCAATCCAATCGAAAGAATAGGTGGAGGTGGATTTACTTTGAGGTCTAAAAAATTAATGGAGTTTACAAAAACAATACCATATCCGGACAAATATGGAAAATGTAATAACGAGGACACCATTATTGTTATGGAATATCGAAAGGAATTAATAGAACTTGGTATGAAGATATGTCCACATACAATTGCAAGAAATTTCGTTATTCAAAATCCAATAGATGACAATCATACTTTATTAAACACATTCGGTTATCACGGTAGGGATGAAAAATTAGATGTTGTCGATAAAATAATGGATGAGAGATTATTAAACTTAAATAATGAAGTATAAGTTAGAGGACTTCAATCCAAATAATAACAAGACTGTGTGTGTATCTGCATGGTCACATCTTCATGCTTCAACCGACGGTAAAGTTTATAACTGTTGTATGAACACAGAAAAATCAATGGGTGATTATCAGGTTGAATCTTTAAATGATATTTGGAATGGAGAGGAATTAAAAAAGTTTAGAGTTAAAACTTTAAATGGTATTAAGCAAAGTCAATGTAACCTATGTTATCAACAGGAAGAAATGGGTAACCATTCTTTCAGAATGTTTTTTTGGGATATGTTTAATAACAAAGAATTGTTAGAAAGCACACAAGAAGACGGAACAGTAAATGATATAAACTTAACATATTGGGACTTTAGATTTAGTAATGTTTGTAATTTAAAATGTAGAACTTGTGGTCCTGTTTATAGTTCAACATGGGGTGAGGAATTAAGTAGAGTTAAACCAGAAGAAAATGGTGGGTATTCAGCACTAAGAAAAGGAGACGGAACAAAGATATTAAAATCACTAGAGGATGAGAACCAATATCAAATAGTAGAAAAAATCTACTTTGCTGGTGGTGAACCTTTAATTATGAATGAACACTACACCATATTAAACAATCTAAAAAAGTATAATAGAACAGATGTGAAAATATCTTATAATACTAATTTTATGAATTTGTTTTATAAGAAAACTCCGGTGTGGAATTTGTGGAACGATTTTGAGAACATACAATTACAAACATCAATAGATGGTTTAGATGGTAGGGGTGAGTATATCAGAAAAGGGTTTAACATGGAAACATATAAAACCAATTTAAATCTTGTTAGAACTAATTCACCACACGTAAAAATCGGAGCGTCGATTGCCGTTAGTATTTTAAATGTTCTTCATATATTTGATTTGATAGATTCATTGATAAATGATTTGGAGTTTAATCCGCACACAATCAATATTAATTTTGTTTTCGGTCCATCATATTATAACGCACAAAATTTAACTAAAGAATTAAAGAATGAGTGGTTATCCTTATATGAAAAGGAGATAGTAAAATACATTGAGCCAGAGAACACATACTTTCCTGTATATAATAATATAAAAAATATACTTGACCAAATTAAAATCTTTTTATTTGAAAAGGAAACGGATGAAACCCAGGTTGGTTATTTCAAATACCAAACTGAATTTTATGATAACGTAAGAGGTGAAAATTTTAAAGAAGTTTTCCCTGAGTTAATTGGTATGGTCAATGCGAAAATCATTTAAATTTCTAAGGGACAACCCGGTATATTCGATAGACGAGGAGGATATTGTCAAAACACTTTTAATAAGGTTGATTATAACCGGTGAATACGAAACAACAATATACCCCAAACTATATGATAATCAATATGTTGTGAACAATGTAACTGTAACAATTATTGATAACGAACAACATTTTATATCTAACATTTCTGTTGTTGGTGGTGGGAGTTATAGTTTTAATTTATCCGTTTCTGTTTAAAATAATTGGTAATATACTAGTATATTCATATCTTTGAAAATATGAAAATAAAAGTAAAATATCACATTGAGGTTGGTAACGAGATTATCGAATGTGAAACCCTTGAACAGGCAGAACATAAAATGAAAGGATTATCTGAAATTGAGAGGTATCTCATTAAAACAGAAATTAGTGGTGACAAAGTAATTAATCAATACCTACTTGGATAAAAAAATGACAATAACAAACATATTAATGACAATGTTTTTACTTCTTCTTTTACCAAAGGAAATAAAAACCGGTCACGTAGATGTTGAAAACGTAAAGATTGGCGTCCAACCAATTATCGAGTATGAAACTGTAACGTTGACAACGTATAGTCCTGTAAGCGGTGAAACAGACTCCACACCGAACATAACTGCAAGTGGATTTAAAATAAACACTAAACATCCTGAGAGACACAGGATAATTGCTGTTAGTCGTGATCTTAAAAAGAAATGGAAGTTCAACACCAAAGTTAGAATAACAAACGGTGGAAAATATAATGGTATTTATACTGTTAAAGATGTTATGAACAAACGCCATAAGAAAAGAATCGATATATTGGTTGGATTAAAACATAAACCCGTTAAATTAAGAGGGATTAAGGTACATGAAATAACCACTGAAGATGAATAGACATGAGTATTATAAATTATTACAAGACCCTAAGTGGAAGATTAAAGCATCTTTCATTCGTAAGAGGGATAAACACATGTGTCGACATTGTGGTAAAAAAAGTCATAGACTTCAAGTACATCACACAATTTACTTAAAGGGATATATGCCGTGGGATTATGATAATGAAACACTAATAAGTTTATGTTCGACATGTCATAAGAAAGAACATGGGATTGAAACCAAAAAGAAAAAAAAGAAAGTAGAGAAACCAAAGTCAGAAAAGAAAACTAAAAAACCTAAGAGAACAATAAAGATAAAACCAATTGATGATGAGAGCACTGATTCAAACTAATTTAATTGCAGGTTATGGAACAATACTTAGTAATTTTTACGAATCTATTGTTATATGTGAAAGACTTAAACCACATTTAAAACATATAACACTTGTTGTTAATTGTGAACCAACTCAGTATTTTAACATTAGAATTTTTCATAAAATTTTTAATTTGGATTATTTAAAATCTCATTTTGATGAGGTAATTGTAAACGATAAACCACATGTTGACACACAATATGATGAAATGTTTCATGTTTATACAAGAGACGATTCCAAACCCGGCAATAAAAATTGGGATTTATTCTTGGATGGGGAATATAACGAAATAGAATATCTTTTTAATCATCAAGAACCACCTCATCTACCAAATATATTGGATTTAAAATATAACGAAAGACCTAAAATGACCATTACTGATGGTTTCAACATTTTTAGTCAATATGTAAATGATGAATATCAAAAAATAAAAAGAGAGGACTATGTAACTATTCAGTGGAGAACTAAAAGTTACATGAATGAAAATGTTATAGATAAATTAAACCCAATTAACTTTTATCAAGAAGAGTTTATAAAAATAATTAAAGAAAATAAATTAGTTTATGTGTGTGGTAATTCAAATCAATTAAAAGATGAAATGAAAAAATACCCAAACGTTTTTTTCAATGAGGAAGTTTTGGAGGCGGAAGATATGTTCCACGAAATTAAAGATGATGATTTACTTTTAAATCAAAATGTTTTAACTATTTTAGATATGTTAACATTAAGAGACAGTAATCACATATACCACTTTACTTGGTTTGGAAAACTATCTTTATTTTTAATTTTATCCTATGTTAATGATACGCCTATCACGATGTTTACTTTTCCAAGTGATATGGAAATTCAAGATAGAGGTATTTTTAATGACAATAAAACCAATTGATGATGAGGGAGTTTAAATTTTTTAATGGTTCTGAAGACGATGATTTAATAGAACAGGGTTATGATAGTGCGTCGTGGATATTTGGTAAAGTTGAAAATCTAATACAATACCAATATGATATTCTTGTTGATAATCATTATGGTATTCATTCATTCTTGAATGATTTCCCACCAGGTTTTGTTGTAACAGTATTATCGATTACGGGTCCGAATGGTAGAGTTCACAATGACGATACCGAATATGAAGATGGTTGGGGATTTGACATAACGAGTGAGTTAATAACAATTGAGTGGGTAAGATACAGAAATTAATTTCTGTGGTATATATAATAAAAGAAATTATGGTAAGAGAATTCAAATTTTTCAGAGGGTATAAACAAAAAACAATAACCGAACAATACGAGGAACTTACTAGACAGTATCCGATAACAACACCTAATATAACTTGGTTTGGACCAACCACTAATACGCCAACTTGGCTTGTAAATCCTGGTCTTATTCAATATACACCATCTACCTATACCATACCTAATTATACTATAACAACAACACCAGGCACCGGTACTTATACAATCCCATACAATGGAACAATTAATACTGCAACAGGATTTAGTTTAACAACATCAAATCCAAACGGAACAACATATACTACAGGAGGTTTTGGTGGAACTTTGACAACAAACACAGCAACGTTCAATTCAAACTTTAAGTAATGCGAGAGTTTAAGTTTTTTCAGAAGGGAACATTAGACGACCCACAAATGTTGGATGGTGAAACATACATCACAGCATCATTCAATGACGACACACCTGAAGGTCATATGGGTAGAAGAAGATTATACCACACTAACCTACCTGAATATGAAAGGCAACGTATGGAAACGAATCGTTATTTTGAAAGTCCCACCTATGGATCTCATATGGAAACGATGAGACTTGGTACACCAGAAAGACATCGAGATATTATAAGAAGGATTAACGAACAAAGAGATTTAAATGATAATCCAATAAGATTATTTCAAACAACATCAGTAACAACAGTTAACCCAAAGTGGTGGATGAAGATAAAGATGTTCTTTCAAGAGGTAAATTTTAATGGTGATATCTTAGGTATTATTCTTATTGCTGGTTCATTAACTTTTGGAGTAATTCTTGTCATATCAAAATTATTAAATGCGTGGTAAGTGAATTCAAATTCTTTCAGAAGAACAAATATAAAGATAGATGTAGATTACAAGTTGGGTCATCTTTTGTCTTTAAAGGATATTATTGTACGGTCACACAAATGTTACCCAATTTTTTTAGATATGTTGTTCAAGAAAATGAAAGACATTTTGTGATGCACTATGATTATTACTTAACCACAGCATCTGCCGCAGGTAGACAATTAAATAGGAGATACTAAAGTGAAATCACTATACATAAAAGAATTAGATAAGAGTTTTGTTTTATTAAATAAATCTGGTTCATTATTATTGTTGAATACGTTGATGGATTTTTGTAAG
>JACCDP010799879.1_pt1 | contig 12364 bp, 16 predicted proteins | sample 7445841 | NCBI WGS metagenome assembly JACCDP01 (sample SAMN15323441, study PRJNA562643) | freshwater metagenome | isolation source: river surface water | place: USA:Blue River Watershed | collected 2017-08-17
CCTGTACATTGTGCGGGTTCATCGCACTCCCCTGCACTCTTTTCAGTCTGGCCTGATCCGGGAGCGAAACCCTGTGGCGCGACAAAGTGGTGACCTCATGTCCCCGCTCAAGCGCGAGACGCGTGGTCTCCAGTCCAATCCCAGCCGAGGCTCCGATGATGGAAATTTTCATGTTCCCTTGCTGTGTGGTCAGTGACTCCGTAATGCTGAGCTGGCCCCGCGTGGGTTGCGAACACTTACCTTACGACGCATTCTCAGCCTGTCCAGAAGCTTTGGTCAAGCGCCGCTGAATTCCCAAATCATCAGCCTTTTCGGATTATGACTCCGGGCTACTGAAGATTGATCGGTTTAACAAACGTGGTAATGCGGAATAGGTCCGAAGCGATCTCGGTGATCTTCGCCATGGAGCCTCCTTAGAAATAAAACCGCGCGATCATACGCATCGGCGGACAGAGGTGCAAGGTGAATGAATTAGGCTGAAAAGATGAAAGACTGCTCATTCGCTGAGAATGCGTGTCCTAACAGATTAAGAGGCTATGGCACAGATAGTTACACCGCGCCCCATGCGACGGCTAACGCTAACGCATGGTCGACTGCCCACGCATCAAATTTACTAGGATCGTACGCGTTTCCAACCCAGTTGCGAATCTCCTGGTGCCTGGGATGGCTCCCCTCCTTAAGGACCTCCATCATTTCCATGAACCCTGGCGCACCGCCGGCATCTTCCGGCGGCGCTGCTCGTTCGCCATCGAGAAGACGAGGCGACCAGTCCGGCCCGTTTTCCGACGGCATCGGAAGTACAGCCTCCACGGCAATAGTGTGTCTCCACCCATCGCCGAAGTCATACAAGTAGGTGAACTGAGAACCAGTTGAGAGCGCGAGGTCGCAGAGTCTAATTCGAGTGGCATCTTCGGCCTCGGACTCTGGGTCAGGAGCGTCAAACTGACTCGACCCAAGTTCGAATGCATAGAGGTGGTAGTCGAGTCGGCTGAAAATGATTTGGAGAATGCGATGCAATTGATGCAAGGTGAATTGGTCCGGCACGCGAATGAGGCGCCAGATCGACGGAGCGATCTCAGCCATCGTGATGCGCAGCAGGAACTGCATTGGCTTGCGGCTTTGCTTTCGCTCGCGAAGGCTGCCCGCTCGTATTTTTGTGCGAGATCGCATCGTGTGTAGTTTAGCAGTGAAGTTCAGCCGCGAATTTACCGCAGCGAAGCGAGAGGTACTACGTTTCTTGATTCCCTGATTTGTGGTCAGAGTGAAATTTCTGGCTCTCGTAGCCTTCCAGCCACCCGCGTGTTTCCCCTCTTAACCGTCTACCGAGCCTGCTGCCATGTAGAAATTACTCTCTGACCCCAATCTGGGAACGGCGCGCAAGACGTCCATCGATAGACGTACCACCCGGCACATGGGCTATCCCCTCTCGCAGGGAAAACGCAAGATGATCGAGTGCTTGTTCGGATGGGGCAAGCAGCACGGCACCATGCGTAAAACGAAACATCGGGGTTTGGCCAGAGTGGCTGCCGACTTTCTGCTCAATCTGATCGGCTACAACCTCGTCCGTATCCCAAAACTGCTGGCCCAAAGGAGATAAGTGCCTCCGAAACCACAAACACGCCACGATACGGCACAGATAAATCACTCTCTCTTGCCAAACATACCGCGAAACTATCTCAAAAACGGCAACTCCCGTCCTGAAAGAGAGTTTTTCAGCAGACTGCTAATCGATAATACGAGGTTCAGCAGCTTCGTTGTGCTCGTGCCAATGTGTAAAGTAAAGATCGCAAAATTCCACGACGGTTTTTCCATCGCAGATCATCTGTGGATGAAGATATATGGGTTTCCCTCCAGCCTCATCACCAAATGAATGGACGAACATGGGACACGCTGATCCCAGCGCATTCATACGATCCCGCAACTGTTCCAGTTCGTCCCATTTGTGGCCATAGATGTAATCCCATTCTGACTGATTCAACGTCTCATACTCTTGAGCCTGCTCAGGGCTATAAGTCGCTGGAGGAATATATAGTGGTATTCGATGCGCCAAAGCATCACGATAGTTCTTGAGATAATCCTTATGCCATTTCAAGAGTGTTTCAGAGGTTAGATAGTTCTTTAGCGGCTTCGGCAAATATTGCTGTGTTGTGCTGAGGAACATGCCAATCCTCCGTCGGTCTCCAAGCTTTTTCTCTAGGTCGTGGCGAAATACAAATGCCCATGCCAGATTTTCAAACAAGCCATAGAGGTTCATTACAAAAGCGTGCAAACTGATCTGGACTTCATCAAGATCATCACTGGCAAGTGGAATCGTTCTCGACGGTGGAAACAGATGAAAGACATTCCTTACACATCGACCTAGTAATTTCAATCGACGTCCGACGCCGTGAAGCATGTATTCCCTGGCTCGGACATCAAGTGATTGACCCGTCTGTACTGCCCGTCCGAGCAGACGATCAAATTCGCCCTGGAGCGCTTGAGACTCGTGTGTCAGAGATGCTATGAGCTCGGGGGAATATGCCAAGTCGAATAACCATTTCGTCACATTTCTAAGGATCCGTCATCGTCCCTGCCCCTCCCGCGCAATTAATTCTGTTAACCCATTCAAGTCCAACCGCCCAACAACAAGTTCGTTGCCCACAATGAAGCAGGTGTTCCCGTGATGCCGAGCTCGCGGGCGAGGGCCTAATTCTTCACAATGATGGCCTGCCATCTCGGATGAGTCACGAGGTTTAGCAGAGGAACGAAAGCGCGCTGGCGATTTGTTAGGCGATTCAGTGCTGGGCCGCGTTGCCAAGCACCTGCCACCGTGCCTCAATAGTGTCCGCTGACAAGTCGGCACCACAACTCCATTCGACAAAGTATCCGCCGTTGATAACCTTCGCAAATTCGGGCTCATCTTGAAATGCCCAAAACGCTTCATACTGAAGATACGGGCTCACGTCAAACCGGCCGATCCGACCGTCGTCTGACACAATGGAGAGGACCCAGTTTGGTTCTGCCTGCAGTTCCGCGATTCTCATTGGTCAGGTCCTTTGATGGGAAAGGATGTCTTACAATCTATCATTTCCCCTGCCCGCCCGCGCAATTAACGCTTTTAGGCCATTCAAATCCAACGCTCCAGGGACCAGTTCGTTGCCTACAATGAAACCAGGCGTCCCTGAGATGCCGAGTTCCTGGGCGAGAGCTCTATTCTTCGCAATCACAGCCTGCCACTGAGGATGAGCCATGTCGGCTTCCAGACGCTTGACATTGAGACCGACGCGCACAGCGATTTTAAGAATCTCAGCCTTCGTCATGTCGGCATGGGATGCGAGCAGCGCTTCGTGGAAAGCTTGATGCTTGCCTTGCGCTTGCGACGCGAGAGCGGCCTTGGCGGCCAGCTCCGACGGTTCGCCCAGAATGGGGAAATCCTTATAGACCACCCGAACTCGTGAATCGACCTTCTGCAGTTCCGTGACAGCCGACGCCGCGCGCTTACAGAAGCCACAGCGGTAGTCATAGAATTCAACCACCGTGATCTCGCCTTTGGGATTGCCGCTGACTGGTGAGGTGGGATCGTGCAACAACTCATTCTGTTTAGTCTTGAGGGCTACTTTTTGACGCTCGCGCTGTTCCGCTTCGCGCTTCGCCTCCAAAGTCTGTAATGACTGCTCGATCACTTCCGGATGGTTACGGATGTAGCGCTCGATCGCCGCATCGGTCGGTTCATGAGAGGGCGCCGAGACGCTCACGTTCTCCTTGGCCGTCGTCGCACAGCCAAATACAAACAGCGGGAGGCTAACCAGGACACTCAGCAAACACGGAACGCGGCTCCAGACAACATACCTGTTCATGGATCAATCTCCTGTGGTGTTCTCGTACTACCTCCACTCCTCCCCGCTCGTGCCGCCACCAAACCCGCCCCAGTTCCCGCCGAATCCCCCTTGCCCGGTTCCCCAGTATTCACCTTTCTGAATACGGCGATAGGGATGCCGAAGGTCGGGCCGGCTGATCACCCAGAAGAACGCCACAATGGCACCGGTGGTCCCCAGCGTAATCCAGACCCCGAGTCCTTTGATTCGAGGCCGTGACGGAGTATCAAGTCTGACTTCTTGCGCCGGTGTCGCCAGCGCAACCGATGTGCGATACAGCCCCTCTCCAAAATCCCCTCGTTCAATCGCAGGCTGAAGATAGGTACGGCTGACCTCGTTGCGAACCGCCGGGGTGATGACCGGAAACATTCGACGACCCAAGGCCATCGCCGCCTGCCGCTCTTCCACGGCCACCAAGACCATCACCCCATGCTCCTGCTGTGTCGAGCCGATCTGCCATTTTTGGTACAGCGCATCCGCATATTCTCTGGCCGTTGGATAGGGTTTGATACTGGGCACCGTCACAAGCACCATCTCCACGCCGCTCTTCTTTTCAAGATCGGTGCAGACGGAGCGGATGCGTTCCTTCCATTCCCCCTCCACGACATGTGCATGATCGCTGACATACCCGATAGGATTCGGAAGCGGCACACGCTCCTTGGGCCGCTCATATAACGAAGCCGAGGCATCCACGACCGACAGCAGGACTACCAACCCAAGCGAGGCGAATCCACGGAAGCCCTGCCGAGTAAATCGAAACCCAATCACGTGAGACGAGCCTCTGCGGTTATAACCAGTCGAGATACGCCCTCGAGGTAGCGATCCATCAGTCTCGGAATCTCTTTTTGCCCTGGAGAGATGTGTCCTCGCTTGAGCGCCAATGCACTGCGAAGGCCGGTAAGATCAATCTCCAGAAGAGATTCGATGTCGTTCAAGAGTGGCTCCCCATGCGCGACCACGGGGCGACCCAACAGCCGTTGTAAGCCTCGAAGCACCGGCAGCAGGGCAGTAACCGAAAGCGGCAACAGAATTGTGATGGCCTCCTCGGTGCTTCGTCCCTCTACCAGACGCTGACGGAGGCGGAACAAATTCCCACGCAGGCCTTGCACGACTTCGGCAGTCAAATACCGTGCGTCGATCTTGAGGCCGACAAAGGGATCTTGCCCCCAGAGCAAGCGATGATAGTCGAGAATGTCTTGGTACTCCAGTGGGAACGCCATTGAGGCGGATTTCAGATCAGCTGTCGTGAGGAACAACGGAACAACGACATGCTCCCTGCTCCAACGTGTGTGAAGGCTGTCGTACTGTTTCAAGACCGAGAGATCATAGGATGACAATATCAACAGAACGTTGAGGTTTGAGAGACCAGGCAGAAATTCTCCACGGACAGCACTGCCATACAGAATGATACTTTCTAAATTGTTATCATATGCCTTTACAACATCTTTCACGTATAACTTTAAGAGTTTTTGTGTGGCTTCAGGTAAGCCGTCGATAGTCCAATCATTAGGCGACATAGCGCTATCGAACCCCTCCTGCCGCCATATCGCGAGCTGAAGGATCGGGTAAAAACCCAGCCGCCATGAGGCGGTCCATCATGCCGAACGGGGGGTCCTTGCGGAGTCCGGCCGTCGTCGATAAGACGCGATACCGAAGTCGTGCGTTGCGATCTAATGTGCTGAAGACACGGTCACGGAGAAAGCCAATGACCGGATTTGATGTGTTCCAAAAAAGCACCTGCTCGTCGGCCAACTTCTGCAACATACTCACCTGAGGTCGCCGTGCAGCTTCGTAGGTTCTGAGTTTTGATGCTGAATACTCGTTCGTCGCCAGACATTCGGGCAAGAGATCAGCCAACGTCATCGCATCCACCATCGCCTGCATGCGACCCTGCGAGGCATGTGGATTCATGGCATGCGCGGCATCCCCGATCAGCACTGCCCCATCGGCTACCCACGTCGGCGTGCGAACCCGCCCGGTCGGCATAAAGGCTGTTTGCTTCCAGTCGGTCAGCGTACGGAATATTGGCTCACTGGACGGATCGATCTTGATCCAGGCATCCTGTAGCGTAGAAAGACCTTGCGCTTTCACACTGTCGTACGAACCGGCTTTGATCATGTAAAAGGCGTACACGTTGTTTCCCGCAGCGGGAAACATTCCGAGGATCGTCCGCTTCCCGACAAAATACTTAGCCTCATCCATCGGAAGCGCGGCGTCTAACATGGCAATTAAATATCCCTGCGGATAGAGATGCAGCTCGGCTGGAATCTGCAGGGCTTCCCGAACTTTTGAAAATGCTCCATCAGCGCCGACGACTACCTTGGCCTGTATGGAAAACTGAACGTCGCCCTGCTTGGCAGTCAATCCGACGACTCGCTCTTTCTCACGCAGCAATCCAGTAAACGTCGATCGATACCGTAGTGAGACAGACGGCTCGCGTTCGATCGCGTCGAGAATGGCATGGTGCGCCACATTGGGCAGTGTGACCACCGCACGATTATAGGGAGGCGGAAGATCGCCATAGTCCACCGTACACAATCGCTCGCCCCCGACCCGACAGAAATGAAACTTATGCACCGTACGTGTCGATTCACTGGGCAATGTACTCAACAGGCCCAGCTGGTCGAGAACCTGCTGACCGTTCGGCTGCAAAATCTCACCACGCAAGCCCTGCGGTGGTCCAGGTGCCTGCTCAAGGACAATAGTTTTGATCCCCTTTTGCGCCAAGGCGAGAGCTAAGACAGCCCCACCTCCACCGGCTCCAACGACCGCAATGTCTGTTTCCTCAACCATCGCTGTTCTCGCTATTTCCACTCTTGGAACCGTTCTTGATCTTTCCACAGCAAGAGAAACTTCTCACGAGCTTTGACTGTCATCGCATGGTCTCTGATGATATCCAGCCGCTCATCATTGTAGCGATTTCCACTGGTCGTCTGATTCATCGATCCGTTGGTATTCACCTCATCGTCAATGACGGTTTGCTTGAGATGCATGAGCCCGTCGTGCCGATTGATCTTGATGGGGATCCCGGCTTCGCGTAGCGCCGAGAGCGCCGTCTGCTGCTTAGGATCATTCAGTCGTTCTCGGTCCGTGAGGACCCGCACATCCACCCCACGCTTTTTCGCCCCAACCAGGGCTTTGACCGATAGAGGGGAGGTTAATCCATAGGCCGCAACAAAGATATATCGTGTAGCACGGTCATAGGTCTGCACAAGAAGTTCGAGCGGCCGATCATCCGGGCCATACCACACTTCCACCGCAGCGAACGTAGGACCGTGACCTACTCCGACAAGAACGCCAATGACCAGCGTGAAAAAAAGTCGCACACAGAAAGACGTCCAATGCTGGGGCAGCGAAATCCCCATCATTTATTCCAGCTCAAAGAGATCACGAAAATGGTCATCGGAAGATTCCCAGGCCTGTGGGGCCTGCACCTCAAGCCATTGTCGGAGAAACTGTTTCTGCTCGGGCAGGAGAAGCTGCTTGATCTGGTGCGATCGTCCTTGGAGGGGCTGCAGGAGGCTCACATGCTTATTGACATCCAGCATGGCGGTCCGGACATACAGATTGGTGAAGGCGGAAGGCTTTTCTTCGGACCCTTCGCCCTGTACCCAGACGGAGAGAAACTTCTCAAGGACAAGGCCGGCACTGTCCAGCGCCGGTTCCGTGTCATGGAACAGCTCATTCTCAGACTGGGTTAAGGGTGTCGATTCCGTGGCACGAAAGAGGAAGTTCTTTTTCCACATTCCAGCGTCCTGCAGGCGGCATAGTGGCGACCGTACGAACCAAAGTCAAGTCACCAGATCTGCCCTTCTCGTAGAAGATTCGATTCCTTTCTCGATGAATCCTCTCGGCGATTCCTGCCTCTCATAGGCCATAGGACAGCCTTGACAAGAAGAGCTCTGCTTTGCTACGTTGTGAAATTCTTCAATCTCTAAGCCAACTTGGGAGAATTTGTGCTGGTCAAGATCAATGGAAAGCCTGAAGAGATTCAGAGCGGGACGGTCCTCGATTTATTAAAAGCGAAGAACATCGAGCCCCAGATGGTCGCCGTCGAAGTAAACGACAAGGTGCTGGAGCGCGACCATCTTGCCACAACACACCTCAATGAGGGAGACCAGGTGGAGTTTCTTTTCTATATGGGGGGCGGTCGGTGAGTACAACCTTATACAAAGACATTACCGAGCTCATCGGTAACACTCCGCTCGTCCGGCTGAATCGCCTGTCGAAAGAGGGATCTGCCACGATTTACGGGAAAGTCGAGTTCTTCAACCCAGGCGGTAGCGTCAAGGACCGGATCTGCCTCAATATGATCAACGAGGCAGAACGACAGGGCAAACTCAAGCCGGGTGGCACCATCGTCGAGCCGACCAGCGGAAATACAGGCATCGGTCTGGCTTTGGTGGCGGCAGTGCGTGGATACAAACTGATCCTCGTGATGCCGGAGAGCATGAGTATGGAGCGGGCGAGCTTGCTCTCATCGTATGGAGCCCAGTTGGTGCTGACACCGGCCTGGGAAGGCATGAAGGGTTCGATCAAAGAGGCGGAAAGTATCTTGGCACAGAATCCGTCGTATTTTATGCCCGATCAATTCTCGAACCCTGCCAACCCCGCGATGCATAAAGCAACAACGGCGCTGGAGATCTGGAATGCCATGGAAGGAAAGATCGATGCCTTTGTGGCTGCGGTCGGAACCGGTGGGACCATTACAGGTTGCGGTGAAGTCTTCAAAGAAAAGAACCCGCACGTCAAAGTCATCGCGGTCGAACCGGCTGGATCACCCGTGCTGTCCGGTGGTGATCCCGGCCCGCATAAGATTCAAGGGATCGGGGCGGGCTTTATTCCCAAGGTCCTCAACCGAACCATCCTCGACCAGGTGATCACCGTGACGGATGATGAGGCCTATCAGACCGCGAAGCAATTGTCCAAGAAAGAAGGGTTGTTGGTCGGTATCTCAGCCGGCGCGAACGTGTTTGCTGCCCAAAAGATCGCAGAAGAACTGGGCCCAGGCAAGAATGTGGTCACCATCCTCTGCGACACGGGCGAGCGTTACATCAGCATTGAGAAGTATTTTAATATCTAGACAGTTTCGAGTTTCAAGTTTCTTGTTTCATGTTCGAACTTGAAACCTGAAACGTGCAACGAGAAACTGAAGTCACAAGCGACGCAATGGAATTCACTGAAGAACAAATCAACCGCTACAGCCGACACATTCTGTTGCCGGAAGTCGGCGGCAAGGGACAAAAGAAGATCGCCAAATCCAGGATTCTTCTCGTCGGCGCCGGCGGTCTCGGTTCCCCGGCTGCGCTGTATCTGGCGGCAGCGGGAGTCGGCACGATTGGATTGATCGATAGCGATGTGGTGGACCTGACCAACCTTCAGCGTCAAATTCTTCACCACACTCCGGACATCGGGCGTCCCAAGGTCCTATCCGGCAAAGAAAAGATCCAAGCGCTGAACCCCGATGTCTCGGTGTCCATGTACGAAGAGCGGCTCACAGCCGGCAATGCGCTTAAGATTATCAGCGATTATGACGTCGTAATCGATGGCGTCGACAATTTCCCGGCGAAATTTCTCATCAACGACGCCTGTTTCTTCGCCGAGAAGCCGTTGATCCATGGAGGCATCCTGCGATTCGACGGCCGTGTCACGACCATCATTCCAAAGAAATCGGCTTGCTATCGGTGCGTGTTTAAGGCGCCTCCACCCCCAGGCTTGGTCGCGTCCTGCCAGGAGGCTGGAGTCATTGGGGTGCTGGCAGGTATTATCGGAACGATTCAGGCGACGGAAGCGTTGAAACTCGTGCTCGGAGTCGGACGGCCTCTCACGGATCGGCTACTCGACTTCGATGCTCGAAAAACTCAATTTCGTGAGATCAAAGTTCGACGGAACCCGAATTGTGCGCTCTGCGGCGAGTATCCCACGATCACTGAGCTGTTCGATGATGGGGATCCCTATGCCGGATGCGCCGTGCGTCCATCGGCATAGATGTAACATAGGTGGTGCGACGATGAGCAAAATGAAAGCGCTGGTTTGTCGAGAGTGCGGGAAAGAATACCCAACGAAGGCGATCCATGTCTGTGAGATGTGCTTCGGCCCCCTCGAAGTGAAGTACAACTACGATGAGATCAAGAAGAGCATTTCTCGCAAAAAGATCGAAGATGGTCCGCACAGCATGTGGCGTTATCTCGACTTGCTGCCGGTCGAGGGAACGAACTTCGTCGGCCCGCACGCCGGGTTCACTCCGCTCGTACGCGCCAAAAACCTCGGTGCCTATCTCGGACTCGACGAGCTCTATATCAAGAACGATACCGTGAACCATCCGACGTTGTCGTTCAAGGATCGTGTCGTCGCCGTCGCGTTGACCCGCGCGCGCGAACTCGGGTTTGAAACGGTGGCCTGCGCCTCCACAGGTAACTTGGCGAACTCCGTGTCCGCCCATGCTGCCGCTGCCAATCTCCATTGCTATGTCTTCATCCCCGGAGACCTTGAAGCCGCCAAGGTATTGGGTAACTTGATTTATAAGCCACACGTCGTCGAGATAGAAGGCAACTACGACGACGTCAACCGGTTGTGCAGCGAGATTGCGGGTGAACACGGCTGGGCGTTCGTGAATATCAATATTCGCCCCTACTATGCCGAAGGCTCCAAAACACTGGCCTTTGAGACAGTCGAACAATTGGGATGGAGAACGCCCGATCAAGTCGTCATTCCGATGGCCTCCGGTTCGCTTTTGACAAAGATTTGGAAAGGCCTCCATGAGATGAAGGCCTTGGGCCTGATCGATCAGGTTCGTACGAAGATCAACGGCGCCCAAGCTGAAGGCTGCTCACCGATTTCGACGGCATTCAAAGCAGGACGAGACTTTTTCAAGCCGGTGAAACCCCAGACAATCGCCAAGTCCCTCGCTATCGGCAACCCGGCCGATGGGTACTATGCGCTCAAAGCTACGGCTGAAAGTCATGGGTCCATGGATATGGTGACGGATGAGGAAGTCGTTGAAGGCATCCAACTGCTGGCTCAAACCGAGGGCATCTTCGCAGAAACGGCCGGAGGCGTCACGATCGGCGTGCTCAAGAAACTCGTCAAGCAGGGTGTCATCAAGAAAGACGAGGTCACAGTGGCCTACGTCACCGGCAATGGATTGAAGACGCAGGAAGCAGTGATCGATTCAGTTGGTCGTCCGGTTCGAATTCAGCCCAGCCTGGTTGACTTTGAAAAGACGTTCAAAATGGGAAAGAATGGTGGTGGTGACAAATGATTAAAGTTCGTATTCCGACTCCGCTTCGTCCCCTGACCAAGGGGCAAGGCGAAGTCGAAACCAAGGCTAGTAGTGTGGTGGAAATGATCGAAACCTTGAACGGCGCACATCCCGGCATCAAGGATCGCCTCTGTGATGAGACGGGAGAACTCCGTCGCTTCGTGAACATCTATGTCAACGAAGAAGACATTCGCTTTCTCAACGGAAAAGAGACCTCCCTGAAGGACGGTGATGAGGTCTCCATCGTCCCAGCCATCGCGGGAGGATAATCATGGCACATTTGCGTTTTCATATTCGTTTTCCTGAAGACAAAATCAGAGAGCCGATCATCTATCAGATCGGGCGCGAATATAACGTTGTGACCGATGTCAGACGAGCCGATGTTCGCGAGACCACCGGCTGGGCGGATGTGGAGTTTTCGGGCGACACTGCGGAGATTGAACGAGCCATTACCGGACTTCGAACTAAAGGCTGCGTCGTCGATCCGATTGAATTGAACGTGGTGGAATAATAAATAAGTGAAGCGTCACTCGTGAAGCGTATCTCGTGCTCGGATCGCGCTTCATGCTTCACGAACGACGAGATACGAACATAATGGAACTCACCGAGCAAGAAATCCAACGCTACAGCCGACACATCATTCTTCAGGATGTCGGCGGCAAGGGGCAACTCAAGCTCAAGCGGGCCAAGGTCCTGCTGATCGGTGCTGGTGGCCTGGGTTCTCCCGCTGGGCTGTATCTTGCCGCCGCCGGCATCGGTACGATCGGCCTCGTCGATGGAGATGTCGTGGATCTGTCGAATCTGCAGCGGCAGATCATGCACTCGACCGCCACGCTTGGACAGCCGAAGGTCGAGTCGGGCCGAAACACTCTTTCTGCCATTAATCCGGACATTACGATCAACACCTATCATCAGCTGGTCGATGCCGACAACATCCTACCTCTCGTCTCACAATATGATGTCGTCCTTGACGGCTCCGATAACTTCACGACACGGTTCCTGGTCAACGATGCCTGTTTCTTTGCCAAAAAAACGCTGATCTCTGCCAGCATGTTTCGGTTCGAAGGCCAGTTGACGACCATCAAGCCGCATCAAGGCTATCCGTGCTACCGCTGTCTCTATCCCGAACCTCCGCCAGCCGGATTGGTGCCCAATTGCCAGGAAGCCGGTGTCCTCGGTGTGTTAGCGGGCACGATGGGTATCCTCCAGGCATCGGAAGCGATCAAAGAAATCCTCGGGATTGGCGAAA
>JACCDP010201864.1_pt1 | contig 12362 bp, 22 predicted proteins | sample 7445841 | NCBI WGS metagenome assembly JACCDP01 (sample SAMN15323441, study PRJNA562643) | freshwater metagenome | isolation source: river surface water | place: USA:Blue River Watershed | collected 2017-08-17
AAGTTTAAATTTAAGAATTATACAATATTACATAATGCTCTTTGGTGCTAAAATAAGTATTGGTATATTCTTTTTTAAACTCTTGTGCTTTTTTCAATTTCTCTAGTAAAAATTGCACCTCATTCTCATCCCTATGTAATCTAAACATAAAGAATCCAACTTTATTAACACGAGGGTCAAAAGATACAAAATCACAAAATTGAGCATCACTAACAATCATATGCGATACGCATTGCCAATAGTATTTAGGTATATTATCCTTAAAATTCTCTACGCTACGAATCTCACAATGATTAGTGTGGTTTGTAGATATAAAAGGGCATTTAATCTCTAGGCATCCTTTAACGCCATTGTGATATACAATACCATCGGGAGAACCACCATAGTAATCATTATATTGCAAGAAACCAACGTCTTCTACTTCAATATTAGTAAGTTTAGTATAGAAGTGCCTTGCTTTAGATTCATTCTCTACCCCCCAAACCGTTGCCTCCGTGTCAACATTCGCCAAATAACCATCATTCTCCTCCGTAATTTTCTCCTTAATATAGTTCTTCGTAGTTTCACTTAATTCACCTCTTGCTTTTGCTTCTTTGGTGCGTGGTTCGGTTACGATGCGATGGACATTGGAGGAAGTAAACTTGTACTTCCTCGCTTCATCCCAAAAGTCGTTTCTTTGTAAACTATTCTCCATAATTATTTAACTCTTATTATTTTACATTTAGTTTGGGTTTTAATTTCTACGTGGAATCTAAAAGATTTAGTTTCTCTTATTCTAGCAAACTCCTCTAGGTGTTTTTTAACATTGTCAATATTACCCTCCACCGTGATGTATTTATAAAGACCCATTTTCATAATTCTAGATTTGTATTTTTTTACAAAAGAATCTTTTTTATTGTTTATTACATTAGAAGTATTCCCAAACATTATTTCGGGTCTATTTGCATAATTTACAAACTCCACACTACCATCATTTTTTTTAGTTATTATTTGGTTGTAGTGGTGATTAATAATTACTTCTAGTTTCTTAAGTAAATCACTACTAATAAATGATTGAATTAAAGTTTGACCATTACTTTGTTGAGTGTTGCCCTCACTAAAGTTTTGCTCTTGATTTCTTTTATTTTTTCTAATAAATTTAGGTCTAGCATCTAGAATTGCATCTTCTTTTATTTCAATATACACTCTAGGTTCTTTAGAATGACCATTTAATCTACAAACTAAATCATAGGCATTTGATTCTTGAACGCTATCGTAATAACGATTAACTATTTCATTAGGCATATTTTTATAATATACCACTTGTCCGATTTCATACTTGAATTGTCGCATTTGTTTTTATTTTTATGGGTTAAGAATCAAGTTTAGTAAATTGCCACGCTTGGATGATGTTAAATACTCTAACATTGCCATCTCTATCGCTTCTTCTACCTTTTAAATTGAGGTCTATTTTGTAACTATTTCCCTCGTGAGCAATCTCATTGATTTTATCAATCAAAGATTTTGATAATTCCAATTCTAGTGTTTGTGGGTATTCTTTGTCATTTGTTTTTACCCAAACTTTTCTAAATTGGTACTCTCCTCTAGTTTCTATAGGAAAGATTTGCACTAATTCTGCGTTAATTGTCATAAATATATATTTATAGGTTAAAAAATACTACTCTATTGTCCATTGGTCTTTAATTTCCAACTTCTTTTTTACTAAAGGTCTAAACGTATCGCTCGTTTTTCTATTAATATCTCTACCAAACACCTTTCCTAGCGATTGTGAGGCGTTTTTCAAGCACTCCGCCTTTAATTTAGGAAAACCCATATCTAAAGCATTTGCCTTTTTATTTTGGGCATCTAATTGCCATTGCTTCATTTTCTCTCTATCGTGTTTAATTTCTTGAGGTATGGCATCTACCATAATTTGAATAGAAGCACTACCCACACGTCTTATTTGGGTATTATTAACGGGGTTAGTTACTACTAACTCTAGTGAACCTACTATCTCGTTTGAAATAACTTGCCATTTAAAGTTCTCGGTACTCCACATACCAAAATACAACTCATCAAGCGTCATCTCAATATGTGAGATTGGCACTGTGTTTGCTCTACCATCGGGGGTTTTTTCAATTACACTAGGTTCTTGTTGTAATCTTTGTAAGAAGTTTTGCAACCTCATTCGTTCTTCTTCTACATAGGTTAATTGAGCAATGGGTTGTTGCTCTTGAGGTTTGACCTCTTGTTTTTTTCTCATATATTTAGTTTTAAATTCTTACTTTTCAAACTCTTTTATTCTCTCATTTAATTCATTTTCTTCTAACCATCCATTAGAAGACTTGCTTCCTACCCATACATATTTCTTTCCATTCATTACTTTCTTACTTATCCCTAGCACTGGCCTCGTTATCGTTTCGCCAAATGGTTTTTTCTCTCTATATTCTTTTGGTAATTTATCTACAACTTGATTTAGTTTTATTCTCGCTTCTTCTTTATTGTATGCCTCTATAGTAATAGGTTTTTTAAGACCCTCAAAGTAGTATTTATAAAACTTAATACCATTATAAAATATTGGCAACTGCATAAAGGTAATTAGTTATTTTAAATTAAACAAATTATTTTTCTTTGAAATCTCTCTTTTTTATAATATCCTTTAAATTTACAGGTTCGCTTACTTCTTTTAAAAAGTCTTCGTTTTTAAATTCGTGTTTATCACAAAGGTAAAAGTGCCTTACTATAAAATAGCAACTTTCCTCTAAACTATATGCGTATAGGGTCTTTTTTAAGGTACAATACCCTCCTCTCTCTAGAATCGCTATATCTACAAAATTCTTGCAATTAAAACACGCCCTAATGATTGGAAAACCACTTTTGTTTTTATATGTAATCATTTTGCTAAATTAATAAAAATATCCTATATTTGTATCGTTGATATTCCTATTAAGTGTATTGCATAGTCTTATGTATTCAATTAATTTTTGAGAGAGCGTTCCTGTGTGGGAACGCTTTTTCTTTGATACAATAGTTTAAACTCCAAGTCTTTTTTCTTTAAAAACTCCTTTACCTTTTCTCTATTCTCTTTGGTATCTCTAAAGTATATACAATCGGTGTTGTAACTCATAAAATCGTTACCTAGTAATTTCCTTAATTGGTGCATATATCTATAGCAAGTATAACGAATCACCTTGTATAGATTTGCCAAGTCTTCATTTCCCTCTATAATCGCCACCTTATTGGTAACTACGCCATTTACTACTTGTAAGTAATCTCTTTGCTTACCCATCGTAGATAAACACGCTAAACGCAATGCTTTATAATCATTATCTAAACCATAAAAGTAGGTATTGTATTTAATGATGCCTAGATTGTATGCTATACGCCAATATGCGTGGTCTATATCATAGGCAACTACTTTATCATCTTTAAAATCGTATGATATGTTATTAAAGTTAACCGGGTACTTGCGTGGCATCTTAATCTTATTTTTTTTCAACCACTCATTTGCATCCTTACGTACTAGTGAAAATAAAAACAAACCTTTTCTAAAACTATGACCCTTTTCTTGTTTAGTGAATTTATACGCAGTTCCATTCCAAATAATCTCATTAGCAAAGTTACCCTCTCTATATAGGCACGTTGCTTTAGATTTTTTGATATACTCTAGAATTGCTTTTTCTTTATTAATAGTTTCAAACACTTGTATTTTTACAAGGTTGTTATAGTTCTTATAGGTTTTCATTAAATTTCTCCTCCTTTAGCAAGTCTAAATGCTTTAATTAATTCTCTCTTACGTTGATTGTATAGCGTTTTAGTAAAATACCCTTTTGCATATCCTTGCTCTAGGGATTTCATTGCTTTATTAAATTCTTTTAATAGTTGATTTGATAATTTTAGTTTATCACTATTTGATTTAGTACGCTTAAGTTTCTTGTTTGTTGCATCTACGGTTTTAATATTCTTATTAGTAGTTTCTAACGCTTTTCTCTTTTTTCTTCTAGTGTTAACAAGTTCTTTTTTTCTCTTGTTAATTTCATTTGTAATTGTATTTACTTTTCTTCTCTTGCCTTGAGGTATCTCAAACTCACGTATCTCAACATCCTCAATATATTCACCATTAAAATTTAAAATTAATTGTACGAAATAACTATCAAACTTTTTGTCATCTTTACGATTAGGTCTTACTTGTACGAAACCACTAAAGAATGGATAATCTTCGTTTTTAGGTTTACTATCAACATATTTTCTTATGTTCTCTATTATTTGTTTAACGCCACTTTGATAGTAATTATAATTTCTAGTATTAAATATTTTTGTTTGTCCAAAACCATTTGCATCAACTTGAACATAAATGCAATTAGGCAATACGTTTGATATAAAATCACTTACATCATACCACGCTACATCAACGAATGTAGATGGGTCAATTAAAAGAGGGTTACAATCATCGGTTGTAGTGGTTTCTTTAACTACCTCTACTATGCTATTAATTCTAGTTCTAATATCACGAACAAGTACCTTTTTATCTTTTATGAATGGATAAATAGACTTGGATATAATTTGTCTTCGTTGTTGGGCAGAGAGTTGTTGGTACTCGGGTAGTTTGGCGTTTATTTTGCTAAACTCCTTTTGTACTTTATTATACAAAGAAACTTTTATGTTCTTTTTCTTTGCCATTATTTAACTCCACTCTTTTTAGAATCCAACCATCTATTAATGTCCTTAAGGTCAAATAATAGTTTTTTACCCATCTTGATGTGTGGGATTCTTTGAAGTGAGGTTAATTTATAAACATATCCTTTAGTAGTATTTAGGTATTCAGCAATTTCGTTAATATCGTATAGTTTTTTTTGCCTAATAGGTCTTCCAATCGTTGTCATAGGTAAAATATTCTTGGGATGTCAAATATAGTATAATAATAGAAAATATTAAAGTAATTTTTTTCTTTAAATCAAAATATTATCAAAGTTTGTATTGTTGCATAAAAACGTTAATTAACTCATCATTAGAGTCTATAAATTTAAACTCATCATTGTCAATGTTATCCTCCATCCATTTGGTAAAATCCTTTATAGCATTGGTTATTAAAGTCTTTCTATTGCTCTCAATAATCAATTTTTTTTCTTTGAGTTCACTTATTAACAAATCAAAACTAATTTGATACTTATTAGATAGCGATAGGAGTATGCTTATTTCCTCTAGTGATAGTTCCATAATAATTAATTTGAATAATTTGTCTTGCTTTTGTGCGTTGGGAAACGTTCTCTCTTGCCTTGCAAGATTAAAACATCTCCCATCACACTAATAATCTTTAGTATCTCATTCTTCTTTGCGTATAGCGTCTTTAATTTGCTATAAGAGTGTATATCTTCTAAAATCCTTACTTCTTTCATTGTTAATTATTTACTTTAAGACTTGTTGTCTAATATATTGATTTCCAAAGTGTTATTCCTCTCCATTTTTAATTGTTTAGAATCAAAATGTAAAATGTTTCCACTTTCCTTAAGGCATACTACCCATATAGTATTTTGGTGTATGCCATAATCAATAATAAACAAAGGTTGACCTACACCTTTTGGTGTGTGTACCCACATTGTTTGTTGAATCTCGTGTATTGTTGTCATACTAATAATAACTTTCACAAACGTTATAAATAAACTTGTACTCGTAGTTTTTACCAAAACCTACCCATTTACCATTTTTCTCAACTTGCATATAGTAATTGTTATACTTGTTTTGATAAAATGTTGCACCATCATTTTCGCTAGATTTATAGTAATTGCCTTTATCTAGTGTAAAAATCTCTTTATCGTTTTCAAAGACTCTAATATAATAATCGTTATACATTATTTTACATCCACTACAACCGCTCTCGCTCTTGATTTGATACAAGTTTTTGGTTGTGTTATACTCTAGATATTCTTGACTACAAATGTAAAATGTTTTGTAGGTTGAGGTGGTTTGTGCCACGCTATTTAATGATAGCAATATCAACGTGGCAAAGATTAGTTTTTTCATTTTTTTAAATTTAAAGATTAGTAATTTTTATCCATATACAACTTCACCATATACGCAACATTGAATAAAATGGTCATAAGTAATGGCATCGCCCTCCTCGTTTAGTATTTCCTCAATTATTCTAGCATCTACGCTAATAGATTTGTCATACATAGATTCTAGTGTGAACTCATCCACATCATCGGTTTCCAAATCTCTTAAAGATAGGGTCTTACCCATCTTAAGCATCTTCATTAACACATCCTCATAGCATAGAACATTTTTGTCGTGGTTTTCCTCCATCAACTCTTGTTTTGCTAGTGCGTAATCTTGTGGACTATACTCTAACTTAATATCGTTAGCGTTTAGTAAATGGAATCCATCGCTTAAAGAATCTAATACAATAGCGTAAAATTCTTCTCTTGGTAATCTTTCTTTCATTTTTATTGGTTTTATAGTTGGTTAAATAAATCTCTTTTAATCATACTCTCTTTGCCCTCTCTATAATATTCGGTCATTGAGTTTTTAATATTATCTCTATATCCATTGTTGAGCAAGTGTCTTCTAATGTAATGTTGACTACCCGTGCTTCTACTACCTCCATATACCTTTTCTATTAACTCTCTTTTAGTGTTGCATCCATTTTCAATAGCATCAATCCATCTTTGAGTGTCTTTAGGTGGTTTTTTGGTATCATCCCAATATCTTTGCATCGCACTCTTTAATTGTAATTCAAATACAAAATCGTGTTCGTGCAACTTCGTGCTATCTACGTTAGGTAAATTCTCTAACAAATGTAAGAACTCTACTTTATTCTTGAAAAATCCATTGTTCGTTTCTCCAACAACTAGTTTAATTGTAGGATGGTCTAAATAAAGCAAAGGTTTACCCATCAATATACTATCTTGAACGCTTAAATTCCACGTGCTATACCCATCTATAAAGCATAAAGAAGCATAACAATTTTGTATTAAATAAGCATAATCACTATACCTCAAGTGTTTAACAAAGAAATTAGGCATTTCTACATCGCAATTCTCATCGGTTATCCAAATCAAGTATTCATCGCTCAAATCCTTACTATAGTCTATTAATTTCTTGATACCACTACTTTCATTCCATCTATGATTAAACACTAATATCTTCTTGCCTTGAGGTAAATCAAATGGTGTTGCCTCTACATCTAATTTGCTAGATAGTGGCATTTCATAAACGTTTTTAATCAAAGGTGTTACATCCACATTTACAAAATTGCTCTTTAGATAATCTATAGACAATGGGGAGTGTACGAAATTAGCATCTAAATTGTGCATAGAATCTAATTGTCGCATATAAAAGGATGGGCAACCACTTACACTACCTCTACTCTTATTGCAATCAATCCAATGGTAAAATCCAAAATAAGCAACATCCTCGTAGTATCTATTCGTATGAAACCAATTAAAGATATTGTATGATAACTCCGATTGATGCGTAAATACAAAATCCACATCAATATGGTTGAAATCAAATCTAACTTGCTTAAAGTTAAATTGACTTCTATTAAGCATCATAGTCTTATTATAATTGTACTTCACAAACGTAATATTAGGTGCATTAAGCGTAATATCGTGTTGTGTTGGTACTATAATGTAGTGATGGCAATTAGGCAAAAATTTGATAGTTTTCTCGCACACTTTCCAATTAGAATCCGCTTGTGAGTTAAACACTTCGCCATTCCATTTTAAAGGTGATAAAATATGTAATATTCTAAAGTTTTCCATATACGTTATTAAAGTTTAAATTTAAACTAATTGATATTTTTCGCTTTCCTCTTTGCTATAGAAAACGTGTGGCATACATTGTGCCAATTCTAAATCTAGTGGGCAATCTATAAAATCATTCTCATCATCGCAACCTAGCAATATGGCATTGCCACATACTAATTGTTGAAAAGATACTAAATCACTCAAAAACACCGCCCCATTGGGTCTTCTATTGATACGCCCCTCCTCATCACAAAGGATGGCAATAGTACCTTTAGACAATTCAAATTGCTTGGCAACTTCAAACGTACTACATTGATTACCAATAGCATTATAAATGCCATCTAAAGTGTTTTCTAATTCAATTTGCTCAACTTCTTGAGTTTCTACATTAAATCTTATCGCTTTCATTTTTTTAAATTTAAAGTTTATTAATATTTTGTCTTACATTATCACTCTCATCGTGCCTTTTCTCCCAATTCACGCCCCTCAAGTGAGGGTATTTTTCTTGTATTCTCCTCCTCGCTCTCTCAATATCACTTGCTTTAGGCAATTCCTTATTAGCATATAGGTTCATCAATTCATAGGCACTCCTAGTTTTAATATCAAATCCATTTGCCTTTAGAATATCGTACCATACCCTACACATTAAGGAATAATCGTTATCTCTATATTGAGGTTTTATCTCTAATATATCCTTAACTATTTGCTCCATCGTTTTAATATTTTTAAGCATAGTATAGGTATTAAGTGTAACTAATATCTTCAACCATACCTAGTGCATAACAAATGCCATCTAGATACCCTTTATTAAACTCGCTCTCCATCGCATACTCTAGTAAAGTAAATCTACCATCTAAAATCTTCATCCTTGCCTCGCCACTATCTTCTAGTACCTTACTCATAACTTCATCGTGTATGCCTTGATACCTCTCATCCATTGCCACTAGTTTATTTCTTTTATCCATTAAATCGCCTAGAATAAGAACTTGAAACAACATATCATCGTGTTGTTTTTCTCTCAATTCTAAATAGAACTTGAGTGCTTGAATATTGCCCACCATTTTATAAGTAAGGAATAACATTGGTTCTATATTCTCAATGGATGGCAATATTTCAACTAACATCTTCCTTGTTAACTTTTTGCCATTAAACGTTTTCTTGAGCATATCTAATTCATTATTAGTAGAACTTTGATACTCTACAATAGTATCTTGTAATACATCAAGTTTATCTTGAATATCTTTAGGGTTTCTATAGTTAATCGTTTGCATAATCAATAGTGTATTTAGTTTTTTTAATAGTTAGTTTAGTTTCTCCAAATAGATATATCTTATCCTTGCCATAAACACGCCTCAATGCCTTGCAACTAGTATTCCAATACCAATTATCACATTCTTGAACCATCTTATCACCTAGATAAAAATATGCCATTTTATAGTTTTTAAATTTTGTTATTAATCGTTTCTTGTTATCGTTGTGAGCATATATTTTATACATAAATAGTGTTTTTTAAATTTAAAAAAAGGGAGCGTGGAAACGCCCCCACTAAACCTTAAACCTTAAACACTAAAATCTCCACTATACATATCATCACACCCAAAGCATAAATCGTTATTACGCTCTATTGTACTTGCCAAATGTTTGCCACACATTGAACATCCCATATCAAATGCCTCCTCTTGATTAGATACCTTGCCTATGCCCTTAAAATTGCCCGTAAATCGCTTACCATTTTGATTAGGTACATAAGGTTGATAATTGAAATCATTGGCGTAATCAACATCTCTATACGCTCTACCACTCCCAAATCCTATCTCTTGTTGAGTAGGTTTGTACCACTCTTGCGTAATGCTAGGTGCTTTAGATGGCAATTTGCTAGGTGCTTTAGATGGCACTTGAGTGCTTTTAATTTTATTATAATTATTGCCATAATAATTGCTCCATCCCACGTTTGTACCTCCATAATCTAGGTATTTAGAACGTTGATACCCTTGATTACTAAACCATACACCATCATCCCATACGCCCGCTTGCTCATTAATAATGATATGCTTGTTATCGTGCGTTAAAAACGCCAACTTGCTACCACTACCAATATACGCTTGAATTAATTTGTGCATAGTAGGATTGAATAAGAAACCACTAGGCAACGTTTTTAATACCTCCTCATTAAACATCACCGTATCGCTATAATGTTCACTCTTGGTTGAGTTATGAATAATGCCATTGTGAGCAAATGCAATCTTGTTATTCACTTTAAATGGATGGCAATTATCCTCATTAATCTTGCCATGCGTAGATATTCTAAAATGCACTATAAACGTAGATTGAGGGAAGTTTTGTCTAGCATAAACAAAATCGTTATAGAATCGCTTAAAAGAACTCATCTCTTTGTGAGTTTCTACGCTTTTGCCATTGGTATAGCAAAATCCACCACCATGAGTGTTGTTTTCCCAACACGTTTTTAATGTTTGTTTTGTAATTTGTTTTCCACTAGGAATTACTGCAATGATACACATAGGTTTTTAAATTTAAGGTTTTATAAAATTTATTAGGTTAAGGGTTTATTAATAATTATATACTTTTTCATCATACAATCTATTCAACTTGTCTTGGTTGAACATATCGCTATCTTGGAATTGGTTACATATCCTCTCTTTTACGCTAGGTGATAATGAACCATGCTTATATTGTTGTGCCATTCTATAGGTTAATTGCACTTTTTCTTTGATTTTATCGCTATCATATTGCTTTAGATAGTGTTGGTGCAACTTGCTAGTAGGTGTTGACAACTTCATCATATATTGGTTAAAGTTATTGCCAATATCACTCAATAAAATTTGCATCAACTCTACACGCCACATCAATGTTTTCACGTTTCTACATCCGTGAGGAATACGCAACTCCACGCAATTACTTTTTTTGTATAATGCCGAGTATTTAGTGTTTCTAGATGAAATAATATCTCTCCATTTTTTCGCTTGAGAATAATTGACAATAGTACGTTTAGGGTACAAAGCATAGAAAAATGGCATAAGTGGTTTAAAATTCTTCATCAAATCATCCACGCTCATATGCTTATTGCTTATGTTCATATGCCCACCACATTTGCTTGATATTGTACCATTCAAAAATCTCTCAACGCCCTTTGTTGCCTCTAATATTCTATTGTTATCAAATAATGGCAATATAGGTGATACCATCTCATATCCATAACTACCTAGTGAACCATCTCTCTCCTTGCACCATCCCGTTTCTTGCAACATTTGATATGCCACGCCCTCACTACACATACTACTATCATCCTTTTCAATCTCCACGCCTAGCAACCATTCATCGCTATCGTTATGGAATTTAGGCAAATACGTTTTATCCGTGCCTTGATGCGTGTGATACGCTAATTGATGCTCATCGCCATAAAATCTTCTATCTTCTTTTTTAGCAAATTTCTTTAAACGTAAACTATACCCAAATCCATCTAATTCACACGCTCTCTCATCCTCAAAGTAATAAGCGGTATGGTTATCTTCGGCAACAATAACGTTCTTATAACCTCTAATAAAGTTACATTCCTCGCCATTTGCCTTTTTGTACTTGCTTAATCTATAATCGGTAACGTGTAACGCTTTTTTACCATTGTCGGTTTCACACGCTACAAAGTTTTCACCATCGGCAATTACATACAATTCATTCTCATAATCGTATAAATTTGAGGTGTGATGGATAGGTAATAACTCCACATCCTTTTTAGCATACAATATGCCTTTTTCTAGTGTTTTCTTTTCCATAGGTAGTTTAAGTTTAAAGTTTTAGTTTATAGGTTAATTAATAGTTTTTTCGCAATAAAATGCACATTGAAATTGCCCTACACACGTTTTTACTTCCACTAATTCATATTTATCACCCTCATAATCATTCAACTCATCAATACATTCATCTAGGTTAGCATTAATCAACACACGCCCACTAATAATGCCATCTTCACATTTATATGCACTTAAAAAAGTGCCATATCCCTCATAATGTATTTCCTTAAGAGCATACCCCTTGATATAATCATATACTTGGATACCTGTATAGGTTAAACCAACTAAATCTTGCACTTCCTCGTGTATTAAAGTGCCATAAATAAATAGGTGTTTTGGTAGTTTTTGCATTTCGCTAGGTTTTAGGTTATGGATGGCATAATTGCCAATCCCAACACAATATTACTATACATTGAACAAATAACCAAATGTTTTGGGAAAAATCTTTAAAAATACCCTAAAAAGCATTGAAAATCAAGCATTTATGGATATGTTAAAATAGTGTTAAATGGGGTTAAAATGGGTAAAAAAGGGTAAAAAATGGGGTAAAAATGCCCTCCAAAAACCTTGAATTTAAGGATAACGCTTGATGCTCAAAAATGCCATTTTTTGACAATGAAAGTCTTTTGTTTATAAATTATAACACGCAAAGTCTTTCCAAGAGGAGAGGGATAGACGTTTAAGACTTTTGTTCCTTTTCTCCCTCGCTCGTTCATTCCACTCGCTTCATTACGCTTCGCTCCATCTCGCTCCCTCCATTTCACTTCGCTCGTTCCACTTGTCGTGCTACACTTTTTGCCTCTCACGTCTTGCACTCCCACCTCACGCT
>JACCDP010546332.1_pt1 | contig 12361 bp, 16 predicted proteins | sample 7445841 | NCBI WGS metagenome assembly JACCDP01 (sample SAMN15323441, study PRJNA562643) | freshwater metagenome | isolation source: river surface water | place: USA:Blue River Watershed | collected 2017-08-17
GGCGCTTTAAAACGCTCAGGAAACGACTTTGTGTCGTGGGCGAACAGACGCATAGCCCAGTCAGAGATAGTCGATTTAAAGGCAGATTTTAGAGGCGAGAGATACTTCCACAAGTTGACTGACAAACAACTGGACTCAATCTACTTCCTGCTTCACAAAATTCAGGTTGACACAAAAACTGATATAACCAAAGGATTGAAGGACAGATTGAAGAAAATGGACAAGTTCAAAGCCTTTGACTATGATCCGGAAATAAGAGCAGGAAAAATCAAGGGACTGTTCGTTCATGCGAATGTAAGTCCGAAGAACAAATACGGAAACTATGAGAAATGGGACTTGTTTCCACAAGATGAACTCATTGACCTAATCAACTCACTTTAAAAAGGAGACACTTGATGATAAAAAAGAATGATCGAGTCGTCCTCGAAAACAGAGGCGCGAAAGAAGTCGGAACAGTAATCAAAAAGTATCGTAGAAAAGATGTCATTTACTACGATATCAAAACAGACAGGGGAGTAGTGCTGGAACGAATTACGGCTGACTCCAATTTTCCTTGTCATGTAAACGAATCTTTAACTATAAAATACAATCAGAAATGATTCTTGAACAACTTTTAAATCAACCAACACAATCAATACCTCCCCAACCTCAAACTGTGGCGGAATTTTCCGAACCGGAAGAACCCGTTCAAGAGTTTTTTCCCGAATATCTACTCATTGACCCGCAGATTGTCGGCTACCCGGATTTGGAGATGCAGAAAGACATTTATACATGGGTAGCCTCCGGCTTACCATTCGACTCTTACACTATAAAGGATTTAGGAGCAGGTAGAGGGGATTTTTATAGACACCTTGATGCTCTCGGAAAAGCTAAGTACGTAGATTATCACGGCATTGAGAGTAATCCAAACCTTGTAAATGTTGGGAGGGCAAAACATGAAGGAATCAATTTGATAAATAATAATTACTTTGATTTTGACCTGACAACCGACTATACGATACTGATTGGAACACTGAATGAGGACAACGGTGAAGATAAATGGGAAAGATTCAAGAAGACGATAGAATATTGTATGAAGTCAACTTCCACGGCATCCATACTGATACTTGCCAGTGACATGGACGGATTTGATGGATTCTGTGACTATCCAATCGGGGAAGTTGTAAAAATTTTGGGAAGCAATTTACGATTTGAAATTGATTATTCAGAATTTAAAGATATATATAAATTGATCGTCCATAACGGCGGTTTTGACTAATATCTTTTTTTTATGAGTATCAACCTATCTTACGCAATGAACCACGAGAAGATGACCAAAAAATATGGCCCTCTCTTCTCCACAATTGATTTTGAATGCAATTCGCAGGTAACTAAGCAAACATTACAAGCCAAAGGCGAAAATACCCACGCAGGCCAATTTTGTATAGCTGGTAACAAGTTTAATGTCTCGCTACGAGAATTATCTGATATTGCAGAAGCCACGTTACAAGGCAAATGTGTCATCGCTGGTCAAAAATTTGACTTGACACCAGTTGAGCAGGATCGCATAGTCGAAACCTGTACATTGGCAAGACAAGTTTTCTTCCAAAGATACAGGTTTGGAATGTAGTAGTTAACTTATTTTTTTCCGGAAGGGTGTGAGCAAGTCTTGCACCCTTTTTTTTATTTAACACTTTTTTAACATTTAAAGTGTTGACAATGTCAAAAAAAACCTGTAACTTTGCACTTTATGTTTCAACATGACTGAAAACTTAATTAAAAAAGAATAGTTAAGTAAACAAGTCAAGACGATTTTTTTAAAATCGGCTTCTCTCAGTGAACGAAGTTCGCTGATGAACAAGTGTTAATAAAACAAATTAACACAATTGTTGTCACATTTTTCAGAAAAATAAACAAAGTTAAACTGAATAAAGGGCACACTGTGTCCAAATCTGACGATTATGAAACAAAGATTTCCTTACCTTGTACTAATTTCGGCATTGTTGATTTCCTGCACAGGATCGTTCTTTTCTATCTATGGATTAGGAAAATTATTTGGGGGACATCAAACCGGAGCAACAATAATTGCATTTGCTTTTGAATTTGGCAATGTCATAACTGCAACTGCATTGAAGTTGTATTGGAATTATTTATCGAGTCTCTTGAAATATTCATTGGTAGTAGTGGTATTTGTTTTAACCATTCTCACATCCATGGGTATATATGGATATTTGTCAGATGGTTATCAAAAAACTGCATTGAAAGACGAAGTTGTTACTAAAATGACAAATTTGGTCAAGGTTAAAAAAGAAACCTTTGAAAACAGGCTATCTGATAATAAAAAAGAACTGGAAAGTATTAATAATTCGCTTCAAGAATTAAGTAAGGGTTTCAATCAGAATACTCAGACACAGCAAGTTGTCAAAGGTCAAGTTGTTACAAATGTCATTGTAGGAAGCAAGAAAGGGTTGGAATCTCAAATGAATACGCTCAATACAAGAAAGTACAAACTTGACTCATTGAATACTACATACTTGGATTCTATTCAGTCTTTGGAACTCTCCATCATTGAGATTGAAAATAACAATGAAGCAGCATCTGAATTAGGGCCATTGAAGTTTCTTTCAGATTTATCCGGTACACCTATGAATAAAATTGTCAACTGGTTGATACTGGTAATTGTCATTATATTTCAACCTTTGGCAATCATGCTTCTCATAACTTCAATGTTTGCTTTTGAAAATAATAACAAGATACTGATCAAGGAACCTGAGCCAGTAGTTAAAAAAAGAAGAAGAAGAAAAAAGATAGTAAACGAGGAAGGAACACCTGAGATTAATCTTGAACAGGACAATGTCAAGGAATCAAAAAAATCCTTTACAAAAAAGATACAAGAGTCCATTACCAATAATCCATACGCAAATGATATTGTCGGGAAGGCACAACGTGCCAAAGACAAAATCCTTAGCTTTAACATGGAAAATCTGATGAAAGAGTTGGAACAGGATTCCGAAAATACAACATCCCTGATAGAAAAGATAGATACAGCCACAGGTGAACCTGTGCCGTCCATCGCAGAAACAAGTTCTGCTCTGGCAGATGATCCAGTTGTTTTGGAAAAACCAAAAGCTAAGCGGAAGAAAAAGACATATCAAAAATTTGATATCTCGATTCCGGACGAATCTCCTTTAAATATTGAAGAAACACCCACTCTCCCAACAGAACCCGAGGATGTTCCGGTTGAAATCGAAACTACACCCGCTCCTACAAGTGTTCCGGTCGAAAGAAAGGGTTCAAGAAACAGGAAAATAGTAGATAACGAACTGAATGCAGAAATCGCGGATCACATCAAGAACAGTCTTCAAAACAAAAATAAAAAAAAACCCTAAGCCATTCGCAGAGTAGAATTATGTCTGGTTCTCAGATTGAGGAGTGGAAGAAAAATAATTCATAACAAAGTGTTAATAGTGTTGTTTAGTATTATATAATACCTTATCTTGTGAAAAAAGCATGGAAATGAATGAGACAACTAAATTTAGATTGTATGACGACGATAGGAAGAGTTCTTCTGATTCAGCAGGAGAATCTGGAAACGTGGTTCGCTCTTCAACAATTGTTTATGTAGATGTTACCAAGCCTCTGCCACAGATGATAGAGCCAGTCCGGTCTTTGTTAGAAAACAAGCCAGACGGATATAGCTTTGGAATATACATAGTGGCCGGAGAGTATGTGAATCCCGATGTCAAGCAATTTGTTTCTTACTTACGAGATGTGATAGAAGAAAACTATGAAGTAAGATACTATTTCAGAGGGCTGATCCATCCTGAGTATGTGGGTATTTTGCTGTCTGGTTCCGATTGTTACGTAGCACAGTCCACAAAGGTGCTGTTTAAATTGACTACGTTGCACGATTTTATGAAGTCCCTGATGATCCGTCCAGAGGTGTTCAGAAAATTCATACAGCGCTATATAGATGCGTATAGTGATTTTCCCGAAAGAGCATATTTGGATGTGACTGAACTGGATATGATTGGTTTAACTTTTAAAAAATTCTGAAATGCAATTACTTCTCACAGCAGAAAAAATTGACAAGAACTACCAAGTGTTGAAGGCGCTTATTAAGAAACTTGATAGAGGTCCAGAGTTGACAAGACTCTACGATGATATGGAGTTGGATGATCGTATTCAGATGGCACCTGCATCTTCGGTTGAATATTTTCACAATGCTATACCGGGCGGCTACGTAGATCATGTTCTCCGTGTTTACAAGTTTGCATTGGCCACATACGATTTTTGGGAAGCACAGGGTCTTGATATGTCGGGATTTGACAAGAAAGAATTGGAATTTGCAGCATTACACCATGATCTTGGAAAGTTGGGTCTTCCCGGCGAAAACACCGAACTTTACCAGTTCAATGACTCTGAATGGCATCGCAAAAATCAAGGAAAGGTTTATAAAATCAATCCTAACATCCCTCACATGACGATGTTGGACAGAACGCTGTTCATATTCAACCATTATGGTATAAAATATACGCTAAATGAGTTGCTCGGAATCCGGCTTGCCGATGGTATGTATGATCCGGAGAATGAGAAATATTTCAACGTGTTTGAACCAGCCAATAAATTGAGGAACAATATAGGGTACATAATGCACCATGCAGACATGATGGCATCACGATTTGAATACGAGCGCTGGCTTAAATATTCAACTAAAAAGTTTTCTTCCACAGCGATCCCCAAGCCATCAACTTCTACCACATCTCCTACTGACGAATTTTCTAAACTGTTTTCATAATGATATTTTTATGTGTACTGTTGGGTATTGCGCTGGCAATATCCTTATTTATTAACTTAAATCTTTTCCGGCAAAATGAGCAATTGACGAAAGTTGTTGAGAATTTGAATATTACCGAGTACAAGATATATACAGAAGCAGTCAATTATTATCAGGCGTTTCTGTTTATGTTCACCGATGCGTATTCGGAGTTGCAACGGATTGACAAACGAGGTTCATTTTCCAGCGATGATGAGGTAGGATTTGCTTTCAAGGTGATTGTTACTGCTATCAAGAATGTCAAAGAAAAGATACAAGAACTAAAAGACGAATTTGAGAATGACGAGTCCCAAGAAAAAACCAACTAAGAATTACTATTTCGGCCCAGAGGTGGAAGATGCTATTTCGGAATATTTGAAGTCCGAAAGCAAGTTTACAAAAGAAAGGATATTCAATAAGACAATATATCCGGCGCTTAACAAACTTGCAGAGAACGTGATCCATGACAGGAAATTTTACAACTACGGATACGACGAATACATCAACATAAAACATGATTTGGTTGTGTATTTGCATGAACGGTTGAACAGGTTTGATGCGGGCGCTGGACACAAAGCATTTTCTTACTTTAATAGGATATCTATCAACTGGGTTTTTGCCAATATGAGAAGGGTTGCGAAAGAGACGTATGGAAAGGTAGAAGTGGTCGAAATAGATAATAACAGGGATTTGGACTCGGAACAATATAATACGGAATATTTGGACGAACTAAGGGACTTTTGTTTGAAATGGTCTTCGTGGGGCAATAATAACTTGGAATATCTATTTTTTGAACGAGAGGGTAAAATAGTTGATTTTTCTCCGGCCGACAAGAAGGTAGCAAATGCGATATTCAACTTGTTCCAAAACAGTCACTCGATTGATATATATGACAAGAAAGCATTGTATATAATGATCAGAGAACAGGTCAATACGAAGACGCAACGCATTACCGATGTGGTGAAAGTATTAAAACCTTTGTGTTATGATATGTACATGGAATTTAAGAAAAATGGTACAAGATATTGGCACAGGTTTTTGTATTATCCCGAAAAGTACACAGATAAGCATATTTATTAAGAAAAAGGTTTAATATGAACAACGATGTTGTCTTATTTACAAAGAACGGAAAAGATATTACTTTTGAAGACCTCTTATTGAAGATATATGAGAACTCAGAAGAAAAACAGCAGCATTTGATAGCAACTGCGGAACAAGTGAAACCTATGATTAAGACCTTGCAGGATGCCGTCATTATTTTGCCTATGTTGACCGACTTGCAAAATACTTCTATCCGCAATGACGAGCAGCTCATCAAAATGGCTGCTATTGTCCAAAGAGGTCTTGGTAAAAGCAAGGTTTCACAAAATCCAGCCACAGAGTTGGGCATATCCGCTGAGGAAAGACAAATGCTGCTGGAACAGGCGAAAGAACTTAGAAAAACTATTCCCGGAGCCGCAGCGACTGATTAATGTTTATTGCCGAAGTCATAGAAACTAAAATGGCTTTTAAGCCAAACCAAAAGGACAAGGACGGTAATCCCTTGCCCCTCGGCTCTATCGAGATTCGTATAGGATCGCACGGTTCTAACTTAGGTCAGGTCAGGAATGTATATGCCAGACCTATGATATGGCAGCGCAGGATTCCTTTGATTGGGGAACAGGTCTTTGTCGTTTCCGGCCCTACGAATGATTGGAGTGACTCTGGAATCAAGGGACAGGGATTCATGTATTTTTCTCCCATCAACGGAACGGACGATTTGGTACTGCACCAATTTCCAAAGTTATGGCAACGAAGTACATCGTCTCCGGCACAGGGTTCTTCCGGTCAACAAAAGTCTGACAAAAAAGAAACCGGATATACCTTTCCGAAGTCTCCGAAAAAAACTGACAATCTTCAACCGTTTGAGGGAGATGATCTTATTGAGGGAAGGTTCGGAACCAGTATCAGGCTCGGTTCTACGGTGAAGGGGGATATGAGCGTATATGCCGAAAAGCCTACGTGGGAAGGTACTGGTAACGGCGATCCGCTTATGATTTTTAGAATCAAAAAGCCTACTGGCGGCGCACCCGGAGGAAATTCGAAGTACACGGTCGAAGATTTGAAAGATGACGAATGTTCAATCTACATGACTTCCAACCAAAAGTTAAAAAACTTCAAAGCCGGATTTGATAAAAACCAAGAAGCAAAAAAGTTAGGTCAATATAGCGGGAAATCGCAAATAGGGATTGATGCTGATAGGGTCGTGTTGAATGCCAAAAAAGATATGCTCCTGCTTATCGGTAAAGAAAAGTCAATACTGACTGGAAAAAAGGTTATACTTCAATCCGATAAATACAATGTTGATCTTGACGAATTAATGGACTTTTTGAAGAAATGGCTCGGCGAGGATGTAAAATTGGCTCAGGGAAGTTCTCAATACGCAACCGCTTCCGGCCCAACTGGCCCAGCAACTTCAATGGCACAATACACTCAATTACAAGCAAGCGATTTCAATAAATTTAAACAACCATAAACTATGAACATAAATCCAAAATTACTCAGTGAACTTATACAGGCATCTGTCAAGAAGGCTCTGAAAGAACAACTTCCGATATTGCTGGAAGCGGAGATGTCTAAATTTAAAAAAGAATTGCTCAAAGAACAATCCAAACTTCCTGCGAAATCGGCTGTTCGTCAAGAATCTAAAAATGCAGTTCCTGCCACAAAAAAATCAGTTCAAAGTTTTTCGGAAAAATATCATCTTGCACCAAAGGCCAAGGTTAAATATTCTGCCGATCCTATGCTGAATGAGATTCTGGCCAGTACACAGCCAATCAAAGAACAGAGTTATATGGGATTGTTTGATGATGATTCGGATTCATCACAGGCAAATGTGGTTAATGTTCCCACGACAGAAATTGGAACACCGATGCAATCGGCGCCTGCATCTGTTATAGCTGCCATGAACCGAGATTACTCTGGAATGTTTTCCAAAGAAAAGCCCGTTCCACAACCAAAGGTTCAACAAGTACAAAAGCCCACAAATGAAGGGTTCAGAAACAAAGTAATGTCAATACTTGAATCAGATGTTTCTGATTTTGATGATAATTATGATAATGATACCAGTGTTGACCAGTACGGTCTTCCTAACTTTTAAAACATAGGGAATGAAAAATGAACAAAGTATTGTTAGAAAAATACATAACAATGATAGTGAAAAAAACCTTGAAAGAGGAATCTGAAAGATTTCCTGCTCGTGGCTGGTATGAATATTTACAAGGAAGTGACAAACTTGAAAACTATCCGAAAGAATTTGTTGATTGGTTGGATAGCAAGGACACATGGGCATACACTTATGTTCAAAAATACAAAATAACTAAACTTTCTGATCTTTACAAAATGTGGTCAAGCGAGACATATTAATTTAAAATCAAAATTGGGAGAAATAAAATGAACAAACTATTATTAGAAACAGCTATTAGAAAAATAGTAAAAAGAATTATGTCTGAGGAATCTGTACAAGAGGCATCCGGTAGAGGAATAAGCGGCCTTAAAATAGAACTTCCTAACTCCAACCTTTATATCAATGGCTGGGGATTGGACATAAATGGTAATATGAAAATCACACTCAGTTTCCCGCAAGGAAGAGGTTTTTCTATTCAGACACATGAAATTCAAGACACCGATTCTATTATACGAGGAAAAGGTTTAAAGGGTGGTAGAAAGGACAAAACTTTTACAGAAAAAGAATTAAAAACTATTGAAAACGATGTTGTTGACTTTGTCCAAAACTATGGATCAAAGGATCAAAAATCAAGACTCCGTGTGTACAAAGGAAAATAAATTGAGCTTGACTTGGTATGACGTGGATACGAAAAATAATACGCGAAGAATTGTCGAAATACTATTTGTTAAAAGAGTCTGTGGATGCAGATGATATGAAGCGAATAGGGAAGTCTTTTTTGAATTTCAAAGATTCTCAGATAAATGATTTTGTTGACTGGATAAACAAGTTTCCTACAAGCGGCCGCGCTCCGAAAGGAAAGACGAAGGAGTTTGAAAGAATTAAGGAATTTAAAAAATATGCAGAAACATATAAGGAATACGGATTAATTCCGCTAAGTATAAAGTCATCTTTTTCATGGCTCGACGAAGACTATATTGATACGCTTGTTGATATGTTCTTTTCGTCCGGCCCCGAACGTATAGATAGTATTCAAATAGGGAATTATAAGTTTGTAAATGATTCTTTGATGAGTGCAAGTAGATTTAAAGAAACTTCCAAGCAAATTGCTAATTTCTTAAACAGGTTCACCGGATTTCATAAAAAGGCTCTTAACGGCAACTTGGAAATACATTTTAAATCTTCTAAGGCAATGAAATCCAAAGCAGTTTATAAAGGCGAATACGATCAGATATGGATACGAGAGTCTAATTCAAGAGACGTTGCTACTGATGAATATGCCTCGTTGTTGTATATCATAGTTCACGAACTGGCGCACCGGGTCGAAAGAAAGTTTGGTCTCCCAAAATCGTTTAGAGATGAAGACTTTTACACAACTCGATATTCAAGAGTAGATTCTTTGGGTGGAAGCGAATGTTTTGCTGAAATCTTTGCCATAAGTTTTTTTGGAAAAGGAAAATATCCACAATTTTCAGATAAGATAGACAAATTTAATACATTGACGCAGATTGTTTGAAAAGAAGATGAATATATTAAATTGGCAAGCGAGACATATTAGTTTAAAATCAAAATTTGTAGAAACAAAATGAAAGATTTGAAACAATTTATTAAAACCACAATACGTGAATGTTTGAATGAACAAGTTGATGATTTTACAAATATAACATTGTATCATGGAACAAATAACAATTTTGATGAATTTAATATTGAAAAATCAGGGTTGATTCATTATTCCGATTGGGGTAAGGGTATATATTTTACACGTTCAAAATCACAAGCACATCATTATAGAATAGACGCGGTTAAAAAATTAAATAAGGAATATAATAATGCTTATGAAGAATATGAAAAAACCCAAAAAGACTTGAAAAATACTAAATACGGAACACAAGAACATAAAGACTTATATGATTTGGCATCTGTAAAATTAAAAGATTTTCAGAATGTTGGTAAACAGTTAAATTCAACAAAGGAAGGGCGTTTAGTAACAGCTAAAATAAAACCAAATGCTAAAATTTATAGGTATAATTCGAGCGATGGTATGACCGATCCATATTTATCTAATGAAGTAAAATCAAAAGGATATGATATTATTTTGGTAGATGAAAATAGATACACGGAAGAATTCGTTGTTATAAATCCTAATTCAATTATTATAACTGGTGAAATTAAAGACTATTGAAGATGACGTTGTTGATTTCATACAAAATTATGGTTCAAAGGTTAAATTTGATAAATTGACAAGTAGATAACGGCTAATTTAAAGGAATCGCGATGATAAAGTATTATCCGGAGGATCAACAAGATTATGGGTTCATAGGAATTAAATTTCCTACGAATGGAAATACCGCTGGCTCCAACGGCGGTTTTTTTAATATGTCCGGTACTACGGAAGAACAGGCTGTGACTAATTATATCAACCTGTTGTTGACAAAGAAAGGTGAACGGTATATGCAGCCCGAGTTCGGTATTGGTATTCAGTATAAACTCTTTGAGCCGAACACCTTGGAAAACAGAACGGACATAGAATTTGAAATAAGACGACAGTCCGCAAAATGGCTTCCGTACATTATTAACCATCGTATTGAAGTAAGAGAACAAGCCAATCTGGCGGGATTGGCAGCCGATCCAGAAAACGCATTTCACATTGTAATCACGTTTTCTGTAACCGAAGCAGGAGCAAATAAACAAATAACATTCTTCCAAAACTCTGGAAGGGTTGACTATTTGGTATCATAAAGGAGTACCATCGTGAATATAAACGACAGACAGAAAAAAGCGGTTAAGTATATAAACAGGGATTTTGCGGAGAACCGACTGGCTCTCATCAACTTTCTGAAAACATACTTTCCCAACCAGTTCAACGACTTTAATGAGGCATCTCCACAAATGGGACTTATTGAAGCCGTTTCTTATGTGGGAGACGTACTGTCTTTTCATACAGATATTCAATTACAAGAATCTCTTTTATATCATGCCGAGGAACGAATCAACTTATACAATCTTGCACAATCCCTTGGATACAAGGCCAAAACAGTTGTTCCGGCAAGTGTGGAATTGGATGTTTATCAGTTGGTTCCGGCAATAGGTTCCGGAAATAATACTCGACCTGATTTTAGATATGGTCTGTACATAGATGCTAATATGCAGGTATCTACTACGGATAACGATCCGATATACTTTCGAACCACTGATGCGGTTGATTTTAGATTTTCTTCCAGTTTTGACCCGACTATCATCACCACTTATTCGGTCACAGACTCCGGAGAAGTAGAATACTATTTGCTGAGAAAAAAAGTGAAAGCGGTATCGGGCGAACTTAAAACGGCAACATATACTTTTGGGGAACCCAAGCAATATGATAAAATTGTTATTCCCGAAAACAATATAACCGAGATAGTGAGTATCCGGGACTCTGATAATAATGTATGGTACGAGGTTCAATATTTGGCTCAGGATATGATCCAGCAGAGTATAAGAAATATGCCATACAATGACGCATACCTTTCCAAATATCGAAGTTCTGTTCCGTACCTGCTTTCTTACAAGCAAACCGAGAGAAGATTTGTTACAAGGCTCCGAAAGGATGATTTTTTAGAAATACAGTTCGGCGGCGGTATGTCCGCAGAAGCCGATGAAGAAATCGTTCCAAATCCTATGAACGTGGGTATTGGGTTGAATTATTTTGAAAGAACCGCAGATGTTTCTATCGATCCCATGAACTTTCTGTACACGAAAACCTATGGATCGGCTCCTTCAAATACTGCATTGACGGTGCAATATTCTGTTGCTGCCGGACTGGGGGACAATGTCAACGCAAACACTATAACTCGCATAGTCTCTTCTACAATTAATAACCCGGCGGATTCTACCGATCCGATTGTGTTGCAGACGATTCGAGACAGTCTTTCTATCAATAACCCGTACTCTGCATTCGGAGGTCAAAGCCGAAAACCATTGGAAGTTATTCGTGAAGAATCCATGGCTAACTTTGCTGCTCAGAACCGAGCCGTTACAAAGGAAGACTATATACTGAGATGTTTTGCTATGCCCGCAAAATACGGGGCTATATCAAAGGCATATATAGAGGCAGACACACAACTTGGTTCAATTTACGGTGATCGCCAACCCAATCCATATTCCTTAAATTTATACGTTCTCAGTTATGATGCAAATAAAAACTTTGTACAATGTAATGAAGCTATAAAAGAAAACCTGCGACAGTATATGCGCGGGTATAGATTGATGACAGATGCTATAAACATCAAAGACCCGTACATAATTAATATCGGAATCGATGTTGAGGTCGTTGTTAGGCCGAATGAAAATTCCAACGAAGTTCTTCTTAGGGTTGCGAACAGACTGATTGAAATCATGGACAATGATAACAGGCAGATAAA
>JACCDP010705697.1_pt1 | contig 12361 bp, 11 predicted proteins | sample 7445841 | NCBI WGS metagenome assembly JACCDP01 (sample SAMN15323441, study PRJNA562643) | freshwater metagenome | isolation source: river surface water | place: USA:Blue River Watershed | collected 2017-08-17
ATAAAAAATAAGAAAAACTAATATTGGTATAACAAAATGTTGGATTTTAATTTTATTTTTTGAATATAGAGCTATTTGAATATAGATAAGAATAGAAATAAAGCTAAATCTTGCGCTAATAAATGCGATAAGTAAAAGGCATATAAATTTTAAATATATCGTTTTTTTCTCGAAATCGAACTTAAAGCTCGTCAATAATAACAATAGAATAGAGCAAATTGCCTCTGGCCTAACTTCAATACCTCGATTTAAAATTATAAGTAAAAGAATAATTAGTGATGCGAAGCTTTTTTTATCTTTAATGTCCTTGCAAAATAGATATAAATAAAATGCTGATAGAATAGGTTTCCAAAATATAAAAACATTGAGTGATCCTAATTTATAAATTGAAGAAAAAAATATTGTGGAGAATGGAAGTGGATAACTTAATAAATCTTTCATATGTTCATTATTTAATGCCCATGAATAATGCATAAAAAATAATTCATCATTACCAAATGGTTTTATTGAAATAATAGCTAATAGAGTCAAAAAAATGCTTAAGAGAGTTGCGTAACATGTCTTTGTTAATATTTTGTTCATTTATCTATTATATTTTGTTTTTTTGAAAACTTTTTTGTGGATTTTTTCAATGCTTTTTTTCTTTATTCTAGATTTTTAATTTATTTTCTTATTGTAATAAAGAGCATATTATCAGGTTTAGAAAACTTAAATGCGTTTGGGATTTGGGAGCATCATTATGGGCAAGAAGCTTTTAAAAAATAGACCCCTCGTAACGGTTGCTATTCCTCTATATAGAGGTGAATTCATTAGGCAAGCTATTGACTCTGTTTTGTCTCAGTCTTTTAAAGATTTTGAGTTATTGGTTGTTGACGACGCCTCAGATGATAAATCTAGAGAAATAGTTTTGTCATATTCAGATCCTAGAATTGTCTATGTGCGCAACAGAAAAAACCTTGGAGCAGAAGGTAATTGGAACAGATGTCTAGCTCTTGCAAAAGGCACATACATTAAAATTCTACCGCACGATGATTCACTTGAACCCGACTGTTTAAAAAAACAGGTTAGCGTGCTTGATGCCGATTTAGATGAAAGGATTGTGCTTGTTTTTTGTGCACGAAAAATCATTAATACTGAAGGCAAGCAAGTCGCGGTTCGACGGTTTTTTGGTATGCCCGCAGGGCGAGTTGGTGCACGCGACCTAATACGTAAGTGCATTCTTTACGGTACCAATTTAATTGGGGAACCAGGAGCTGTTCTATTCCGATCAAACGCTGCAAGAGCAATAGGAGATTTTAATGGGAAGATCCCTTATGTTATTGACTTAGATTATTGGGTACGTTTGCTATCGTGGGGAAATGCCTATTTTATTGACAGGCCTTTAAGCACTTTTCGTCTGTCGAGCAGCTCTTGGAGTGTGAAAATTGGTGCTGGCCAATCGAAGCAATTTGCTCGTTTTATATGTTTGGTAGCAAAAAACCCTGCAAACTTTATTAGTTCTATTGATGTGATTATTGGATGCTTAGCGGCAGGTATGAATTGTTTAGCAAGGCGTATATTTTATTTGTTGGTGATTCGATAGAGGTAAAGTCATTGCAGAGATTCTGTCTTACCAAATTATTCGCAATAGTTTATAAGTAGTAAAAATCTGATTATCTCAAAAAAGAAATAGCACCAGTTATGGGGCTAAGTCACTGTTATAAATGGCAAAAAGCAGGTAGGTTGCCAAATTGATTGGCGGAGACGAGAGCATGCCCTGGAGTTCTAGTTATCTAATAGCCTATCCTGGTATGCATCCAGAACTGAGAATCTAGTTGTGGATCATTTTAGCGATCTGCTTCTGCTGCTTCCGATAACAAATAACGGCTGACCCATAGAAGCTCTAATTGAAATGGCCAAGTATTCTGCGATCATTCCTAATGAGATCAAAATGCAACCGAAAAAAAAGGAGAAAAGAATAACGATAGACGCCCAGCCCTGAAACTCTAGTTTGCCAGTTAGTTTTTCGTAAAGAACATAGGAGCCGATAAAAAAAGCGATAGCTACGGAGGCAAAGCCTAATAATGTGATAAGACGGAGTGGCCTTGTTCCGGCAGTAAGCAGCATACTCCAGAAATGCGAGAAGAGTCGACCATAGGTATAACTAGAAATGCGGTTTCCTTGAGATCTCATATTGAGAGGGTATTGCCCAATGCGTCCAGCAACCCAAAGTAAGCCGACGTCGAGAAAAACACCTTGTCCGCAGTGAGCAGCAAGGCTGCGTGCGATCTCGCCTCGAATAAGCCGGTAACTATGGAAATACTCAAAGAAATAATTATTCATTAGTAATCGAATTACCCGTTTAGACAGTCGGCTGGTAAAGTTACGAATGAATCCATGAGGTGATTTATTTATTGGTTGCGCATAGACTAATTGCAGATCCTCATCCATTGCATGATCAACAAGGAGAGGAATATCAGCCGGATTATGCTGGCCATCTTCATCTATAGTTACAACCCAATCTCCCGTGGCAAAACTCATACCAGCAAGCGTTGCAGCATGCTGGCCAAAATTTCGTGTCAGCCAAATGATTTTGAGTTGGGGATAAAATTGTGCTAGCTGACTTATAATAATATCAGAACTGTCAGGGCCGCAGTCATGAACCAAAAGCACCTCAGATACAACTATCTCGCGCCCACCCGTTGTTTTTATCGGCTGGAAGAAGGTTGCAATTTCTCCTACCAAGTCTTCAATTGTAAATTCACCTTGGTAAATCGGTATTACTACAGAGATATGTTGTCTCATAAAGGGTAAGATAATATTTTATTTATAAATATACCACGCTAATAATGAGATTATTTGCTTTTAATAGTAACCTATCAAAGGTACGAAATATATAATGATCGGCTTTGCAGCGAAAAAAAGTACCTGTTCGTGTCGACTACTAAGTGTTTTCAGAACACAAAGTGAACTCGTGATGTGAAAAAAATATCTGCAACTATATTACATCTTTAATCTATGGCAACCAGAAAAAAGATATTGTGCGATCCAAGGGATGAATATATATTAGGCCCGAGACCTAGGGAGCAATTAGATCGCTGGGTTTGCCTGCCTCGAATAGGTATCTAAGTTGACTCGGATATAGAGATTGTAGGAAATCGAAATACTTTTGATAATTAAAAAAAGTGGCTATTAAAATGCAATTTAAATCTTTAAGTCACAATTGTTATAGTTGCATACCTAAAATGATAACCCCTTCTTTTTTTGTAAGGGCTTTATTTATTTTGTCTTTATTAGCAATTTCTATTATCAATCTAAGCAATGTAAATAGACCAGTTCTTGATAGACACAAGTTTAGACAAACCCAGACTGCAATAACATCCTACTACATCAGGAAAGATGGTTTTAAATTAGATTACGAGACACCAGTTATTGGAAAAGCATGGAGTGTGCCTTTTGAATTTCCTATTTATCAAGGGGCTGTGGCAAAATTTTCCAGTACTTTAAATTTACCTTTAGATAAAGCCGGCAAAATAATTAGCCTTATTTTTACCTTGCTAACTTGTTTTCCAATTTTCTTCACGCTAAAAAAATTAAATATTAATCGAGACGCTATATATTATTCAATGGCGTTATTTTTAAGTTCACCTGTTTATTTATATTGGTCAGGTACTTTTATGATTGAAAGTGCGGCTTTATTTTTTTCGATTTGCTATTTATATTATGGAACACTTTTATTTTTAAGAAATTGGTCAAATTACAATTTAATTCTATTTTCAATATTCTTGTTATTAGCATTGCTTCAGAAAATTACTACTGCATTACCTACCTTAATAATACTCTTAATATTGATACTATCAACCTCAATAAAACCTAGCGAGTTTAAAGTAAGAATAAAATTTATACTAAAGCTAAGCTTGTCTGTAATATTTCCAGTACTTATAGCCTATTTGTGGATGAGATATTCAGATTTTCTAAAAGAGAAAAATCCCATAGGTCAAGCTTTAAGCTCAAGTGCTCTTTCTGGTTGGAATTACGGCTCAATCCAACAGAGATTTTCAATGGATTTATGGGGTAAAGTTATTTTCATTAGAAATATTTCAAAATCTTCATTTGCATTTTTTGGAATATTTTTTGTTTTTTTTGCTCTCTTTGGAATGCGCAATGAGAGTATAAAAAAGGTTATTTGTGTTTCACTGCTTCTGTTCATGCTACCTTTTTTTATTTTTACTAATTTGCATATTGTTCATGAGTACTACCAATTCGCTAATTCGATTTTTTGGACAATATGCGTCGGATTAGCTATTTTTTATATTTGCGAACCTTATGCTAAAAAGTACAGACTTCGCTGCTTTACTTTACTAGTATCTTTTGTTATCTCCAACTATGTATTCTTTGAAAAACATTATTATGCAGATAAAGTAAGAGAGATAAATATTACAAATAATAGAACATTAGAGCTTGCTGATTATTTAAGAACGCATACCTCGGAAAACCAACCAATAATTATTTATGGCCTTGATTGGTCAAGTGAATTGGCTTACTATGCAGAAAGAAAATCTTTAACCTTACCATGGCAAAGATGGGATATTGAAGCAATTGAAAACACAGAAAAATTTTTAAAAAATGATAATCCATCTTCCATTATCTTATGTCCGGTATCAAATCAGAATGAAATTCATATGGCAATCAGAAAAAAATATCCAACAATTAGTGCGACAAAAATTCAGGATTGTGAAATTTACTTAATTTCACCTAAGTGATGATAAAAAAAATACCTTTAATTGTAGATTTAGACGGCACCTTGATTTTTTCTGATACGCTGTATGAGACATTTTTATTTGCCCTCAAAAAGAATTTTTTAGTTTTTTTCTTTAGTTTATTTTGGGTTTTGCGCGGTAAGGCTTTTTTAAAGTCTAAATTAGCAAATTTATCTGTCAATTTTGATCCATTATTACTTCCTTATAATACTAATTTTATAAAATGGGTAAAATTGGAAAAGAAAAAAAATAGACGCGTGATATTGTGCACTGCTGCCCATAATATTATTGCAGCTAAAATTGCCAAGCATTTGGGTTTTTTTGATGAAATTATATCTACAAACGATAACTTAAACCTTTCCGGAAAAGAAAAAGCTAAGATCCTTAGTGGTCGATTTGGTTCGAGAGGTTTTGATTACGCAGGCAACTCATTTTCAGATATTCACATATGGAAAATTGCGCGGTATGCTTATGGTGTTAATGTTAATAATTTTCTCGTAGAGCACTTTCAAAATAAGTTTAGGTTTAGCTTTTTATTTACTCAATCTTCAAATATTTTGCTAGAGTCTTTCTCGGCATTAAGACCTTATCAATGGGTTAAAAATTTAATTCTTTTTATTCCTTTATTTGCGTCACATCAATTTTTTAATTTTACTCTTTGGTACGATTTACTAATTGCTTTTTTTTCTTTTTCATTTTGTGCTTCCGCCGTTTATATTTTTAACGATTTTATTGATATAGAAAGTGACCGGCAGCATCTTAGAAAAAAGAATCGTCCTTTTGCTTCAGGCCAATTGCCTATAGTGAATGGTTTTTTTATTGCTTTAATCCTGTTAGCTGCAAGTTTTACCTTGGCTTTTATATTGAATGGTTATTTTAAGTATTGGCTTTTGTTGTATTTTGCTTTAACTTGCACTTACTCGTTATTAATTAAACAAATTGTGTTACTAGATTGTGTATTTTTATCCTTACTTTATACAGTTCGAATCGTCGCTGGAGGGGAAGCAACGCACCTAAATAGTTCTTTTTGGCTTTTGGCTTTTTCAGTTTTTCTATTTCTATCTTTAGCTTTTGTTAAAAGATATGCAGAAATCGAGATCCCCCCCCATACAGGACAGCAAATCCTTAAAGGACGTGGTTATTATAGTTCCGATGCGGGTTTAATCCGGACCTTTGGAGTAGCCTCTGGTTACTCAGCTACATTAATTCTTGCGCTATACCTCAATAGCGATTCTGTTTCGTCACTTTATCTTTGCCCTTATTTTATTTGGGCAGATGTTCCAATACTTGTAATTTGGATTATTTGGTTGTGGCTTAAAGCGCACCGTGGAGAGATGCATGACGATCCTATTATTTTTGCGATTAAGGATAAAATTAGCATTTTTTCTGGTTTATTTTTTGCGCTCTTTCTTTTTTTTGGAACATTAAATATTTCATGACTAGAGTTAAATCCTGGGGCGCTTTAAATAACTTTGATCACGAAGTGCTTTGCATAAACCACAAAGGCATAATCTCTTCTCTAATAAAGCAAGAAAAAAAAATTTTAGCTTTTGGGATGGGTAGAAGTTATGGCGATGTGTGCCTCAATCCTAGTGGTAAATTATTAAAAACAAATAGATTAGATCGCTTTATAAAATTTAACAAAAAAACAGGTCGGTTAATATGTGAATCAGGTGTTTTATTGGGAGATATACAAAAGCATTGTTTACCATACGGGTGGATGCTCCCTGTATCGCCAGGAACTCAATTTGTAACAGTTGGTGGAGCAATTGCAAATGATATACATGGTAAAAATCACCATGTATCAGGTTCTTTTGGTAATCACATATTAAAAATTTCGTTAGCTAGAACTAGTGGTCAAATCCTCATTTGCTCCCCAAAAAAAAATAGGGATTGGTTCAAAGCAACTATTGGCGGCATTGGGCTTACTGGTATTATTGAGTTTGCTGAAATACAATTAAAGAAGGTAAAGGGTTCGATGTTAGATGCAGAGGTAATTACATTTAACTCTCTAAATGATTTTTTCTTACTGGCTAACTCTTCTGAGAAAAATTGGGAATATACAGTTTCATGGATAGATTGTCTCTATTCGAAAGGGGCCAGAGGTGTTTTTATGCGGGCCAATCATTCAAATAAAAAATCTATTAAACTTGCTAGTAGAGGTAAGATTTCCATACCGATTAATTTCCCTTTTAGCTTGATTAACTTTTTTACCTTGAAGATATTCAATATTTATTATTATTATTTTAATAAATTGAAGGCAAAAAAAAAGCATGTAAATTACGATAGTTTCTTTTATCCTTTAGATCAAATTTATCATTGGAATAGAATCTACGGCAAGGAGGGTTTTTATCAATATCAATGTGTATTTGATAGTAGGGTTGGTTATGAAGCTATTGAAGCTATGCTAAATGCCATTCGAAAATCTGGCGAAGGGTCATTTTTGGCTGTGCTAAAGACTTTTGGCCCTATTAAATCAATTGGCATGCTAAGTTTTCCAAAAGCTGGTGTTACATTAGCTCTAGATTTTCCAAATAAACATGCAAAGACTTTAAAATTATTTAAAGAACTTGATGGTCTTGTCAAAAAATATAAAGGGAGGATATATCTTGCTAAGGATGCACACCAATCTCAAAATCTTTTTGAAATAGGTTATTCCAATATAAAGGAGTTCTCTCGTTTTCGAGATCCTGGAATAAGCTCATTAATGTCGAAAAGATTATTTGGTAGTTAATGAATTCAAAAAAACTAAATATCGTAATTATCGGGGCAACTTCTATGATTGCTGAGCGTTGCGCTAGGTTGTGGGTAAAAAAGAACTCAGTGAACCTTAGTTTGGTAGGAAGAAATATAGAACATTTAAAAGCTATCGCTTCTGATCTGGCTTCAAGAAGCCCAAATTCAAATATTAAATGTTTTAAGATTAATTACCAGAACCTTAGAGAAATAGAGAGCCTGATCAATCGTTTGAATAAAATTAATAAATTTGATCTTGTGCTAATTGCTCATGGATCTTTGTCAGACCAGTCTATCTGTCAAATTAACTCAAGAATTATGATAGATGAAATTTATACAAATGCCATCTCACCTGCATTATTTGCAGAGATATTTTTTAAAAATATGCAAAATAATGATCAGAGTAAAATAATTCTTATTGGATCGGTTGCGGGGGACAGGGGTCGTAAGTCAAATTATTTATATGGCGCATCAAAAGGATTTCTTGAAAGATTTGCAGAGGGATTGCAACATCGCTCTGGAAATAAAGGACCAAAAGTAATATTAGTAAAGCCAGGCCCTACTGATACACCAATGACATCTAAAATTAAAGGAGTAGCTTTAGCCGATCCAGATGTTATTGCTCATGATATTGTCAAAGGTGTTCGATATGGAAAAACTAAAATTTACACGCCAAGAAAATGGCGATACATTATGTTTATAATTCGTCATTTACCTAATTTTATTTTTAATAAGTTAAATATTTGATGACTTTATTTTTTTTATGATTAAATTAAATAAAAAAATTATTTTACCGGGAGGCGCTGGTCTAGTAGGTCAAAATTTATTAGTGCGCTTACTATCCAAAGGATTTTCTAATATTATTGTTATCGATAAACACGCTGTAAATTTAGAAAAATTAAAACGAAACCATACTAATGTAACTACAATTTTAGCTGATCTGGCAGAACCTGGAGCTTGGCAAAAATTTTTTAAAGACGCTGATTGCGTAGTGATGTTACAAGCGCAAATTGGCGGTAAAGATTATTCAGACTTTGTTCGTAATAATATTGCCGCGTCAAAATTAATTCTAGATACAATAAAAAAAAATAATGTTTCACAACTTATCCACATAAGTTCTTCTGTGGTGGAGTCTGTAACTGATGATTTTTATACCAAGACAAAGAAAGACCAGGAGCAGTTAGTTCTTGAGTCAGGAGTGAGCTGTCCAATACTTCGCCCAACGTTGATGTTTGGATGGTTTGATCGTAAACACCTGGGATGGTTGTCGCGTTTCATGAAAAAAATACCTCTCTTCCCGATCCCTGGTAATGGAAAGTTTATGAGGCAGCCACTCTATGTGGGTGACTTTTGTAACGTCATTATTAGCTGTATTGAGAATAAAATTACTACGGGTATTTTCAATATTACTGGCCATGAGCAGATTGATTACATCGATATTATTCGTGAAATCAAATTAGCGACAAAAGCTAAAACAGCTGTTGTGAAGATTCCATACCATTTGTTTTTTGTATTACTTTGGATTTGGGGGTTGTTTGATAAGAACCCACCATTCACGACCCAGCAACTTGCCGCTCTGACGGCAAAAGATGAATTCGAGGTCATCAATTGGCCAGGCATTTTTGGTGTGCCGTACACGCCTTTCTCTGATGCAATTCATGAGACTTTTAGCCATCCTAAATATAGCAAAGTTGTTTTGGAATTTTAGTGAAAAATAAAAAAATTGCAGTGCTAGGTGCAGGACCTATGGGCTTAGCTGTTGCTTATCAGTTGGCAAGAGATGGCTATAAGCCAGTGATCTTTGAGGCGGATGACAGAATAGGTGGCATGACAGCAGCCTTTGACTTTTCAGGCTTGATGATTGAACGCTACTATCACTTTCATTGCATATCAGACCATGCACTTTTGAAAGTCTTAGATGAGCTTAGTTTGTCTCATCAAATACATTGGGTTGAGACTAAGATGGGTTATTGGTTTAAGGGAAAACTTCAGCCCTGGGGAAATCCTATTGCATTACTTCGATTTAAGGGTTTAAGTCTAGCCGCCAAATTTCGCTATGGCCTACACGCTTTTTTGTGTACTAAGCGTAATGATTGGAAGCCACTGGATAACTTAGAAGCCACTGGCTGGATTAAGCGCTGGGTTGGCGCTGAAGCCTATGAAGTTTTATGGCGTCGTTTATTTGATTATAAGTTTTATGAACACACAAATAACTTATCCGCAGCATGGATATGGAGCCGAATTCGTCGTATCGGAAAGTCACGTTATAACTTATTCAAAGAAAAACTTGGTTACCTAGAAGGTGGATCAAACACATTGCTTCAAGCATTAAAAAAAGATATTGAATCTAATGGCGGAAAGATAATGCTTAGTTTTCCCGTAAGCAAAGTTGTGATTGATTCAAAAAAAGTCGTAGGTATAGAGATAGAGGGTAAATTGCAAAAGTTTGATAAAGTGATTAGCACTATCCCCTTACCTTATATCCCTTGGCTCATTCCGGACTTGCCAAAAGATATTTTGTTGAAGTTTAAGGCTCAAAAAAATATTGCAGTGGTATGTGTTATTGTGAAGCTCAAAAAATCTTTAACAGAAAATTTTTGGTTAAACACTAATGATGATGAGATGGATATTCCTGGGATTGTTGAATACACTAATCTTCGGCCTCTTGACCAACATATTGTTTACGTGCCATTTTATATGCCAGGTGAGCATCCTAAATTTAAAGAGGATAACTCGGTTTTTATAAATAAAGTTCGTCGTTATATGCAAAAAATAAATCCGCACTTAAGGGATGATGACTTTATTGATATGCGGGCTAGTCGATATAGATATGCTCAGCCGATATGTGATCCAGGTTATCTAAACAAACTTCCACCAGTGGCTCTTCCTATAGATGGATTATGGGTTGCAGATACTTCATATTATTATCCCGAGGATAGAGGGATATCTGAAAGCATTGATTTTGGAAGAAAGCTAGCCAAGACAATTCATAATTTATGAAATTTTTCGATTCCAAGGAATTTGTGAGGTTTTTATATGCTGGAGGTATTGCAGCAATTGTCAATTTTCTATCCCGTATTATTTTTAACTTATGGTTTGATTTCTCAGTGTCATTATATTTGGCCTTTATATTAGGAATTGTAACCGCATTTTTTTTAAAACAACAATTTGTGTTTGCTAAAAGTAGGCAACCTCTATCTCATTCTATTGGATTTTTCATCTTGGTGAATATAATAGGCTTTCTTCAGACATTGGCTGTATCAATGGCATTACTTCATTATGTTCTACCTTATCTTGGTATTGCAAAAATGACGCATGAAATTTCTCATGCAATTGGAATTATGGTGCCAATTATCACTAGCTATATTGGACATAAAAAATACTCTTTTAGATAAAAGAAAGATTTTAGATAGCAGCTCATTTACAACTAATTTTTTAAAGGAAATTAAAGATGCAAAATAATAAATTATCTGAATTATATAAAATTCGTTTTCCGAAAAAAGTGCTAGATCGTAAAAATCAGATTTGGAAAATTATTTGCGCTAATTTTTTGCAAAAATATATCAGCAAACACTCAATTGTTGTTGATGTGGCATGCGGCTACGGAGAGTTTATTAACAACATTAATGCATCTAAAAAGATAGCAATAGATTTAAACCCAGATGCCAGAAATTATTTAAAGTCGGATGTGGAATTTAAATTAATTAAAGCTTTGAATCTTAGTTTGATCGGGGGGGGGTAGATGTTGTATTTACCTCTAATTTTCTAGAGCATTTGCCTGATAAATATACTTTAGATGCTTTTTTGGATAAAGTTAAAGTGGTTCTCAAACCTCACGGTAAGTTTATTGTGCTAGGCCCAAATTTGCGATATCTTCCAGGCCAGTACTGGGATTTTTATGATCACCATCTTGGCTTGACTCATTTATCACTATGCGAAGCATTAAAGCTTAAAGGTTTTGAAATTGAAGTTTGCATAGATAAATTTTTACCTTATACCACCCAGGGATCATTACCAACTCATCCAACTTTTGTATGGCTTTATCTTCATCTCCCATTCCTTTGGAAGATATTTGGTAAGCAATTTTTTATTGTTGCTAGAAAAGTTAAATAAACACTAAATTCAATCAAAGATTTACATTTTCAATATATCTCATCACTGTGTCTGCTTTAGTCCAGCGATCGCGATTCATTATTGTAGTTAAGCTAGCTTTAGTTAGCGAGACTCAGGAGATGACTCAATTTTTTCTACGCGTTTTTCTTTTGCTTCGTCATGAATTTATTTTTTCCGCCGATATGATCGATACCACGCTCTTTGGCTAAAATTATTTGTTTCTGGCGCTCGGTTAAAGCTTTAAGTTTTTCTGGGGTGTGATGGTTGTAGCAATGCGGGCATGAAATGCCTGGCGTGTACTTGTCATTTTTCATATCATTTGCTGACAGCGGATAGCGGCAGGCATAGCATTGATCAAAATTTCCTACTTCAAGCCCGTGCTTAATGGCAACTCTTTGGTCAAAGACAAAGCATTCGCCTTGCCATAGGCTTTTTTCTGGAAGTACTTCTTCTAAGTATTTTAAAATGCCGCCTTCTAGGTGGTATACCTCATCAAAACCTTCACTCATCATGTAAGAGGATGCTTTCTCACAACGGATACCGCCCGTACAAAACATCGCGACCTTTTTATGTTTCTTAGGATCAAAGTGTGTTTTGACGTATTCGGGAAATTCACGGAAGGTATTGGTTTTTGGATTCACTGCATTTTTAAAAGTCCCGATCGCATATTCATAATCATTGCGCGTATCGATTAAAACAACTTCAGGATCTGAAATAATGGCGTTCCAGTCTTGAGGTTTGACGTATTTACCGACTACCTTAGTGGGCGAGAC
>JACCDP010000764.1_pt1 | contig 12357 bp, 12 predicted proteins | sample 7445841 | NCBI WGS metagenome assembly JACCDP01 (sample SAMN15323441, study PRJNA562643) | freshwater metagenome | isolation source: river surface water | place: USA:Blue River Watershed | collected 2017-08-17
ATAACACTTATGTTAACAAGTTTAGTAATGGTCTAACTATTGCCAGCGAAAAATTTAAAAATCAATCTATTGCTGGGCACATTATGCTTGTGCATGGTGAACGCAGCGAGCTTGCAAATACTGCTGCAACAATCTTTGATACCTGATAAAGATATCAAGGGGTGGGGATTGGATTAAAAATCCTAATCCCTGGTTGGTCATCAAGTTTCTGAACAGTATAACCAAGTAACTGTGCTTCTTGTACCATATAATCCAAACATTGGTTTGTATTTGCAAGGCTTTGTAAATCGAGAGGGGTTAGTTGCAATAAAACATCTTGATGAATTTCATTTAGGCTTACAAAATGTTCAGCAAATTCTAATCTCATAATATTTTGAAAAAGAGTAGAACGTGCTCTGGAATGATTTTCGTTTTCTGGTATTGGCAACATTTTTATTAATTTTGCTCTTCGTAATTCTTCTGCTGTTCTCATAGTTTTTCCTTATATTTCATTGTATCCAACAATAACAACATCTGTTGCGCCAGTAGGTGGTTTTCCAACATTAAAGATATAATTACCACCTACTACACCTCTATAGATTGGTTGTGGAATTGCTGGATTTCTTATGTTTCCAAACGTTATATTGTTATTAGGTGGGGATAACATTAAAGATTGAGATAGTTGTTGTAATCCAACTATATTGTCTGCTCCTAGAATAAACCCTGTGTAGTCTGCCATTGTTTTATCTTTCTTAGAAGACTGGTTTTACTCCATCTGGCCATGGAATCAACAAATCTCCAACATAAATATAAGTTGTACTGGCAGGATCTGATAGGTTTGTCGTTGTTACGCCATCGCTACGATCCGTACCTTTTAATCTCAAAAAATGCATTCTCCCTTTTAAACCAATTTCAGTAGACTTAATATCAAAAAATGTTGAATTTGCCCCAGTCCCTTGACGACCAGCATGATAAGGCAAACATATTTCTTTGCCATCTGGTGTGGTTGACATTCCACGAACACCATAATTATTGCCATTTGCACTTCCAACTATGATTTCTTGTGCATATGTTAGAGTGCCTGTACCGCTTTGATAATCATAATAATATTTAAAATTATTATAAAGATTATCACTGCCATTTGAATATCCGTTTAGGAAATATGCTGTGTTAAAAACAAAATGATAATATGTGCCATACCATGCTACTGAATTTGTACCATAAACGCATGGATCAGCATCTCCACTTGTTGTACTAGTTCTTGTTCCAACTAACGCTGGATATGAATCCACAGCCAATGGTTCTTGACACAAGAAGGCATACGAATATTGGTTTTGCATTGCACCATTTAAATTTACAAAGGCCCACCAACCATATGCTTGGTTACCTGCTGGACCTATAGGTGTACTTTCTGCAATAATATGAAACTTATAAGTTCCATCTGCAAAGAAAAATGTTGTACCAGCGGGGGAAGCATCACTTCCTGCTCCCCAAATAACTCCTTCATCTGTAGCAGATGGAACTTGTGTGGCAGAAGGACTGCCTCCGCTAAATCCAGCATTTGGGCTTACTTTAATTCTCCATGTGGTGTTTGCAGAAGTGCGTTGAAAGCACCATTCCCTACCACCAATACCAGTTGGCTCTTGTACAATATACCATGCATTTGTTGCGGCAAGACTTGTATTTGTAAAATACGTTTCACCAGCACCATAACTTGATCCATCAGAAGAACTAATAATAGTCCACGCAGAAGCACTTAATACCTTTCCTAAGTTATAAAGTGCTTCCGCTCCTGTCGCTGGTGAGTTGTTAACATTATAATATTTTGCCATTGTTAGTGCCTTTAAAATACTGGAGTAACTGATTGAGGCCAAGGTATTAATAAATCATAAACATAACAATATGCGTTACTTGAAGCCAGATCAATAGTATCACCTGGATTTCTATTAGTACCTCTTAAACGCAAGAAATTTAAAGCTCCCTTATACCCAATATATTGATATCTTGGTGCTCCATTTCCAATGCCTTGTCTACCTGCTATATATGGAAGTAATACGTCTTGTCCGTCTGGTAATGTGCTTAATCCAAATCGAAAGTTTCCACCTGAACTAGCGGGACGCCCATTTAATGCTTCAAATGTAGTTGTTAAACTACCAGAAGCGTTTTTGTAATCATAAAAATGTTTAAATACGAAATAGTCTAATGTTTGTTCGGAACCAAAAACTGTGTCACCTGTAAGCCAATATTGACTCCAAAAAGCCGCTCCACCACTACTATAAAAACATCCATATACACATGGATCAGCGTCTCCACTTGTTGTAGCCGCTCTTGTTCCGACTAAAGGTTCATACGAACTTGTAGCTAATGGTTCTTGGCAAATAAAAGTTCTGCCAGTTGTGGTTGACGTATCTCCTGTTAGGTTTGCAAACGACCAAAATCCATATACTTGATTGCCAACGGGTCCAATGGGTGTGCTTTCTGCAATAGAATGAAATGTATATGTACCATCACTTGGAAATAATTCATATCCTGTTGGCGAAGCATTTGTTCCTGCACCCCATATAAGTCCTTCATCAGTTGAAATCGGAGTTGTGTTACCAGCGGCTGATCCTGTAAACCCAGCATAAGGACTAACTTTAACTCTCCACGAAGTATTTGATGTTATTCGTTGAAAGCACCACTCTCTACCTCCTGGGCCTGTTGGTTCTTGAACAGTAAACCAAGCGTAATTGTTTGCAAGATCCGTTGCATTCGCATAGGTGTTGCCAGCGGTAAAATTTGTTCCATCAGAAGAACTTACTATAGCCCATCCACTTGCTGTTAATACTCCAACAAGAGATATTATTGCTGTGGGACCATTTGCTGGTGTTGTATTTACGTCATAATATTTCGTCATATTAGCACCTTAAAATTCTGGTACAATGTTTTCTGGCCAAGGTATTAATAAACTATATGCATATATGTACGCATTGGTTGATAGATTAGTAACTACTCCTGTTGATCTGTTAGTGCTTGCCCATTTTAGAAAATTGCAAGTTCCTTTTAATCCGATGTTTGTATATTGAATATAGGCATAGCCACTAGCAGTACCAGTGCCGTGTCTTCCATATGATATTGGCAAACCAACATCTTCTGCGCTGCAAGGGTGTTGACCAATCCATCTTGGAAATGTATTGCTAAAATTAGACCCATTTACATCATAAGCGTTTGTAAGTGAGCCAGATGCATTTTGATATTTATAAAAATATTTAAATGTATTATTGTTTTGATTTGCATCGGTGGCATAACCTAGCAAATAAATTGAAAAAGTATAACCAAAACTAGCAGCAAAGTTACAACCATATAAACACGGATCTGCTTCACCACTTGTTGTGGCCGCTCTACTTCCAGTAAGTGCTGGGTATGACCCGACAGCTAATGGTTCTTGAGAAATAAAGTTATACATATAATTTGGATCGAATGAACCATTAAGGTTTGAAAATGCCCAAAATCCATAAGCTTCATTACCAACAGGTCCAACAGGTGTACTTTCTGCAATAATATGAAATTTAAATGGATATGTAGATTGAAACAATTGATAACCTGTTGGAGACGCATCTGTTCCAGCGCCCCAATTTACTCCTTCATCTGTCGCAGAAGGAACTTGTGTAGCAGAAGGACTGCCTCCGCTAAATCCAGCATAAGGACTAATTTTAACTCTCCAGGTATAATTGTCTGTTGTTCGTTGGAAACACCATTCTCTACCATCTGGGCCTGTTGGTTCTCTCACTGTCACCCAAGCGTTACTATTTGCAAGACTTGTTGGTGCCCAATAAGTTGTACCCGCACCAAAGCTAGTGCCATTACTTGCGCTTTGAATTGTCCAGCTAGCACTCACAAGTGTATTAACAAGATCGTATATACAACCAACACCATCTCCTGATGCATATGCTTTATTTACACTGTAATATTTGGTCATTTAATTTCCTTTTATAAGTATTAGCTATAAACTAATTCAACTCCACCTACTATTGTACTATTTGCAGTAGAACCTGAGATTCTTACTTCATAAATTGAAGTTGAGGAATTGTCAAAGTTGGTTACGCCAGATAATAAATTTGATGAAGTAACAAGTGTTGGTATTGAACTTGTTATAATAAACGTTGTGTCAACAGATGGACTATTAACTAAATCTAGATACGAACCAGATGTAAGGTTGTAGATTTGTAAACTTCCTGTATGGTTTACCGTTCCATCTGTGCTCATAATTGCTCTAACTCTTAGGGTTGTTAAGCTTGCATAATCAGATGGAACCCAGGAAAATTGTCCAATGACAACTGGTGATGTGCTGGTGGTTTCTTCATATTTGGCGACGTATTGTTTTTGGGTGCCGCCACCACCGCCTCCACCACCAGAACCAGTTATTTCCCATTGGCCAAGTGAGTTGTAGTTTGCAGTTATATTTGGACCAGCAGCAATAAAAGAATTACCACCAATAGTTCCACTAATAGACCCAGTGATATCTCCAAGAACTCTAAATGAACCTGTAATTTCAACAGCACCGCTATTAACTCTGAAAACATCATGACGGTTGGATGCATCCAAACCATCGCCTACAACAAATAAAGAATCAGTGTTTCCTTGCAAGTTGTATTTGCCAAAAGCAGCTTGGATGGTTGGAGGTGGAAAAGTTCCATCAATAGAACCTGAAGCTACTGTATATAATCCTGCGGCAAAAGAACCTGTGCCAACAGTCTCTGATCCAAATCCTTCTGCGTGAGATGCTTCACCGTGGGCTAAAGTAAAATACCCTTCTGCATGAGAGTATAAACCATTTGTAGTAGAAAAAGCACCTTCTGCATGGGAGAAATCACCATAAGAAGATGCGGCAAAACCTTCTGCGTGTGAAGATGAACCATAAGTTGTTGCACCAGATCCCTCTGCATGTGAAAAGTCTCCATTGGCAATTGTAAATGTTCCTTCAGCATGGGAAGCTGTTCCATTCGCTGATACACCTGTACCCTCTGTATGAGAATACATTCCAGATGCGGTTGTTAAATCACCTTCTGCGTGAGAATATTTTCCAGATGAAATTGACCCAGAACCTTCTGCGTGAGCGTATTCACCAGATGCTGTTACGGAATCACCTTCTGCGTGAGAATAGTTACCAGAGGCTTGTGAACCAAGTCCCTCTGCGTGTGCTGCTATCCCTGATGCAGTAGTTAAATTACCTTCAGCATGTGCATAAAAACCTGAAGCGGTTGTGCTTATGCCTTCGGCATGTGTGTAAAAATTTGTTGCATTTGTGGCAAAACCTTGTGCATGAGAATATAAACCAGAAGCAACTACTGAGTTTCCTTGTGCTAAAGATTGATCTATTCTTACATTCCCAGAAACTACTGCATCACCACCAAATAAAGCTTTTCCTGTACCATCAGTGGCACCAGACACAAAGAAAAATACATCTGTTCCCACAGAAGAAGTTACAAACTCTGCTGTTTGTCCACCAACTAAATCACTGGCACTACTTGATGGATACACCAAAATTGGTGTTGAACCAGAAGAAATTAATCTGTTAAGCCTTACTTGATCTGCTCTAAAATCTGTTGCCATTTTACTTTGTATCTAATTAAGCTGAATATTAAGACTTGGCCACGATGAAGTTAATTTGGTTTGATAATGGTGTAGAAACTGTAATATCAGAACTGGTATTACCAATAGAAGTACCCAACGACATTGTTACAAAAACCTGTGCGGTTTCATCATTACTAGCATCTTGAGGGGTTAAAAATAATTCAGTTGGGGCGGCACCAAGACTTGGATAAGTAATTGTTTTTTGGTCTTCGTTGGTCAGAGATATAATGTCTGCTGATGCAGTATAATAAGTTCCAGGGAATAATGGAGTTCTTTCAACTACTGTTGGATATGAAGAGTTGTATATTGCACGATAACGAATTGAACCAGAAAAAGCAGAAGAAAACTTAACGGTAAAATCTGTATTGGAAACAGAATCAACATACAGATTTATGTTATATAAATCATTTGTTGATACGTTGGTTTGTGCAACAACGATTGGTGTTGAAGAAAATGGTGTTGTAAATGTAATTGTTTCAACTTCAGAAAATGCGGCAACATCATAATCATCTTCTTCATATTCTCCAAATGTTGATGGTGTTGGAATCGTATAAGAAGAATCAATGGCTTCAGCAAGCAAATAAAATTGCCTATCTACTTTTATGATGTTTCTATCAATTAAAATAGATTCGGTTGTTCCAGCAATTAACACGTTAGCTAATGCAGGAGTTACACGCTCATAACCATATGTTTTTTTAAATCTATTTTTATTAATACTAGAAACCATTTGAAATTAACTAATGCTAAATAAAACTTACTATAACCGTTTTTTAGTTTCTATCAATAGGAAAATAGTTTGAGTAGTGTTGGGTTACTACATATAAGGGGGTTTGGGGGAGAGTAAAACAATGTTGAGTGTAGAGAACTAATCCAATTAACATCATGCTTGCATCTGGATAACTCTGACCATATAGGTGTTGGGTTCTAGAAGAGAATAGTATGGCATTAGAAGATTTTTATTCAATGATTGGTATCGATCACGGGTTTAAGCTTTTGTTTCTTTATGGGGTAATGCCTGATAATGGATGTAATTGTGTGTCATCTTCATGTAAAAGCATTGGAAAACATCCAATTGAAAGATGGAAAGGTAGCGACTTTCTAAGAGAAAAAGCTGTAAAAAGAGAGGAGGTTTCTTATTATACAGGTTTGGTTAAAAGAAACATGTATAACATTGGCGTTGTTTGCGGCAAAAACTATGATCAAACCAAAAGTATGGTTGTAGTTGACTTTGATGATGTTCAGTTAGGAAAAGAGTTAATTGAACAACTAAAAAAGGAAAACACTTGCGAAGTTGTTTCTGGGAAAGGTATACACTTTTACTTCTTTGGCGAAATGCCATCAAGGATAAAGATTAAAAACCAAGGTTTTGACATTATCTCAAATAATAGATTTGTTGTTGGCCCAGGATCAAAACATTCATCTGGGAAAGAATACACATGGAATGGGAAAAGTCCACAACAATTACCAGAATGGTTTAAGGAAAAATATAAAAAACAAACAAACAATGAAGATATTGTTGGTATTGAAAAACTAAATGGAAGTTTTAATGATCAAGAATTGATTAGAGTTGGATATAGAAATCAAACTTTATTTGATCAGCTTATAAAAGTTGCCAAAAAAACAAACTTCAACAAAAAAGAAATTTCTAAAGCAGCTAATATCTGCTGGTCTTTAATGGAAGATAAAAACTCATTTACCAAACAAGAAGTAGAAAGAACAGTTAGTTCTGTTTTGTCTTATCAAAATAAAACTTCTAAGGCAGATAAAGTAAAAAATGACAAGAATGTGTTCTCGCTTGAGAACGCTAGTTCTATGTGGGTAAAAAGGCTTATAAACCTTGGCTTTATGGATTCAGAAGAAGTTCAATCTATGAATCTTTTTAGTTTGTTTAACAGCTTTGAAACCAAAGTATTTGAATATTCTATAACAAAGAAAAAACTATCTGAAAATTTTACGGGGCATACAGTATCTGAGTTTATTCAAAATAGAAACATGATTATGAATAAAGTTTTTGATGGTATTCCATTATGGAATTATCTAAATGTTGAACACCAAAACTGGGCATCTATATTCAATATTAACCAATACAGCAAACAAAGATATAGAGGAGTAAAGTACTTTGGGAAAGGGAATGGAACAAAGGAAAAAATTGGATTTGGGTTTACCTTTGTTGATCAAAATCTAGTAATAGAAAAACTATCAAACGAATTTAAACTGTTAATTAACCTTATTAAAACAAACGTAAAAAACCCAAGGGGCAACATAATAAAATTTAATCCAAAGATTGATAATAAAATTGCTGAGTATATGGGTGTAGCTACATCTGAGTTTGATACTTTGTCAACTGCATCAAAAGAAAATCCTAAGATATGGCCAGTCGCAAAACATAAAGTTATACAGAATTTCAAGTTTGAAACAGAAGGGTTGACTACACCACAACAAGACACTAGCCTATGTCTTGAAAGTGAAGTCACTACTATGACAACAGAAACTCAACAATCAGAACAACAAGAGCAACCAAAACAAAAGATGGAAAGAAAACTTCTATCTGAAACAAAAGTAAAAGTTACAGATAATCCAAAACATGTTTTGAAGTATCGTCAAGTAAGAACAATGGAATATAATGAAGCAGAAATGAATTATGTTTCCAACTATGAAGATGATATGATTGCCGCTCAAACTGATGGTGTATTGTCAAATAGACAACTTGTTCTAGATACAATTGCTGCTTGGAAACAAGATGATATTATTGGAATTGGAACAGATATCTTTGTGTTTGACGCCGCATATGAAGAAGATGATGAAGTTGTTTTGTTTAAAAAGTTTTATGTTAAAGATTGTAAACCCGAAGGCTTGGTTAAAAGAGATGCAAATAAAACCGTGATGTCCTTTGCTTTGCTTAACAAGCAAATTGATATGGGATATGTAGATATTCTTTATCGTGATGGTGAAGTTTATGGTTTGTCTGAGGAAGAGAAGTATCGTACATACCGTATCTTTGAAATGAAAAAATCTTCAGAAGATTCTGAACAAACTCAACAAGAACAAACAACTGAATCATGATGATTTAATAATCATCTCAACCAAAATGAGAAACCTGTTTACAAACATTCCAATGGAATTTCATATTCCAAATCATTATGACACTGTTTTTGTTGCCGATTTTTTTGCAAACGATATTCAAGGCGGGGCAGAATTAACAACAGAAACACTCTTTAAAGAAAGACCAGAAGGTAGGAATGTCTTTAAACTACATGCTGGCTCACTAACACCAGAAATAGTTGCAAAAAATCTTGATAAAAACTTTATTATCTTTAACTTTGTAACTGCAACCAGAGAAGGTTTAGAAGCCCTAATCCAATCTGGAGTGAAATATTCAGTTGTAGAATATGACTACAAATATTGTAAGTTTCGTTCAGAAGGTTTGCATTTAATGCAAACCAAGAAACCCTGCGACTGCACAATGAATCTAGAAATTAGAGCTTTGATTCAAAGCTTATTTTGTGGGGCCCAAAATATTTTTTGGATGAGTGAGGCACAGAAAAAACATTTCACATCAAGAATTCCTGAAGTTGCAAATTGTAATAACCACATTCTTTCTTCATGCTTTGATAAAGAAACAATAAAATACCTTAATGCACTCCATGGTGTGTTTGGTAATCCAAGTTTTAACAAAAAAGAAAAAGTTGCCATTCTATCAAACGATAATGCCTCTTGGATTAAAGGCATTGAAAATACTATTGCATGGCTTTCAGTTGAAAATAGAGAATATGAACAACTTCCAAAACTACCATATGAGATGTTCCTAAAAACACTAGCTCAATATAAAACTTTCTGCTTTAGACCCGCAGATAAAGACACTTGCCCCAGAATTGTAATTGAAGCTAAAGCACTAGGTTTGGAATTGCTACTAAATAAAAATGTTCAGCATAAAGATGAAGCTTGGTTTACTGGCACAAGAGATGAAATGATGGAATACCTAAAATCCCGTCCAAGCTTTTTTTGGGATACCCTCAAATAAACTCATTTGAGATCTTCATAAATCTCTCTATTTTTTCTACCCCAGAAGCGCACCGTGCGTCCTGACACAAGGTTAGCTTCATCTTCATATGGTTGCAGTTCTTCATCACTTGTTGGAAACCCATCATCATGATCCATTTTTTCAAGTTGTCTTAAATGGCACATTTCATGAGCGATTGTTCGCAAGCAATCAGCGATTGCTCGATTTTTGCAGCAAACAAATATTTCATTTGTTGATGGATTAAAAGTTCCTGCTGTTGGGTGTTCTAATCCTCTGTTTATAAGTTTAACAGTGAATCTAGAAACAATACCAAGTTCACCCTTGCAGTGCCTTATAAATTCCTCAACAATTCTTTTGTTTTTTGGTGTTAAATCCATAGTATATGTTCTTTCATTCAATAAGTATTGTCTATTGACCAGTAATAAAGGCAGGTATTATATTCGTAGTATGAAAATTGACACATCTCCCAAGTATTCTTATCAAGATGTATTTATTAAATCAAAATATTCCTCTCTCCGTTCAAGGATGGATGCTGATACAACAGTCCATTTTGCTGGATTAGATATTAGAGTTCCTGTATTTGTTGCAAATATGGATACAGTTACCGAATCAGAAATGGCTATTGCTGCTTTTAAAGCAGGTGCAATTGCTGGTTTACATCGTTTTATGTCTATTGAAGAAAACGTGCAACAGTATAAAGCTGTTGTTGCGGCTTGCGCAGATTGTTTTTGTAGTTTGGGTGTAAAAGATTATGTGAATAGAATTCATCAACTTTATCTTGCTGGATGCACCAGGTTTATTGTCGATATTGCAAATGCTTGGTGTGTTCAAGTAGAAGAAATGATGAATGTTGTAAATAACCTATCTTATCGCAAAGAACTTTTTATTGTTGTTGGCAATGTGGGGACGCCAGAAGGTGCTATTGCCCTACAAGAAATGGGGGCAGATGCGATTAAGATTAACGTTGGTAGCGGTTCTATTTGCTCAACAAAAAATGTAACTGGTGTCAATTCTCCAACATTTTCTAATGTGTTGGAAACAGCTACACATTCAAAAATCAATGTTCCAATTATTGCTGATGGTGGCTGCAAAGAAATTGGTGATTTTGCAAAAGCAATTGGTGGTGGTGCCACGCTTGTTATGAGCGGTTCTTTTTTTGCTGGCACGCAGGAAACTCCAATTGTTGTCCGTGTAAAACGGCACATTAAACAAATTGAAGAACGTATGTTGGTTGAAGAAACTGGTGGTTATGAAGTTGATCATTTGCAACGATTGGTTGAATCAATTCAGCCAAATACTGGAACAGTACAATACCGAGGTATGGCTTCATTCTGGGCAATGAAAAAACAAAGTAGTGTACTGAATGATCAAAATATCATGCGAGCAACACCAGAAGGTAAAGAAGTCACTGTAAAAGTAAAAGGCAGTGTTGTAGAAGTTATTGAGCAAATCGCTGGTGGCATTCGTTCTGCAATGAGTTATTGTAATGCAAGAACACTTGATGAATTTAGATCAAATATAGAATTCGGCGTTAGATACAACTCATCCAACTATTCGTGATGGCTTGACAAAGTGGTAAGGCAAGCCTTATCATGAGCGTATGTCAGTCGAATTACCAAAAAAGAAAGTATTGCCTATTCTTTATTTTGAACAACAGGGAGAATCTGTTGAAGATTTTAACTTAAAAAAAGTATTTGAAGGCAATGTTTCAACACTACCAATTGAGAAAAAAAAGAACTACATTTCTTTTTCTGAGCTATTAACTTGGTATGAATGTAAGTTTAAACACAAACTAAAATACATTGATCAAATTGCTCTTGATGGACCAAATGAAAATACTGAGTTTGGTCAAGTTTTGCATGATATTCTTGAAAACTATATCAAGACAAAAGAAATGCCTGATTTTGATGCACAAAAACAAGTGCTAACAGAAATGTTTTCTAAACTAAAGAATGCCGCTGATCTTGAAAAGGATAAAGAGTTGTGGCATGAAACATTGAAACCAATAATGGATCAAATTCCTGATTTCATGAAAAATACATTTGGAGATTGGGAGTTTGTTGCCGCCGAATATGAATTGTTTGAACCTATTATTGGAGAAGATGGATACTTCTTTAAAGGATACGTTGATGCGATTTTTAAATCAGGCGACCATTACTGGATTTGCGACTGGAAGTCCAGCAAAGATTTTTGGGATTCATCTAAGTCAAAAGATCCTAAAAAATATATGCAACTTGTGCTATACAAGCACTTTTATGCAGTAAAAAATAATATCCCTCTTGATAAAATCAAATGCGGATTTGTTGTTCTACGAAGAAAAGTTACAAAAAACAATCAAAACAGAATTTCATTTATTCCAATTGAAATTGATGACGTTAAGCTTAAGGAAGCAGAAAAACTAATCCATAAGTTTTTCTTAAACATTAAAAAACACTTCTATACAAAAGACAGAGAAAGTTGCCGTTTTTGTGTATACTACAACACAACTCATTGTAAAGGTTAATCATGACTAAATCTAGTGCATATGCAACAACCAAAGACGTTATAGATGGAAAATATCCTGTTAAGGAATGTTTAAATTCTGTTTCCAATATTGTTGATGAAGTTATTGTATTTGATACATCAAGAAAAAACGATGGCACAAGAGAAATGTTAAAAGCATTATCAAGTGCAAATACAAAAATTAAAATCTATACTGATGACAGTATTCCTTGGGACGCTCCAAATCATGGAATTTATGATGG
>JACCDP010972733.1_pt1 | contig 12357 bp, 7 predicted proteins | sample 7445841 | NCBI WGS metagenome assembly JACCDP01 (sample SAMN15323441, study PRJNA562643) | freshwater metagenome | isolation source: river surface water | place: USA:Blue River Watershed | collected 2017-08-17
CCCGCGCTGGTTGATGACCAATCGGAAGAACCTTGCGAATTAACTGCTTTTACTCGATAATAATAGGTTGTACTTGCCGCCAAAAGAGTAATCGCCTGACTTGTGCTTGAGGATGAAATAGAAGAAACCGTTGAATTTATGGATCCAAAATTACTATCATCATCCACCTCAACTGTGTACGTATATGAGGCAGAACCCATTGTTGGATGTGACCAATTGGCAGTAAAGCCACTTGAAGTTTCACTACTTCCTGTGCCCATAGTTGGCGCTAATGGCAATGTTGTGAATGTTCCATCAGCAGAGTAACCTGTGCCTGCAGAGTTGGTGGCATAACCTCTGTATGTATATAACGTATTAGCAGTTAAACCCGTTCTTGAATGAGTAAATGCTGCCACAGTTGTGCCTCCCTCAGCTGATGCATTTCCGGTAGGAGAAGCTGATGTTCCCCAAACGGTGCCACGAGCAGATAATACAGCACCACCATTGGAAGTAACAGTTGCTCCCAGCGTTGCAGAAGTGGTTGCGATTGATGAAACGGTTGGGGAGGAAAGGGTTGGGGCGCTTGCAGGTGCCACCAATGTACCGCCAAAAGTTAAGTTTCCTTGAAGGCCACCAGTTCCGCTAGAGCTCTCAGCTCCATAAGCATAAAAACGAAAAGTTATTGCAGTTTGGCCTGATGTTGTTGTTGAAATTTCATTACCTGTATATCCAGTATTTACATCCCCAATTTCCATTACTCCGGATGAATGCGTAACAAATGCATTAACAGTTCCAACAGATAATGCGCTACCATAAGAATCTATACTCCATCGCCATTGAAACCTCCTTGGTCCTGTAGCACTTCTACCTACTCCAAAATTAAGAGTTGGGTTCGAAATTGTGTAACCCGAAGCAGCGGTTATTGTAAACTCAAAATAATCTGTCAAATCAATTGTACCACCTGCAGCACCTCCATGTGTGCTTCCTGCCGTCCAAGCCGTTGCTCTGAAATTACCACCACTTGAACTACTTGTAACTCCGTTTTTTGTAATTGCACTAACTGTTAAATTGGGAATGGCCGAGCCATTATAGTTAAAAGATGTCACATTATCACCTGAAGAAAAATTGTAAGCACCCGTAAACTGCCCCCACCCATTCCCAACAAACAACCCAAACATCATCACCAAACTAAGCGGCATGGTCAATGGCAGAACGGTCAAGCGATTCCAAACGCGTGAGAAAAATGTAGAAACGCCTTTGCGAGGTAATTGAGTAGCAGTAGCTAGGTTTGTTTCCTCCACCAGCAAAGGCGTTTGGGGAGTTGTGTCAATGATTTTCACAAAATCCACTTCATCGATTATGCATAGGCAATCTTTTGTGAGGATGTCGTATTCTTTTTTGTCAATGAGAATGTCAATGGAATTGGTTTGATTCGGGGTTTCGAATTCAATTTTTTTGAGTGTGGTAATCGTTTGCATGGTTGTAGTATTTTACACTACAAATTTCTTTCTACAGGATGAATTGAATTTCAAGTGAGAATTATTTTTTGATTAAGGATTTTTAAAGTTTCAAACAGAAAGTTTACATAAATTAAAACCGTAATAAATTCTTTATTTCAATCGTAATTATTATCTAAGTTGAATCAAAAAATTAAGGCTGTCAGCAATCATCTGAATGCCAATTGCCAAGACAAGAAATCCCATTATTTTAGACATCGAGCGCAAACCAGCCTGTCCGATAAATTTAAGAATTTTAGGAGCAGCGTAAAAGATGATGAAAATGAATACACAGACCGTAACCATTGCTAAAATAATGAATACTTTATCTGTCCATAATTTTGTGTTCAATGATAGATTTATCAGTAGTGAAATAGATCCCGGTCCGGCAAGCAGTGGCATAGCTAACGGACTAAATGATATGTCTTCTTTTGTTTCAGATTCTTGTTTCAAAGGACCTGTAATATCATTTTTGTGTTGTGCATTTAAGAGCATGAAACCCGATCGGGAAATGATGATTCCCCCAGCTAATTTTAATGCGTGAATGGATATTCCGAAGAAATCCAACAAATAGTTACCAATGTAAAATGATACCAAACAAACCAAAAACACATAAATTGCTGTCTTTTGAACGGTTTTCACAAGTTGGTCGTAACTGTAATTCTTGGTTAGGGAAATAAATACCGGCATTGCACTCAATGGATTTATGAGTGAAAAAAGTGAAATGCAAGTTGAAAGGTATAGGGTTAACATTTAAACAGAACTTGAATGCCTAATTGGAAAATAGTAAGTAAAAATTCAACACAGATAATAAAATGGAAACAATAGAAAAAAATAGGGCAATGGAACTCCTTTTACTGTGCCTTCTATCATTATTATAATCGAAAAAGATACTCATGTCAGTATGGTTAATGGTATTCGGTAAGTCAAGTTTAACGTCCAATTCAGGTTTTAATCAAAGATCAGTATATGTAAAATGCAGTTGAAAAATAGGTTTGTTATCGCTTTATAAAAGGTATTTTGAGCATTCCATGAATAGTGAGAGTGTACGAACCAGATGATAAATTGTCTATTGAGATAACAGCGTTTAAGTCATCAATTCGTCCAACTTGAACAATCGCTCCGGTTGAATTTAAAATTTCAAAATTGCTGTTCATGTATTTTTCACGAACCTTCAGGTTCAATTCTTCGAATGCTGGGTTTGGATATAAAACACAATCAATAGTCGGCAGTTTGTTCGTACTCAATTCAACGTTTACATAAACCGAATTCGAAATACAAGATCCTACAGATGTGCCAACAGCATAATTTCCTGAAACGAAAGGAACAAAATAAGATGAATTCGCACCTTCGATGATATTTCCATCCAAAAACCATTGATAGGTTGTTCCGTTACCCATTGCAAATAATGAATCAGTTGATTGTTCAATTTGTAAGGAAGTTCCCTGAATGACATTAAAAGTAGTTGAAACAACTTGACCCGTTAAACTATCCGTAACTTCCAATGTATGACTACCTAGATGTTGAGTCGAAACAACGATATTGTCAGAACTGGCATTGTTCATTGACCATTGAAAGTGCAGATTATCTGAACCACCTGAAATCACAGGAGAAACTTCCACTGATTCGTTATTACAAATATAAATATCAGGAATTGAAATAGTTAAATTTGATTTCAGAATGGTGAATTCATCCATCACTGTTCCATTCATGTGTAAGTATTTTCCATCCAAGCGATTTTTGTAGATATCCATTACAAAAGAACCACAAGCATCCAAGCCACCGTCCACGAACTGCATCATTGGATAATTCAACGAGGGAGCATCTTCTTTGCTACCTGAGTTACCACATACCACATATACCGTTCCGTCTGGAGTTGATGACAAACCATCTTTTCGATAGGCATTCCCCTGTTCAAAATTACCATTAGATCCATCTTTTAACATGGTTGAGGGTTCAAAAGAAAAAGAGTTTCCATAATGACCATGAATCAATTTGCTTCTTTCAAAAACATGGCTGTGTCCACAAATTACTAAATCAATGTCATATTCTTCCAAAAGAGGAATCACGCGTTCGCGCATGGCTTTCATTACCAATTCGAATGCATCATCGCTATCGTGTGAGCCTTTTGAATAGGGAGGTTGATGAAAATAAGCGATGGTAAAAGTCCTTGTGTTTTGTTGTAAATCCTGTTCGATCCAGTTTTTCATTTGATTAATCCCAGCGAACGTTTGTGAAAAATCATACACCTCAGAATTCAAAGAAAGAAAATGAACATCGCCATAATCAAAAGAGTAAAATAACTCCAATTGAGATGGTTCACCGCCAGCTTCAGCTTGCGTTGGGACATGAACCAAATCGTAATATGGTCCTTCATGCTCTTCTAATGGGATATTTGAATAAGGAATTCCTAAAAAAGCACTTTCCTCCCAAACCGTATTATAATCGTGATTTCCCGGACTCGGCCAAAAGGGAAGCCAACTGAAAACATCTGAGAATCCGTTTAACTCAAATAATTTGGTTTGGTATTCTTGATCAGTACCATCGTTATATACATTATCCCCTAGCCAAATCCACACATCCGTATTCAAGGAATCATCAAAATTCATGAATGAATTCTTCACAGCAACCTGTTCGGTATTTCCTTTTCCAAAATCACCAATGGCCCAAACACGTGTTGGTAGAGATTCTCCAGGAATAGGATTGGTTTTAAATTGATATTTGTTGGAAGGAATTGTAAACAAACTCGAGCTATTACCAATAGCATAATAGTATTTCGTGTTTGGTAATAAATTCGAAATTGTAAGGGTATGATCTGTGACATTAGCTGAATTAGTTACAGACTGAGTTAAATTTAGACTATCGGTTCCGTATAAAACGCGCGAGTTTGTTGCAGAATTGGTTCGCCACTTCACGGTTATACTGTTTTCTGTTGGCATTTGAAGATAGGGACCTCTTATGATTGTTTGAGAGAAACACGTAACCTGCACAAAAAATTGTAACACTAAAATTATTTGTAAAAAACGCATGGTATTATTTTTTACAAAGTTTGAAATCCTTGTTAAATTCAGTGTTCAGGAAAAATTATTTTTCAATTAAATTCTCTTCAAAAAGATTAATCTTCGTTTAATTTTACCTAATAAGTGTTATAAATCCGAGCTCTTGAAAATCCTCTCCGTTGATTCCCATAGCTTGATATTTGTAAAAATAAGTGCCATCCGTTACTTCGCCACAATTATCCGTTATGCCATCCCAAGAATCCTTGGTATTCTCAAAAATTAGTAAGCAGTTATGTACAAACTATTTTGGTAAAAGAACTATTCAAATTAGTATTTAATGGATTTTAAATCTTTTGAATCAAACAAGTAATAAATGGTTCTCGATACATCATCAAGGATGTATTTTGGTTCTTTATCCTTACCAAAGTTTATTTCTATATTTTTTTGACCAGTAATCTTTGATATTCCAATCAATCCAAAATCTTTCGATTCCAATTTACCTAAAATAAACTGAACATCATTTCCAGAAGCAGATGCCTTGAAGCGTTTTCTAACCATATCCATTTCTTTGGATGCAGCAGAAAGGTGAGCTGACGCACCCTTATTTGCAAGTTGTCCAATGGCATCGCAAAATTCTCTAGCTTCTGGAGACTTTACATTTTGCGATGTTAACTTTGCTCGAGCTTCTAAATCTGCGTATCGCATTGCATCCATTGTATTTAAAATCGCTGAAGTCGCATATAGCGCTTTTTTCCAGCCTGAAATCCCTGGTGCGGGAATATGAGACTTATATACTTCTTTACCATCTTTCGAATATGCAGCAACTGTTTGAGAAGAACTTAAAACAAGTAATTCTTTAATTAATTCGATTCGCGTTGGAACTTCTTTTTGTTCAAATTCAATTTTAGTTGCTACCAAAGGTTCTTGAGTAAGACCTTTAAGGTCTGTCACATATAATATTGATGTTGAAGGATTGAAAGAATATGATAAATTTCCTTCACGAATATTGATTAATGGCAATTCTTTGGACGAATTATTCTTGTCAAAAATTGATTTGTTGGTTTCTAAACTTACAATATCTTCCTCTAATTCAGTTCTGACATAAACAGCGTTATCAACCAATTTCAATTCTTGAACAGATCCATTTACCTTGTAAAAGTTTTCATATAAATACGTTCCAGTTTCTAAGTTTACAATATTCAAAAGACTTGATCCTTTTGAGCTTTCCATACTAATAATTAAGCCCTTTTCGCTGTAATTATACTTTTTTACAGTACCTTTTAATTTTACTTGTTCTGCCCAAATTTCTGCACCTGTTGCATAATCATACATGGCCATTATTGGCTTGAATATTGTGTTATTCGGATCAATTGCGCTGGAAATAATTAAACCAACCGGGTCATAAATCACTAAATCAGGCAGTCCTTTTTGCTTGGCGGGTTCTGACCAAATAGGTTTTCCCGTCGCTAAATCATACGCCATAACTCCTTGACCTTTAATGAAAATGAACTTATCTTTTTCAAGGTAAGATAATGCGAGCTTCGTTTCAGTTTTCGTCGTCGTTTGAGCACCCTTTAATTTAGGTAGCTCAGATTTCCAAATTTGTTTTCCATCCTTGGAAGAAAAACAATAGATGGCTCCTCCTTTCATACCCCCAGTAGTGGGAATTATAAAATTACCATCCTCCGTTTCAATTGGGTTTCCATCAATAACCTCTGCTAAAATGCTCTTTCCAAAAACTTCTTTTAATTCCCATCTAACTGTTCCCGTTGCAGCGTCAACAAGAAAAAAAACAGATTCCATCCCTTTCAATCCTTGCATTAGAAAGTCGCCAGTACTTCCCAAAATATATTGTTTTCCTATAATAATATTTTCCTTTTTAGAGTCAAATAGTATCTTGCCATCGCTTACATTAAAAATAACTTTTGTTTCCAACTTACCTTGACCCCGCGTAATCATACCAAAAGGTGTATTCGGAATCATTGTAAATTCATTTTCAGTTGGAGAATTTATTAAATTGACACTATAGTTAATTTCACCCGTTTTATCATCTATACCTGAAATACCATCTAATGTTCCCAAGATTAAATTTCCAGTAGGAGAAACTTGATACCAATTAACCGATTTATCTAATTTCACTTGCCATTGAGCAAACGAAATAAAAGAAAGTGAAGTGAAAATTGTTAGAGCTAATTTTTTCATAATAAAAACTTTAATTTAAACTTTATTTTTTAATTTTTATACAACGAACGGAAAACCCATAAGCTTTTCGCTCTGAATAAGTTTCCGAAATACTTTTCTCTGATTCTAAATAACGATCCCAAGCATTTCTATCATTCTCTCCCTGTGTAGATGTCCACCAACAACCAGTTTCTTCCATACCAGCAAAGGTGCCGTTTTCTAAACAGAAACCTCCAGGAAGCGCATTAAATCCGTTGGAAGAAACAGCATTTCCATTATTTTTCCAACCACTAGCACTCTTCAACTTTTTTCCTGCCTCCATGATTCCTCCACAATAATCGACTAATATTTTCCACTCACCGTCAGTTGGAACTTTATATCCGATTGGAGCTAAGCCACGTTTATCATTTACTGCATACCAATTATAAATTCGACCGTATTTTTTTCCATTTTCAGGTGAAAAATTATAAAATGCCCAAATTGGTTTTCCTTCCTCACCAGCCTTTTTCCATTCTTCGGCTGTTTTGGCTTGTGGGATAGGGGTGCCATTTCGAAAAGTGGATACATTCAAATTTTTGGAGGACCAAACTTGAGCACCAATGGCAACGGTTTGACCAAAATTCAAATGTGCAAAAAACATTGTTATAATTAAGGATATTCCTTGCTTTAACTTTCTATGTTTCATATTGTTTTATTTAATAATATTAGCATAACAAATTATTAAAACTTTTACTTTGACCACGTATTAATTTGTTCTATAAATTGTATTTGTTGGTCAATAAAAACATTGTGTGAACAATTGTCAAAATACTTTAAATTATTTAGTCCAATTAGGGATTGTAATTCAGTAACTTGTCTTATTGAGAATAGTCCATCGTCTTTACCATATAGTCCAAAAAGTGGAATTTTTTGTTTTTGTAATGCCTGCAAATTTTTTGTCAAGTCAAGAGTTGTATATTTTTCATTTTTCCAAAAACCTTTTGGTGCTTCGTAAGTCATTTGAGACGCATATTTTGTCAAAAGTGTATCGGTTTTGAATTTTGAGTAGATGATTTTTGCTTCCGATGTCGGATTTTTAAGAGTATAAAACCCGTTATGCATAGCGTGTCCAAAACAATAAGAACTATATTCAATACTTCCTTTGTTCATATTTTCAAGTATTGATAAGTAGTTAAGATTTACGCTATCCATTTTCGTTTTGTAAATAATTTTTGATTTTTCCAGAATATTGTCAAAAGTTTCTTGCAAAGAAACCGGTGCACTAACAAGTATAACAGATTGAACTTTTTTAGGATTTGCTTCCGCAAAGAGCGTCGCAACTGTACCGCCAAAACTGTGTCCGATTAAAATTGCTTTTGTCAGATTGTATTTTTGATAAATGTCATTTAAATCATCAAAAGTTTCTTTAAAAGTAAACTTTGCATTTTGGACTATACTTCTACCTTCTCCTCGTCTGTCGTAGACTATTACAAAAAAGCCATTGTCAGCAAGTTGTTGGGCTGTTGTAACTTCGAAGCTTACACAATTGTAGCCAGGTCCTCCGTGAAGAAAAATAATTGGTCTGTCCTTAATGTTACCAAAAGTCTTGTTATAAACACTTTGTTCGAAAGCCAACATTGTTACGAATACAAATATTATCGTTGTAATGATTTTTTTCATTCTGCTTTTTTTCTTTATTTGTCTTGTTACTGAGTCTTTCTAAAATTGGTGCAAACTATCGAATAAGCGTTATAAATCCATGTCCTGAAAATTCTTGACCGTTGAAACCTGTAGCTACATATTTGTAAAAATAAGTACCATCAGTGACCTTCTCTCCATCATCCGTCTTTCCATCCCAAGAATCCGTGGTATTCTCAATGGAAGCTACTTGATTTCCCCAGCGATTGAGAATAATGACATTCAATTCAGAAATGTTCTCAGTTGTTATAAACCACTCGTCATTTGCTCCATCAACATTTGGAGTGAAAACATTGGGTATTGAAATTATCGGTTCTCCTGGCTCTAGAACTTCAATGATTTGTGAAACTGAATCCTCACAAAAGTCATTTGAAGCGACTAACCAAACGACAAATTCTCCCGAATTAGAATAAATATGACTACTATTTTCTTGAACTGAGGTACTTCCATCTCCAAAATCCCAATTGTATGATATGGCATTCGAACTGCTGTTTGTAAACGAAACATTCAACGGAGCTACACCAATAGTTGGATCTGCTGTAAACGAAGCGGTTGGAACAGGAACGATTGTAATTGTAACTGAATCAATGGCTTCACATCCGTTTATATCTGTGCCGATAAGGTAATAAACGTTAGTGACCGTTGGAGAAAAAGTAACTCCATTCTGAACATTGTCAGACCACGTGTAAGTAGTTCCACCGCTACCAGAAAGAGAAGCAGACTGTCCAAAGCAAATAGTTACATTATTTCCAGCTTCAATTTGTGGTGCTGAAAACACTTCAACGTTAAGCGTGTAATTCGAGGCACATTGACCGGGATTTGGAGTAAAAACGTAGCTATTAATACCCGGATTGCTAGTCGAAAGCATTTGCGGATTCCACGTTCCGGTTATACCATTATTGGATGTTTCAGGAAGAATTACTTGCGCCAAAATTGCATCTTCACAAAACGGACCATATGAATCGAAAATAGGAGAGTTAGTGCTTTGAATTGTTACAGTTGCCGAAGCTGCATTACTACTACAACCATTGATTGTATATACCAGCGTGTAATTTGTTGTAACGAATGGGGAAACAGAAATTTGATTGCTCGTTTCACCACTAGGAGTCCAAAGATACGTCCCGCCGGGAGTTGCAGTTGAGCTGGTTAAAATGGTAGTTTCTCCCGGACAAATAACAGGATTTTCATTGATGAAAACATCTGGAATTGGGTTAACCTGTACCGACAAAGTCGTTGAATTAGAACATTGATTTGGATCTGGTGTAAATGTATAGGTTGTTGTTGCAGTATTATTAATTGCTGGTGACCAAGAACCTGAAATTCCATTTGTGGAAGTTGCAGGAAGATTGATTGTCCCTCCAACACAAATAGGGGCAATCGGATCAAATGTAGGTGTTAATGAATTCAATACTTGAACTGTCAATGTCGTAGTTGTAGCACATTGATTTGGATTTGGAGTAAAGGTATAGGTCGTTGTTGCAGTATTATTTAGTGCCGGTGACCAAGAACCTGAAATTCCATTGGTGGAAGTTGAGGGTAAATTAATACTTCCTCCAACGCAAATTGGAGAAATCGGATTAAATGAAGGAGCATTGGCATTTGAAACTTGAACTGTCAATGTGGTTGTTGTTGCACATTGATTTGGATTTGGAGTAAAGGTATAGGTGGTGGTTGCTGCATTATTTACTGCCGGTGACCAAGAACCCGCTATACCATTTGTGGATGTTGAGGGTAAATTAATACTCCCTCCAACGCAAATTGGAGAAATCGGATCAAATGTCGGAATGATGTTATTACTTGTTGAATTGATAGTGACAAGGACAGTGTCTGAACAGTTAATAGACGAGGAAACAACACAATAATAAGATCCTGCACATAGATTTGTTGCAGTCGGCGTTGTTTGAGAAAGGGATACATTTGAAGAATTATACCAGTTATAGGAATATCCCAGAATGGATCCACTTGCGCTAACCGTTGCTGAGCCATTACATTGGCAAGATCCAGCATCAACTAAAGCTGATAAAGTTGCAATAAGTGGACCAGCACAGTTATTTGTTAATGAAGAAATATAAGTTGAATTTGCTGAGTTATTTGGAGAACCAGGTGTTTGATTATCCGGAGCAGAACAAGTTCCTGAAATCCAATTTGCTTGACTAGAGGGATTGTTGTCAATCGTATTTCCGAAATAGTACACTGAATTGGTCGCAGTGGCAGAAAAATAAATAATCGTATTGACATTGTTGTTAACCCAACTTACTCCGTGCGTTGGGATTGAGAGATTTGTTGGTGCATACACTTGGAAAGAATCTCCTCCGTTTGCCATTGAAATTGGTCCCCACAAACCACCTGGAAGCCAACCAGTGGTTGGATAGGTCATAGCAATGGTCGTAGGCGAAACAGTTTGATTTTCAAAATAGGTGGAAGAAATAGGTAGTATCAATCGACAATTTCCATCCGTTGTCGAAAAATCATTTGCCGGAATTGCCGTATTGATATCTAAATCATTGTACACAAGAATCAATGTCCCAACCGGTATACACTGCCAAAAAGGATCATCTTTAAACCGAACAGCGCCATTGGCTATTCCTACTCCCGAAGTGGGGCCACCCGAAAAATAACCGTTGTTATCATCAATAATCCAATTTCTAAGATCCAAGCAATAATTATTACATTGGTAAGGCCCTGAACCTGGTATAACTAAGAATTCAACATATTCCTTACTACCAGAGGGCCCTTGTGAAACTTCATTTATTATAAGATTTTGACTAAAAAAAGAATTTGATAAAAAGGTGAAGCAAATAATGATTAAAACAATGAACTTTGACATCTATTTGAATTTTCAACAAATTTCGACAACAATAATTAACATTAGATAAAAATTAGATTAATTTATCTTGAAAGTAACGGTCTCTGAAGTAACCTCATTCGTTCGTGATTTTTTAATTTTTCTCCAACTTTAAAATTTAAATAATTTTGGAGCGTAGTCGAACCCATGGGTGTACAAACGAAATCATTCCGATTTACAAAGTAAAAATGGGCCATGCGTTCATACATTATTGGATTACGCACTTTTAAATAAGGCAGAATTGAAGGAACTGATAATGAATTAATGCGCTTAATTTGATTCTTATTTTTCGTCATGGATTGAAGTTTTTGAGCTAACTCCATACGCGTGAAAATTTCAGGACCACCCGCATTAAGCAATACATTTTTAATTGCGAGTTTATCAACAAAAACCTCAGCTAAATCTCCGTCGTAAATCGGATTTAATTTCGCATTTCCTGCACCGATTACCATATTTTTTCCCAGTTCAGCTCGAGTTAATTGTCTTGATATGGAACTGAACAAGAGATTCGAGTTTATTATAGTATAATTTATTCCCGAACTAAGCAGTTGGCTTTTAAATTGAGTATGTTTTTTAAAGAAGGATAACTTTGAATTATTATTTTCTTGAAAAGGAGTGACTAATCCAAATTTTTCAACTCCGTTTCTCAAAGCAGATTTTAAAATTGATTCATTCGCTTTTAAAAAGTCGGATCCACACGTTTGATCCATCGTCACGGGATGAGATATTCGATTTCCAAGTAACGAAACTACAATTTCATGTTTTTCAAATAATTCATTTGGCAATTGCTCAATTGATTCATTTTCAATAACTAAAATATTCGCCAAGTATGAGAAAAGTTCTACAGCCTTGACTTTATCTCGCACAACAACGGTAACGTCGTAATTCTTTTTAATTAATTCCCAAAATACAAATTGACCTAAATTTCCAGTCGAGCCAAATAGTAATACTCGTTTTTTCATAGTGCATGGTTTCATCAAATTTAGTTTAGGCGTTGCTGTAGAAAAACAAATTAAGGATAATTAAACTAAATTTAATAATGAGTTCATAAATGGTTAATCTGAATTATTCTTCAAAACATATAGGATGCGGTTCTAACAACTTTAAAAACAATCATATAAAAGTTGTACATTGATAAAATCAGAGCAATTATTCCGATTATTAATGCCCGGGTACTTCG
>JACCDP011091456.1_pt1 | contig 12355 bp, 10 predicted proteins | sample 7445841 | NCBI WGS metagenome assembly JACCDP01 (sample SAMN15323441, study PRJNA562643) | freshwater metagenome | isolation source: river surface water | place: USA:Blue River Watershed | collected 2017-08-17
ACCCCGTCTATGCCAATCACTGTAAAAATAGAGGCATAGAACGTTCCAAAAATTCCAACCGCGCGGGCAACTGCAAGTAAAGCGGGCCAACTGCTATACCGATAAACCGCTCTATACAGCCCTGCCCAAATAAAAATCGGAAGCGCCAAGAAAGTAGCGGCAACAATTGCAAAAGTCGCACCCTCGAACCATTGATCCTGGTATGACAAACCAATAAATTCACCAATACGCAAATAATACGCGAGCCAAACTGCTAATGCGCAGAAACACACATCCAACCATACGACAAATAAACGCTTTACAAGTCGCGGCAACTCAAGAAAATAAACCGAAACCGAATCGATAAAAGTTCTTAATTCAGATTTGGAGCTGCTAACTCTCGCCGACACGATCCCCCCAGCCCTTCCCCAAGATAGTGAAGAAAACCAGCTTAAAATAGTTGTATGAGTCTAATGTTTTAAGCATACTCGCGTCTGTCTGCGCTAACAATACGGGCGTTGACATATCAATTCCTTTTATCTGTGCAAGACCTGTGATCCCAGGGCGCGCTGTAAATACTCCTAATGTTAGGCGCTCTTGAATCAGTTCCTCTTGGTTAAACAAGCATGGCCTAGGTCCTACTAGACTCATATCACCGACGAATACATTCCAAAGCTGTGGAAGTTCATCGAGTTTCGTGCGTCTCAAGAGTCTCCCGAGGCGAGTGACAGCACTAGGATTGGTTAGATGAGAAGCCAGAGAGACTGTTTGAGGGTGCATAGTTCGAAACTTTACCAGGGTAAAAGGTACTCGGCCTCGCCCGACACGCACTTGAAGAAACAGTGGGCGACGAGTGTCGATGTAACAAGCCCCATATAGGACCAACGCCAAGGGGAATAAGATTATCAGCCCCAGTCCCGCCAAGATAACGTCGTAGACCCGAATCACTGGATTAACTTGTCGTGGGCAGATCGTTTTAGGAGAGCGGCTGAAATTATCTCCAGTTGCTTCTGAATAATTTTCTGCTCGTCATACAACATTAGTGCCCTCTGTCTACCGGCATCACCAAGCGTTCGACCCCAGAGAGGGTTTTGTAAAAATTTTTCAAGGGCTGCAATTAGGGCCTCAGGCTTTCGCACGGGTACCAATTGACCCGTAACTTCTGGCACAACCAGTTCACGAGCGCCGCGAATATTTGTGGCAACTACTGGTTTACCCATCATCATGGCTTCAATTATTGTCCTTGGCATCCCCTCACGCCATGAGGGCAAGCAGAACAAGTCCATTGCGGATAGTAATCTTGGTATATCTTCCCTGCGCCCTAACACTAAAATTCGTGTCGAAAGCAGGTTCTTGGCTTTTGAAAGTAACTCTTGGACGCCGCGAGAATGATCGCTTGCCAGCCGTTCTCCCACCAACAAGATGTAGAGATTAGAGTAGCGGCGAGCTAAGGCGGTGACGGCGTGAAGGAATTCACAAATTCCTTTTTCCTCTACTTGCCTACCCACCAGGCCTACGACGTAGGCATTCTTCGGAATCCCCAATGAAGTTCGCACATTTTCGGGAGCCCCATACTGACTTGGATCGAAGGTATTCCGGCACACCCCATTTCCAATTGTCGTAATTTTTTCTGATGGAACAATCCTAAATTGTTTTGCAGCAGATGAATCCTCAGCGCTTTGACAAAACAACAGATCAGTAAACACACCGCAAAAGCGCTCCAAATAAACATAGACCATATATTTCCACTTGGGCATATACTCGTGAAAATAAAATCCGTGGGCGGTATATACAACCAGCGGGACTCCAGCACATTTTGCTGCGATTCGACCGATAAATGAGGCAACAGGGGTATGGGTATGCAGGACGTCGATGCGCTCGCGACGAAAAAGTCTCAGTAACGCAATTAGGCTTCTCATAGCGATTATTGGGTTCATACTGCGAGCGATCGCCACCGTCTCGACTTTGTATCCATCAGCACGCATCTTGGCAACCAACGGCCCATCGCTACAAACGGAAATTACTCGCCATTCTTTTTCTGTCATAGCGTCAACGAGCGGCAGCAGAAAATGGTTGAGCGTAAAATCTACTGCGCAGAGCTGGCAGACTCTCACCTGCGCCCTCGGATGACTTGTGTAAGCGGCATAGTCACCTACACTACGATTGGCGCCTACGCAGGGCTATCCAGCCAGCCGCAGCGAACACCACCAAAACGGGTTCAATGGGCAGTCGGTACTTGGGTGAACCGACTGGTCCGCTGATAAGCAAGACATACATTATCCAGCCCATCATTAGCAGGGTAAAGGCACGCGTTCGTTTCTGCGCCAATAAAGTAATGGCACCAAACAGCTGTACAACCCGAATCACAACTAAGCCGACTATTCCCCCAAGGATACTCCACGCAAACACAGCGTTATCTGAATGAAACAAAAAATTTATAACACGTTCTGAAAACGACTCACCCGGAGTCCCGAAAAAGCCGGTGCGCGGAAGTTGGGCTAAAGGCGGAAAGATAGCAGACACCGGAGAGCCAAGGTTCATCGCTGCACCGATCAACCAAGCCTTGGTTATCGCCGCAGGACCAAGTTCACTTAATGCTTCACCAGCAAGCTCGCTCAGATACTCAGAATTGACCGCACGGTTATCGCCTTCCGGGCCATAACGCTCCGTGAACCGCCGTGCCATCTCTTGTGAACCGCGCTCCCAAGGAATGCCATCTTTTGCCTGCATGACTAAAGGCACCACCCAATATGCCGTGTGGGCGCCCGTTTGCGTGGTGAGCGCCCAATTTCCGGTTTCCGAGTAATTCCTACCCACCAGTAACGAAGCAGATAGGCCGACGATCACAGTCGCCACCGTAAGCTTAATAGTGTGCTCAAGTCGCACAGAACGCCGTAAGGCCAACACTGCAAAAAAATATACGAGCATGAGTAATACCCAAGGAGCGATCACCACGCGACAAAGCAGTGCAGAGCCCAATCCGATTCCAATCAGAAGGGCAGAAGACCAACTAGGCTGCTTCAGCCATCTTACCGCCCCCAAAAGAGAAGCGGCAAAGAAAAAAAGAAAGATGGAATCATTGTAGTAAAGATTTGCCATCACGATTTGAGTGGGGTTACAGGCTGCACAGATTCCTGCAAAAGGTACCAACCGTGGATCAATCTCGTGCGCTATCCTACTAATGAGAACACAAGTGCATGAATCGAGTGCCCCCTGACAAAGCACAGAGGACAACGCTGCGTGCTCACCGAATAGAATCCCGTTCAGGGTCCAAAGCAAAGAGGGCAATGGGAGCAATGAACTGTTGGGGCCCAGCCAATGCCAGCCACTCACTTGCCCCTGCAGTAAACGCTCAACATGCTCCGATATCCAACCAAAGTAGCCACGGGAATCCATACCGAAAAGGCCATCGTTACCCATGACTAAATTGAGTATCAGCGCAATTCCCCAGCGCACCGATAGCGCAAGAGCAAATATGCGGAGCATTAATTTGCGATCAATCATGATGCTGCAGTCTTGGAGGTTGTATTAATCGTCAGATATGGGGGTGTCGACATAGTCGGAGCGCGATGGTTGTTCCAAAAAACGTGAAGAAACGCCACTCCTCGCAGCCAAACTGCAGAAGACTGCGCCCGGGAAAGTATACGGTTAGTCGCGAGGTAGACCGATTGCAAGCGTCTTCGTATCATGTCTTCTCCATAGCGATAAGCAAACGAAAGCCCATTAACGATCCCAACATTGGCAGCAAAAATTCCTCAATCCGCAAAAGCGGCGCTACCCAATTGACCGGCATCAGCGACCAAGACTTAAAACCGCCCGTAAGGGGATACACAAATAGACTGAGCCAGTCTGTACCGATGACACGAAGTGGCATCCCCGACGCAGCTAGCCACTGCGGCGCTCGCTTAAACAGCACTGTTGGAATTGCCTGATTGGAATCGTACGGGTCCCTCCCTGGATCCGGTACGCAATTCGCCATGGGCGTCCAGCCCAAGTCGACTGGCTCTTGATGTCCAATACCGTAAAGTAGTCGGCTTAGCGGCGTGATTCCCGGCTCGACCATGACCACGCGGCCACCGGGTCGCAGCACGCGCGACGCCTCCGCGAAGAACAACAGCGGACATTGCAAGTGATGTAGCACATCGAACAGGTAAATGGTTGAAAAAGTATTGTCTAAGAACGGAAGTTGATGCGCGTCAGCCGCGATATCGACGCCAGGTGACGCCTGGATATCGATGCGTATTAACGATTCTCTACTCAACGTAAGATTGCCAATCCCACCGCCTATTTCTAATGCCAGGCCCTGTGCTGACAGTGCTACCATCCGTTGATGCAGGTCGGCGTAAACCGCCCGCAAGGCCGGCTTTGAATGCCATCGCCTCCGATAGTCGTCGAGTTGCATCAAAAGATTTTCAGCTTGCGATAGGCGAAAAGCGCCATTTTCATCAGAAGCCAGCCATGCCGGAACCTGGATATCTGCGTTTCCCCGTACTCGCGTGCCGCGTAACGAATGGGCACTTCGACCATGCGAAGATTCAACTTGGTCGCGCCAAAGATGAGATCAAAATCCCCGAAGGGATCAAAATCGCCAAAGTAACTGCGATTGGCCTGAAGTCGACGATAGTTTTTTCTTGTCAGGGCCTTAGTTCCACACAAAGTATCTGTGAACCTCTGGTTTAAAAGCCAAGTAAAGAGTACAGAAAATATGCGATTAGCCAGGAAATTCAGGAAGCGCATCGCCTGATGCTGCATCGGATAAACCAAGCGTGTCCCGTTGATATATTCCCCCTTACCGGTGGCAATAGCCTGATAGAACTTTGGCAGATCCTCTGGGGGAACAGTCAGATCAGCATCCAGAATCATCAGTATGTCGCCACGTGCATTGGCAAACCCCCTACGCACTGCATCCCCCTTGCCTTTGCCCTCTTGAACGAAGACCTTTATGTCATGTTCAGGATAAGCCGCAATCACTCGATGGATCTCCTCAAGAGTGCCATCACTGCTGTGCCCTTCGACATAGATAATTTCGAGGTCTTCGCAGAACCTTGGTAGCCTCCGAATTGCATTTTCGACATTGCCTTTTTCATTACGACAAGGAATGAGGATCGTTGTGGAGGGGGTCCCGAGGGATGCGTCCCGCAAGGGCCGTGCAACCAGGTAGTTGCGCAGACACAATCGTCTGATCAGTGGCAATGTGCCGACAAACCTGTTTAACAAGGTGCCAATTCCAAATAGGTGCCTGGGGAAAATTTGTCGCCACTCCTGCTTGACTGGCTCAAAGTCCGCTAAACAAAGAAAACCCATCATGTCCTCGGTTGAAAGCCAGTTCATTTCCACCGAAGGCATCTTCATCCCAAATTTTTCACCAAACTCGAGCACCGGCTCCCAAAACCATGCGTAATAAGCAATAACCACGCGCGTATCCCGCGTACAAAACCGATGCAACCGGTTCAGCGTTTCTGCACAATCGTCTAGATAGCCGATGGTGTCGGAAAGAACAATCACATCAAAGGTATCCTTGATAGTTGCCAGAAAGTCAGGATCCTCAATGTCCCCCCGAAAGAAATGCAAGTCAGAATAGCGAGACACAGCCAAGTCGATCATGCGCTGGCTCAAATCCACTCCCACCCCGTAAGAAGGTGAAAGCGCAGACAGCAAGTCTCCAGTTCCACAACCCAGATCAAGTACGCGCTGCCCCGGCGGGATCAGGAACCGCATGTAGGCGCGATCGTCCCGATAATAGCAACGACTCCTATTAATCCAGGACTCACGTTGATCGGCCATCTGTTCCGCATGTTTGAGTATCGTCTCTTTTCTAGAGCTAATTTTCACCGGCTCGACTCCCCCACTAGGCTCACTGCTTCTTTATTCACCTTTAGCGACCGAACCGCTGGATCGGTAAGCCAGGCAAGCACCCCCGGCAAGGCAACCACCAGCGTCAACAGCCCGTAGAGGATCGAAAGTGCCAATGCCTCTTCTGGCGCGATACCCACATACCCTAACCCCACAACCATTACACCTTCGCGTACACCCCAACCTGCTATCGATAGGGGAATCGTTATCAGCAAGGTGGTAACGGGCACAATGATGGTCAAGGCTATCCAATCAACTTTTATTGAAAGTGCCGACGAAAGCATTCCCACGACCACAATGGACAAAATATGAATAAGCACTGAAAACAGCACTAAACCCAAACCCTGCCGTGAACCCAGCAACTGACGTGCATCGCTCGCCAGTGTCGTCAGCCCTTTCATCACGCGCCAGCTTGAAAACCTTCTCGTGAAGATATCTATGAACAGTATCGCGATAAAGCCCGCGATAACCACCAACAACGCAGACATCATGCCCCACTGCATTTCAGGATTATTTATAAGATTCATAGCATAGGGAATTGCTAATGCTATAAGCACGACCAATCCGGCCATTCCCAGTATGCGATCAAGCAACACCGACAAGGTGGCGCGTCCTACACTCTGCCCATCGCGAACCAGGCAGTACCCTCTTATTGCGTCGCCCCCAATGCTTGATGGCAGTAACTGATTAAAAAACAATCCCAGCCAGAAGTAACGGGCACTGCGCCTAACTGAAATTTGCACTCCCTTGCTAATCATAATCCTATACCAACGAAATACAGCCACAATTACTTGCAAAACCATAACACCAACGATACCCAAAATGGAGCGCCAATCGGTCGCCGCCATCAGACCTACTGTCGCATTTAGATCTATCCGCGTTACCAGGGCGTAGAATAAACCAAGTGTAATCCCCGCTTTTAGCAAAATGACTCCAACGCGCTTAAGCATCTTTAGACGTGCGAACTGTTCATAAGCGAGATTCAGTAAAAGTAGAGGTCATATTCAATTCATGGCGGGAGAACTGCGCGCCCTCCCTCTAAACGCTTTGGTCTTAGTAGCTTCGTTTATCTACAAATTAAATATGTTGACGCAGAACTCTTAACTTTTAATAAGATGGTTAGTGCTGGTGAATACGCTTAAAAATGTCAGAGCACTTTATTTAGCCCCGTTATACATTCTGTTGAATAACTTCGTTTGGGTTATTGCTTCAGCCAGTAACGCGTGGCCATGACCATTCCAGTGAGTATCAGTGAGAAACTCGAATCGACGACCATCCTGGGCATAGGACTCCTCGAATTTCGGATGCATGTCGATTACCAAAAAACCGCGAGACTGAGCTTGTTCTGTCATATATTTACGCATCTTTCCCCAAACGCTCTTCGCCACCTGCTCCTTTTTCGATGGATCGTAGATCGCCTCTCGAACACCGTCTATCGCAATCACAACACGCTCTGCGGGGAGTCCCGTCGCTTCGGGTAGGGCATCAAGAAAAGAGCGTACAGCCCACTGGTAATCGTTGTACTCTTGCTCAGACGCTTCATCTTCAATATTAGCCGTCCATCGCTTATCCTGGGCGCCGAAGTATTGGAGATCCCACTTCAATACCGACTCAATCTTTAAATTTGTAATTAGATACATTGCTAGCACCGAATTGCGCGCCAACTTTCGGATGAGGGTGGGCTCATAGTCGATGCGGCGTACCAGTGCCTTATTCTCTGGCAGGCGCTCGAAGTGATGAAAACCCGGGCTGCGACCACGATGAATAAGCGACTCCGAGAGATCATTAGAAATGTGCAAAAATACAAATGCGTCAGGTTTGTACGTATCTCTCGCGTATGCTGCCCAAACAAGGTATTGACTTAATCCTGCACCTGATGCAGCAAAACTGTAAACTCTGCCCCGCCCGCCGACCGACTCTGCGAGGCGTCCATGAGTCGTTTCTCTGAAGGGAACCATAGCGGCCTCGATATAACTATCGCCCACGATCGCCATCAGAGGACGTTGCCCCTCAATAGCATAGTCCTGATTATTGACAAAGCCATCGTTATTCACACGCACCTCATTGCTGATGGAAAAATTCCACCCACGTGACCACGTTGACACCCGGTTTGGTTCGAAACGATAAACCGGGCTCGTCGCATTAACTGATTGGGTTCGCAAACCCTCATTAACGGGCAGGAGACGAAGAACAATCTCTGCTGACACCGCAAGTCCAAGCAGACTAAAGGCCACCGCAAGCAACGCATAGAGCATTCGCCGCCATGCCGGTATCGCTGCAAGGCTTTTCTCTACCCTGGTGGGTTCGGGTCTCATCGTTTGCAATGTGTTTAATCTAATGCAAATGCCGTTTTATAGTCTTGGGCAAGTGCCACATTCTGCTCGGCCTTGTGCAGAAAACAATTTCCAACAATCAGGGCTTCCATGCCCGTCCCCATAAAACAACGGAATGCGTCCTCAGGGGTTCCGACAATCGGCTCCCCTCGCACGTTAAAGCTCGTATTAACCAACACAGGGCACCCCGTGCGCGCCTGAAAGGCTTTCAGTAATGAATGATAACGAGGATTGGTTTCAGAATGGATAGTCTGTACGCGCGCAGAATAATCCACGTGGGTCACGGCCGGTATGTCTGAACGTACAACGTTCAATTTATCGATGCCAAATAAGCTCTCTTCAGAATCGGTCATTTGCTTATGCCTTTCCCGTTTTACGGCGGCTACGAGCAACATGTAGGGGCTTTCTCGATCCAAGTCAAACCACTCTCCAACTTCCTCGGCCAATACCGATGGGGCAAACGGTCTAAATGACTCACGAAATTTGATTTTCAGGTTAAGCGTCTTTTGCATGGTTGATGAACGGGGATCTCCCAGAATCGAACGCCCCCCTAGCGCGCGCGGCCCAAACTCCATTCGACCCTGGAACCAACCTACCGCTTTCCCTTCAATAAGTGCATCAACCGTAGTTTCAATGAGCGAGGCGTCATCGAGCACCGAGAATCTGGCCCCAACATTACCCAGCCTGCGTTCGATGTCAGACTGAGCAAAATTCGGCCCAAGATAGGCGCCCTGCATTGAGTCCCCTGGTGCAGCCTTGCGTACATCTTTTGATAAACCGTAATAGGCTGCGAGCGCTGCGCCAAGCGCTCCGCCAGCGTCACCGGCGGCTGGTTGTATCCAAATCTTGTCAAATGCCTTATCTCGGAGTACTTTCCCATTCGCGACACAGTTCAAAGCCACCCCGCCGGCTAAACACAAATTTCTAATTCTGGTTTCTTTAGCTAAGGCGCGGGTCATGAGTAGAACAATATCCTCAGTAACTGCCTGAATTGAAGCAGCAATATCCATATGAAACTGTTCTAGGGGAGCTGTATCAGGACATCTCGCTGGACGTCCGAAAAGACTTTCAAACCGCCAGTTAATCATCCTGAAGCCAGTTGAATAATCAAAGTAGGACTGGTCAAGTCTAAAGCTTCCATCCTCTTTGACATCAATCAATCGCTCACGGATCAAATTGAAAAAACGAGGTTTCCCATAGGGTGCCAAGCCCATCAGCTTGTATTCGCCTGAGTTCACGCGAAAACCTGCGTAATACGTGAAGGCTGAATAAAGCAACCCCAATGAATGGGGGAAATGGATTTCCTTGATTACTTCCAAGTGATTACCACGCCCAATTGCGGCTGACGTAGTTGCCCACTCCCCGACACCATCCATGGTCAGTACGACCGCCTCATCGAATGGTGATGGAAAAAAAGCTGATGCAGCATGGCTTTGATGATGCTCGGCAAATAGCAGCTTAGTATGCCAATCGAACTCCTGATCTATCTGATTGAGGGCCTTGCCAAGCAAATCCTTTTGAAAGAGTTTCTCCTTCAACCACAATGGCATCGCCATCCGAAACGAGCGGAAACCACGTGGTGCATGTGCCAAGTAGGTCTCAATCAGCCGTTCGAACTTAAGGAATGGCTTGTCATAAAAGACGACAAAGTCCACATCGCGCAGGCGTACACAACCATATTCTAGACAAAAGTTAATTGCGCTGACCGGAAAGACAGCGTCATGTTTCTTGCGCGTAAAACGCTCTTCTTGGGCCGCCGCGACAGGGACGCCATCCTCAATTAGCGCTGCAGCGCTGTCGTGGTAATAGGCCGAAATACCTAGAATCCGCATTACTTACTTAATAAGCATTGTAGTAGAAGGCGACATTCATCATTTAGAATATCGTGTAAATAAACGGGGCGAAGACTGACCCCTGCGTCAGCGCCACCAGCCCGCCAAAAAGCGCAAGCATAAGGAGCACAGGAACAAGCCAATATTTTTTTCTCGCTCTGAGAAACACCCAAAACTCGAACAGAAAACCTTTCATTACCTCTCCCCAAGATTAGAACTGTCGGTATAGGCTTTCGGGCTCAGGCCCTGACGGCTTCCGGAGTACCCAATAAGTTTTCGCCGAAGGTTCGAATCGGCGGTGAAGTGGGTCTTTGCGCAATAGTCGCATCAGCAATCCAACCGGAATAACAGAGATCAAATAAATAAGGCCAAGTACCAGAGGATTCATGACAACATGCAGGAGTTCACCAAATCTAAGCCATAACTTTGTTAGCGGTCCTAGCGAGCCAGGTATTGCAATTGCCAGAACCACGAACAGGCTACTCGTGCCAATCGCCCATACCCGCGGTGAATTACCCGAAATCAGTGGCCAGAGCCCTATAGCAAAAAGAATAATAGCAAAGGCAATGCCAAATGCTCTGTTTTGATTTCCCCGAGATTCGGTATGTGCAACGCGTGCAAGACCCAGTTTTCTACTACCCATAACGCAACTCCGTGTGATTGAAACCACTCTCTCCTACTTCGTTAATGTTACACAAGATACCTTAATCAGTATGGTCTAGCCAGGCTTGAAACATCAGAATGCTCCACAGCTCATATTGGCGGTTGAAACGTCCAGAGCAATGCTGATCCCATGCGGTCCGCACCCTGCTAACATCAAAATAGCCCTCTTGCCTGAGACGAGCAGGATCAAGCATACTTTCTGCCCAATCTCGAAGAGGGCCGCGAAGATATTGTCCAATTGGCAGTGCAAAACCGGATTTTGGTCTTTCGATCAGACTCCTTGGAACATGGCGATATAGCAACTCACGCAGTAGCGCCTTGCTCTGCTTATCACGGATGCGGTATTCGAGTGGCAAAGACCAGACAAACTCAAACAAACGATGGTCGAGAAAAGGAGCCCGCGTTTCAAGACTTACACCCATGGCTGCTCGATCTACCTTAACGAGAATATCGTCTGGTAAATAAGTGAGAGTATCGGCCAACATCATCTGCTCCGCAAACGGCCAGTCCAACTGCCAGACGCCATCATCCAGTCCGGAACCGGCTGAGTTCTCTCCGCACCCCACCAACGGAAAATCTCCATGCCAAAAAGTGGCCAAGCGCTGATAAAGCTCGCGCGAATTTACTGCGGGCAACACGCTGGCAAGTTTGTGAAGTTTTTCGCCCAGGTGACGCGGTCTAGACGAATCTGCCATGAAGCCAAACAGACTATCCCACGTCGATGGCGCAACTGATCGTAAGCTCTGCCCGATCGCCACCCTCAACGAACGAGGCAGCGCAGTGCAATACGCCTGAACACGCGGCCCCAGAAGATAGCGGTTGTAGCCGCCAAAGATTTCATCGCCGCCATCGCCGGACAATGCGACCGTGACATCACGGCGCGCCACCTGAGAAACTAGTGCCGTCGGAATCTGGGAAGCATCGGCAAAGGGTTCGTCGTAAATCGATGCCAACCGTGGGATGAACTCGAGAAGGTCGGCCTGTGTCAGACGATAGCTTGTATGCGAAGTCCCCAGATACTCCGCAACGGCCTCGGCAGAGGCGGATTCATCATAAGCGGGGTCATCAAAGCCGATCGTGAAGGTTTTGACCGGACGGCCAGACAGGCCCTGCATGAGAGCCACTACTGCGCTGGAATCGATGCCCCCGGACAGAAACGCGCCCAAGGGGACATCAGCCAAAATTTGACCTTGAAGGGTCCGCACCAATTTTGCTTCCAAGACATCAACCGCAGAAGAAAAGTCTCCGACAAATAGGGAAGCCTTGGCCGACCGCGCAGCGGCTAAAGCCGACCAATAGGTTGTTTGACGCTCTTGCCAGCGCCCGTTTCTCCAAGCCATTTCCAGCCAAGTGCCGGGCAACAGCCTCTTGATACCCGGATGGATGCTCAACGATGCAGGGACATAGTCGTATCGCACCAATCCGGCAAGCGCCTGCAGATCCACTCCGCCAACCCAGGCCGGATGCTGTCGCAACGGCTGCAAGGTCGAACCAAAAAGAAAGATATTGCCCTGCCAGCCGTAATAGAGGGGCTTCTCGCCAAACCGGTCTCTTGCCAGGATCAGGCGCTTTTCATGCTCGTCCCACAACGCGAAGGCGAACATGCCGACAAGGCGATCCAGCGCTTTTTCAATCCCCCATCCCTCAATCGCAGCCAAGAGCACAGCGGTATCCGACCGCCCGCGAAAGCTTGCC
>JACCDP011063132.1_pt1 | contig 12352 bp, 10 predicted proteins | sample 7445841 | NCBI WGS metagenome assembly JACCDP01 (sample SAMN15323441, study PRJNA562643) | freshwater metagenome | isolation source: river surface water | place: USA:Blue River Watershed | collected 2017-08-17
ATTTTGGGGATGCCCGGCAATCAAACGAATCTTTTAGTTTCGTAGCAATTTGCACCGATTACCCATTATAAGGTAGGGTCAATACAATAGCCATATGTCGCATTTATCCCGTCCTCCTAAAGCCCATCAACCAACCCGTCGCACCGCACTGAAAGCCATGGGGCTATTTGGTGTCAGCGCCCTATCTGGATGCAGTTTGTTAAGCAAAAGCCGTAAGCCCAATATCGCTCTTGTTTTGGGTTCTGGTGCTGCCAGAGGTTTTGCCCATATCGGGGTCATCAAGATGCTTGAGTCGCAAGGAATTCGTCCAAATATAGTGGTGGGGACTAGCGCTGGGAGTGTGATTGCTGCTCTTTATGCCTCTGGTTATAGCGGCCTTGATCTCAACCGCATTGGTCTAAATCTTGATGAGGCCGCCATTGCAGACTGGGCATATCCATTCGCGGGTCGGTTTGGTGGCTTGATTAAAGGAGATGCACTTCAGAGCATGGTGAATCGTGAGGTTCAAAACAAAGCCATCGAGCAAATGAGCATTCCCTTAGGTATTGTTGCCACAGAACTACACACTGGCAAAGGGGTTCTATTTCAGAGGGGGGATACTGGCCTCGCAGTGCGCGCTTCTTGCAGTGTGCCTGGAGTTTTTCAACCGGCAATGATTCAAGGAAAAGAATATGTCGACGGCGGTCTGGTGGCTCCTGTCCCTGTTCGTTATGCTCAAGAGATGGGTGCTAACTTTATTATTGCGGTCAACATCTCATCCGATACAAACACGTTTAATTCTAGTGGCACCCTAGGGCTTTTACAGCAAACGATCAACATCATGCAACAAAGCATTAATCAATATGAAATTGTCAAAGCAGATGTGCTGATTACCCCACAGCTCAAGCAAATGGGTAGCGCAGACTTTCGTTCCAGAAACGCTGCCATCCTTGCAGGTGAGCAAGCTGCTCAAGAGAAAATTACCGAGATACGAGAAAAACTAAGGATCTTTGAATCGAAATGACTCTTACAAATTACGTGTTTGTATGCGTAATTTCTTGGCTTCCTGAATCAAAGCATTGCGCTCTGCATTGCTAAGCTCATCACTACCGTCTAAACGACGAGCGCCATCAAAACGCTTATCCCAATAGGTGCTCGCTAAATCATCGACACGCACCGTGGAGCCTTTGGCGGGTGAATGAATAAATTTATTGTCGCCCACGTAAATACCGACATGCGAGAAGGTCAAGCGCATTGTGTTGAAGAACACCAAATCACCGGGTTGAAGTTCTTCGCGCGTAATGGGCTTACCGACCTTACTCATTTGCGAAGACTTAGGGGGCAATAAAAAACCTAGCTTATCTCTGAACACAAATCTGACAAAGCCGCTGGCATCTAAACCCGATTGAGGTAAATCACCATTCCAGCGATAACGAACTCCAATAAGTTGCATCGCCTCGTTAATCAAAGATTCTGTTTTGCTTGATACCGAATCAACTACTTGATAAGTGAAACGAGCAAAGTATGAAGAGGTACTCTCAAGAATGCTCTCAACTTTAGTACCTTCTTTATTGCTTGCCTCTTCAGCAGTATTGGCAGAAAGCAAAGGCGAAGCGAAGCCCAAAACCAGAACGGTCAAGGACTTTAAAGACAAAGAGATCGCTTGCTTTTTCAAAGACATAGCTCAATTCTAACAAAGCTAATCCGATTTAGAAAGCGGTATTGCCGAGATTTATGGTCCAAGTAACTGTTTTTTATAGGAATTTAGATCTATACCAGCTCTGCAGCGGCAAATAAGGCCTTGGTATAAGGCTCTTTAGGGCTCGCAATCATCGCCTCGGTCTCACCGTATTCAACAACCTCCCCACCGCGCAAGACCATCAGTTCATGAGACATCGCACGGATTACCGCCAGATCATGGCTAATGATTAAGTAGGCCAAGTTGTACTTTTTCTGGAGAGCGCTGAGCAATGCTAAGACCTGTTTTTGAATCGACACGTCCAAGGCCGAGCTTGGCTCATCCAAGACCAGAATCTGTGGTTTTAAGATCAGAGCGCGAGCAATTGCAATACGCTGTCGTTGGCCACCCGAGAACTCATGTGGATAGCGCATCATCACAGAACGATCCAGACCCACTTCACGCAGGATCTCAATGACACGCGCCTCACGCTCCACAGTCGATAGCGTTGGTTGATGAATATTTAATCCCTCTGAAACAATATCAAAGATGGTCATACGGGGCGATAGAGAACCAAATGGATCCTGAAAAATAACCTGTAAGTTCGCCCGCATTGCTCTTCTAGCAAGCGGTGACATTGCCTGCCACGATTGGTCCAAAACTGCCACATCACCAGCAAGGCGTGCGGTGGTCTCGCCCAGTAGACCCAAGATTGCCATTGCTAAGGTGGTTTTGCCAGATCCAGATTCACCAATTACACCGATGGTTTGACCTTGCTTTAGTTGGAAGCTCAAGGGTTGCAATACGGTATTGCGTTTTGCTTTGGTAAACCATTTCGCAATGCGCAGACCCGCTCCCGAGAAATTAGACTGGGGATAAGAAACGCTTAAATCATTTACTTTCAGGAGCACCGGCGCTAGGGGCACTAGGGGCAACAGCTCCCTCACAGGCTGACTATTAACCAATTGCTCCGTGTAATTATTTTTAGGGTGTGCAAATACCTCATGGGTAGAGCCACTTTCTACCAAGCAACCCTGATTCAAAACACCCACACGATGGGCAAAGTGTCTCACTAAATTAAGATCATGGGTAATTAAAAGAATCGCCATCCCTCCCCGCTCTTTAGCCTCTTCTTGTAAGTCTTTTAACAAATCCAAAATCTGTAAACGCAAGCTCACATCCAAGGCGGTGGTTGGTTCATCGGCAATCAATAATCGTGGCTTACATGCCAATGCCATGGCGATCATGGCGCGCTGTCGTTGCCCTCCTGATAGTTGATGAGGATAGGCATGAAAACGCTCTTCTGGTTCTGGTATGCCCGTTTTCTTGAGCAATGCAACGGCTGTATTGCGACATTCGGCAAGTGGCAATAAGGGCTCATGCACTTGAACCGCTTCGACAATCTGATTGCCAATGGTAAACAATGGATTTAATGCGGTCATCGGTTCCTGAAAAATCATGGCGATCTCGCGCCCCCGTATCTCCCGAATTTGCTCCAGACTTAAATCCAAAAGATTGACCTCTGTACCATCCGCCCTGCGCCAATAAATTTTGCCAGTAAGGTGCGCTCCCTCAGGCTGTAAACGTAATGGCGAGAGAGCGGTTAATGTTTTGCCAGAGCCCGATTCGCCCACTAAGGCGATCCGCTCACCCACGCCAATCTCCAGCGAGATCTCACGAACTGCAAATTTCTCACGACGACCTATACCAAACGAGAGTGAAAAGTTCTCATAACGTAATAGACTGGTGCTCATGCTTTCACTCCAGTCAGCGGATTGCTCTTGCGGGAGTCAAATGCATCGCGCAAGGCTTCGCCCATAAAGGTGAGCAAGAGTAATGTGCCGCCCAGCACCACAAAGGTTGATAAAGAAATCCACCAAGCATCTAAGTTGGCCTTACCTTGTGACAAAAGCTCGCCCAAGCTCGGGGTACCAGGAGGTACGCCCAATCCCAAAAAGTCTAGGCTGGTTAGGGATAAGATAGCTGCGCTCATCCGAAATGGTAAGAATGTAATGACTGGGGTCAAGCTATTGGGCAAAATATGACGCCACATGATTTGCGCATTTGTGAGACCTAATGCTTTAGCAGCCCGCACATACTCCAAGGCACGATTCCGAAAGAACTCTGCGCGCACATAGTCCGATAGACCCATCCATCCAAATGCTGCTAACAAAATAATCAATAGAAGAACGCTGGGATTAAAGATCGAGGCAAAAATAATCAATAGGTATAACTCAGGCATCGCTGACCAAATCTCAATGATGCGTTGCGTAATCAGATCAAAGCGCCCCCCAAAGAATCCCATCAGTGCGCCAGTCAAAACCCCAACCACGACTCCCACAATCGTTAAGGCAATGCCAAATAAAATAGAGAGACGAAAGCCATAAATTAAGCGAGATAAAACATCGCGCCCTCGATCATCTGTGCCTAACCAGTTATCCAATGAAGGCGATGCAGGATTTGGCTCCTTGGAGAAATAATTTAAGGTCTGAAAGCTATACGGGATGGGTGGGTAAATAGCCCAATTAGAACCTTGTGTAATATTTTTCTTGATATCGGGATCTAAGAAATCGGTTGGAGTGGCAAAGTCTCCTCCAAAGACAGTTTCTGGATGATTCTGAATCATGGGGAAATAAAACTGGCCCTCATAGCGCACTACCAGAGGTTTGTCATTCGCAATGAGTTCTGCACAAAGACTAAATCCGAAGAGAATCGAAAAAATCCACAGACTCCAGTAGCCTAAGCGATTGGACTTAAAGCGTGACCAGCGACTCACGAGCCACCTCCTGAACCAAACTGTATCCGTGGATCAACCAAGACATAACAAAGATCAGAAATTAGTTTTGTGACCAAACCAATTAAGGTAAATAAATAAAGAGTGCCAAATACCACCGGATAATCCCGCTTCATGACCGCCTCATACGATAGCAAGCCAAGGCCATCCAATGAAAACAAGGTCTCAATGAGCAATGAACCTGCAAAGAATGCGCCAATAAATGCTGCTGGGAATCCAGTAATTAAGGGGATAAGTGCATTACGAAAAACATGCTTCCAAAGAACCTTATTCTCACTTACCCCTTTTGCTCTTGCCGTTAAGACATATTGCTTGCGGATCTCTTCCAAAAAAGAGTTTTTGGTGAGCATGGTAATCACTGCAAAGCTTCCGAGAACCGATGCTGTAATAGGCAATACTAGATGCCATAAATAATCTAAGACCTTACCCATCATGCTGAGCTCATTCCAGTTATCGGAAGTTAAACCCCGCAACGGAAAGATCTGTAAAAAACTGCCGCCACCAAACAATACAAGCAATAAAACTCCTAAAACAAATCCGGGGATTGCATAGCCAACCAAAATCATGGTGCTGGTAACTCGGTCAAAACGCGTACCATCGCGTACCGCCTTAGAAATACCCAAAGGGATCGATATCAAGTAACTAATAAAGAAGGTCCACAAACCAATGCTGATAGATACTGGTAATTTAGAGATCACCAGATCCCACACACTCTTGTGTTGGTAGTAACTTTGGCCCAGATCAAACTGAGCAAATCGTTTAAGCATCGCAAAGTAACGCTCCAGGGCCGGCTTATCAAAACCATATAAAGCCTTAACTTGCTCTAGACGCTCCGCATCCAAGCCTTGCCGACCGCGATAGGTGGTTCCTCCACCTGATGACTCACCGCCGACTGCGGCATCTCCTTTTCCCCGAAGCTCTAGCATTAACTGCTCTACAGGACCGCCGGGAACAAATTGCACCACAGCAAAGGTTAGGGTCAGCACCCCCAGCAAAGTCGGGATCATCAACAAAATACGCTTCAGAATATAACTAAGTAGCTCTGAGTTCATTTACGTGCCTCTTGTAACCACCAGGTGGATAAGATCCATGATTCAGCGGAGTAATACAAAGGAGGATTGGGGTAGCCCATCTCCTTACGAAATGCGATACGATGCGTCGGGTTATACCAATGAGGAACTACGAAGTAACTGTTCCATAACACTCGATCTAATGAACGGGTAGCTGCTTGTAACTGCTCACGGGTCTCGGCTTTTACGATCGCATCAATCAGGGCATCCACGACTGGGGATTGCACACCAATGACATTATCCGATCCTCTCTCTTTGGCAGCTGCACTCCCAAATCGGTCATATAGTTCATTGCCGGGACTTTGCGTATCCGGGAAGCGTATGGTGGTCATATCAAAATCATAATCATCCATCCGTTTCTGGTGCAAAGCATAGTCACTAGTTCGTATCTCAACTTTGATGCCTAACTTTTCTAAGTTACGCACATAGGCAGAAAGAATCCGCATGAAGAAGGGACCATCCTCCACAATCTCGAAGCGAAAGATTTCTCCTTTCGAGTTTCGCAGTGCTCCATCGCGATAGGTCCACCCCGCTTCTGCTAACAACTCACGGGCTTTGCGTAAATTGTTCCGTAAGCTACTCGGGGCTTCTGTACTGGGCGGTGGGGGCATTGCCCCAAAGACTGCCTCAGGAACATGTTGAGGATACTTCGCTTGTAATGGTTTTAATAGCTTGAGTTCGGCTTCTGTCGGGACCGTTTCGCCTCGGTAGTTCGCACTCAAATCACTATTGGTGTAATAACTGTTTATACGTCCATATTGATCAAAAAAGAGTTGTCGATTTAACCACTGAAAATCCAGGGCGTAACCCAGGGCTTTGCGCACACGGACATCCTGAAAAATGGGACGACGTAGGTTCATGGCAAAACCCTGCATACCGGCACCATTATGATTGGCGAAGGCTTTCTTAATGAGAGTGCCATTATTAAACTTTGGGCCCACATAACTCTTTGCCCAGTTCTTGGCACGGTACTCGACTAAGGCATCAAACTCCCCCGCCTTAAATGCTTCGAGACGCACCGCATCATCGCTGTATAACTTATAAACAATCCGATCAAAGTTATAAAAGCCGACCCGCACATTGACCTTGTTACCCCAATAATTTGGATTACGTTTATAGATCATTGATTTACCAGCACGAAAGGACTCGATGACGTAAGGGCCACTGCCAATTGGATGCTCAAAAGTAATTTTGTCAAAGGCAGTAACACTACCGTCTGGTTTAACACCCCAGTTCTTGGAGAAGATTGGCAGGCCACCCACCATCAACGGTAGTTCGCTATTACGAGTCTTGAAATCAAAACGTATCACCCGTTCAGAAACAACTACCGCTTGTTTAACATCTGCATAGATAGTTCTATATTGTGGATTTGCCAGCTTACTCATTAAGGTGTCAAAACTATGTTTAACATCACTAGCCAATATAGGTGAGCCATCCGAGAACTGCGCCTCAGGTCGGATCCGAAAACTCACTGACATTTTGTCAGGTGCTACTTGAATATCCTCGGCAATCAAGCCATAAACACTAGATACTTCATCGGCACTACCTACTGCCAAGGACTCAAACATTAAGGCACCAATACCAGGCGCCGTTACCCCTCGAAGAGTAAACGGATTGAATTTATCAAAACTGGTTCGCCGATCTGGGTTGGGTAGGGTTAGGGTGCCGCCTTTAGGAGCATTTGGATTGGCGTATTCAAAATGAGCAAAGCCTTCGGCATATTTGGGCTTCCCATACTGAGCAATCCCTTGGGCAGCAGCACTTTCTCCCGAATAAAACCCTAGGCCACATAAGAGTCCAAGAACAATAAGGAGAACCTGGGCCCTAAATGGCATCCCTACAGGATTAGGTCTAATTTGGCTTAGCATATGCAACAATTGTAGATAGCAAATCAATTTTGGAGTAAAGGACTCAAGATGGCTTATTTAAGCGGCAAACGCATCCTCATTACCGGACTTCTTTCAAACCGCTCAATTGCCTATGGTATTGCTAAAGCATGCCATCGTGAAGGAGCTGAGTTAGCCTTTACCTATGTTGGTGAGCGCTTCAAAGAGCGAATTACGGAGTTTGCCAAAGAGTTCAATAGCCAGCTGATTTTTGATTGCGATGTGGGTAGTGATGAACAAATTACGGCTCTATTTAAGGATCTCGCCAAAAGCTGGCCCCAATTTGATGGTTTCGTTCATTCCATCGGCTTTGCACCCCGAGAGGCGATTGCCGGAGATTTTCTAGAGGGTCTCAGTCGTGAAGCATTCAAGATTGCTCACGATATCTCTGCCTATAGTTTCCCAGCTATGGCAAAAGAGGCAATGCCCATGTTACGACCCAATGCTGCCTTGCTCACTTTGACCTACCTTGGTTCAATGCGCAATGTTCCGAACTACAACACCATGGGGTTGGCCAAGGCATCCCTGGAAGCATCGGTTCGTTATTTAGCTGGCTCTCTAGGCCCTAAAGGAATTCGGGTGAATGGTATTTCTGCAGGCCCCATTAAAACTCTTGCGGCTTCTGGCATCAAAGGCTTCGGCAAGATATTGGATGCGGTTGAAAAGACCGCTCCTTTGCGTCGCAACGTTAGCGTTGATGATGTTGGTAATGCTGCATCCTTCCTTTTATCCGACCTGGCAAATGGTATTACCGCAGAAATCATCTATGTCGATAACGGTTTTAGCCAAGTTGTTGGCGGGATGGATGAGGTTTAAAAATCAAGCCAACTAGTTCTTCGACAGAACTATCACCCATCCCCTTGCGAGATGCTCTCGCTTTTTGGGTCAAGCTTGGCTTTACTAGTTTTGGAGGGCCCACTGCTCAGATTGCCATGATGCATGACGAGCTTGTTGATAAAAAACGTTGGATCTCAGAACGACGTTTCTTGCACGCCCTCAACTATTGCATGTTGCTACCGGGGCCAGAGGCTCAGCAGTTGGCCACCTATCTAGGCTGGTTAATGCATCGCACCTGGGGCGGCATTCTCGCCGGCGCTCTGTTTGTTCTGCCTTCTTTATTTATTTTGATTGCGCTTTCGTGGCTATATGTTCACTACGGCCAAACAACCATAGTGACCGCCGTCCTTTATGGAATTAAGCCTGCAGTAACCGCAATTGTCATTACCGCTGTGATTCGTATTTCTAAACGTAGTATCCAGAATCGTACTTTAGCAATATTGGCGCTGCTCTCCTTTATTGCAATCTTTGTGTTTAACCTACCGTTTCCACTCATCATTCTTAGCGCAGGTATTTTTGGCTTATGGGCTGGCCAACGCCATCCTGAACTTTTTTCTCAAGAACAAAAAACGCATTTCAGTCAATTACCCAAGCATCATGAGAATGCAATCATTGATGACCATACGCCACCTCCAAGTCATGCCGGTTTTAGTCGAGCGCGGCTCATCTGGCAAATTACGATTGCTAGCCTCTTGTGGTTTGTGCCAATAGCATGCCTTATCTTTCTGCTGGGCTGGAAAACTCTGTATCCACAACTGGCTTGGTTCTTTACTAAAGCAGCACTGCTTACCTTTGGGGGGGCTTATGCTGTATTGCCCTACGTCTACCAAGGCGCTGTTGAGCACTATCAATGGCTCTCTGCCACCCAAATGATTGATGGTCTAGCTTTGGGTGAAACGACGCCGGGACCACTCATTATGATTGTTGCGTTTGTAGGTTACCTAGCGGGTCATGCTCAAGAGAGTACCTTAGGGGGCATATTCGGAGCATGCATTGCCACGTGGTTTACTTTCTTGCCATCCTTTTTATTTATTCTTATTGGTGCACCACTCATTGAATCAACGCATGGCAATTTACGTTTCACCGCACCCCTTACTGCCATTGGTGCAGCAGTCGTTGGCGTAATTGCTAATCTAGGGGTTTTCTTTGCGTACCATGTGTTTTTTCCTAGCGGCCTCTCTGCGGGGATTTCTTGGATATCACTGTTGATTTGCGGAGTTGCCCTCTTGCTAATGATTCGATATCAGTGGGGAGTCATCCGAACCCTAGCCCTAGCTGCTTTAGCAGGACTTCTTTTTGCACCCAGCGGACTTATATTCCAATAATTTACTTTGGATGGTAGCGCTGCCAGGATTGGCATAATGAGAGTATGAGAATCGACCCACCGACACTAGCCCATCTCCAAGAATGGATTGGTAAAACCGAGCGATATCAAGACACTGTCACTATCGCCCCCTACCGCGCCTTATCGGCCACCCTCGACCGTAAGGATCCAGATCCTATTAATGGAGTGTTTCTTCCCGAGTTATGGCATTGGTTGTATTTCTTGCCCCATGCCAAACAGTCTGAAATTGGACCCGATGGCCACCCCAAACGCGGTGGCTTTCTACCCCCCATTCCTCTACCACGAAGAATGTGGGCAGGTGGTCGACTTCGCTGGGAACAGGATCTTGCTATTGGCGATGCCATCGAGCGTGTCTCAACCATTAAATCAGTGACCCATAAATCAGGACGAAGTGGTGATCTACTGTTTGTATTAGTAGAACATCAAATTCATAATTCCAAAGGCCTCGCACTCACTGAAGAGCATGACATTGTGTATCGGGCCGCACCCTCTCCCGATGAAAAGGCTCCTGATCCAACTCCAGCTCCAAGTGATGCCAAGTGGAGCAAGATCATCCACCCTGATCCTGTTTTGTTGTTTCGGTATTCAGCCTTAACGTTTAATGGGCATCGCATTCATTACGATCGCAGTTATGTGACCCAAGAAGAAGGCTATCCCGGTTTGATCGTGCATGGTCCCCTCATTGCTACACTATTAGTGGATCTTGTGCGGCAGAGCAACCCTGGGAAGAAATTAAAGCGGTTTGAGTTCCGAGCCGTTCGACCGACCTTTGATATTCATTCCATGCAGGTAAACGCCAGCCCAGATCTTGCTGCAGATCCTAGCGGCAAAACTCTTTCGGTTTGGGCACAAGATCATGAGGGTTGGTTAACCATGCAAGCCAAAGCAGAGCTGGTCTGAATTCAATGAGCACTCATTACTCCGCAGAACTTGCCCAATTTGCTGCAGAACTCAAGCTCGATGACATTCCGCACTCAGTCATTGCTCGTACCGAGGATTTGTTCGTTGATTGGTTTGCATCGGCAATTGGCGGTAAAGGTGCAAAGCCTGTGGAGATCATGGCGCAATTTGCGCAGTCGATGGGCCCACGCCAAAAAACTGCTGTGGCAGGCTCTGCTGAAATCCTAGTAACACGCACTAGCTCAAGTCCGTTCTTGGCATGTTTGGCTAATGCGGCGGCATCCCATGTGGTTGAACAAGATGATGTTCATAACGGCTCGGTTTTCCATCCAGGAACAATAGTGTTCCCTGCAGCTCTAGCCTGCGCACAAGCCAAACAACTCAGCGGTGCAGAGCTTATAACTGCCGCCGTTGTTGGGTACGAGGTGGGTATTCGGGTTGGAGAATTTCTGGGGCGCTCGCACTACAAAATCTTTCATACAACGGGTACTGCGGGTACCTTGGCAGCGGCGGCTACCGTTGGGCGTCTGCTGAACTTAAACCCCGAGCAGATGCTACACGCCTTAGGTTCTGCAGGAACACAATCTGCAGGGCTTTGGGAGTTCTTACGCGACGCGGCTGACTCAAAACAATTGCACACAGCACATGCTAGCGCTACTGGATTCATGTCGGCCTATCTAGCGAAGGCGGGATTCACGGGCGCTAAAAAAATACTGGAGGGGGCACAAGGTTTAGCTGCAGGCATGTCAAGCGATGCTAACCCAGAAAAGTTAATTGATCGTCTAGGATCACGTTGGTGTATTGCAGAGACTTCATTTAAATACCACGCCTCCTGTCGTCACACCCACCCTGCTGCCGATGCACTCTTACAAGTTCTACAAAAAAATAGTGTTCAGCCACAGGAGATTGAGCGCATTGAGACCTTCGTGCATCAGGGTGCTATCGATGTACTAGGTCCCGCCAGCAAACCGAGCACCTTGCATCAATCGAAGTTCTCGATGGGTACCGTACTCGCCCTTGTCTGCAAGTATCACTTTGCTGGTCTTAAAGAATTTGCTGACCACTTTCACGATTCAGAAATTTGTGCCCTACGCGATCGCGTGACCATGACTCTCGATACGGAAGTGGATCAGGCCTACCCACAGCGCTGGATTGGTAAGGTCAAAGTTCACCTCAAGAACGGCAAGACGCTTGACGGTCGTATAGACGAACCCAAAGGAGATCCAGGAAATACTCTAAGTCGCGAAGAGATCCAAGAAAAAGCATTACGGCTTGCCGCATTTAGTCGGGGCGCTACCGAAATTGAAATGAAAGATGCCATCACACTACTATTTAATATCCGTCAGGCCAAAATCATTCCGTTCATCCTTCCCCAAGCAGGAGCATCCTTATGAACTTACCCCACTCCCCCTTAAGCGATGCATGTAGTTTTTTGTTTGTGCCAGCTACCCAACCCGAGCGCTATGGCAAAGCTCTGGCGAGTGGAGCTGATGGAGTAATCATTGACCTTGAAGATGCGGTTGGTTTAGATGACAAAGCAAAAGCACGTGAGCTCCTCAAAAATGCATGGTCATCGATTTCTGTAGAACAAAAACAGCGGATGATCATTCGTTGCAATGCTCCAGGCACCCCCTTTTATGCTGCTGATCTTGTGCTTGCTAAAGAATTACAGGTTCAGTACTTAATGATTCCAAAAACAGAATCGCACGATCAAATTAATGGGGCTGCTGAAGAACTCGAAAATACTGCGTTCATCCCCATGATCGAGACACCCCTCGGCCTGCATCATCTCAATGAAATCGCCAGCGCAGAACAAGTTTTACGCCTTGCTCTCGGAAATCTCGACATGCAAGTTGAGATGGG
>JACCDP010212131.1_pt1 | contig 12350 bp, 10 predicted proteins | sample 7445841 | NCBI WGS metagenome assembly JACCDP01 (sample SAMN15323441, study PRJNA562643) | freshwater metagenome | isolation source: river surface water | place: USA:Blue River Watershed | collected 2017-08-17
CACGACGCACATCTCTATGCATTTAACCAAAGGGAAAAAAACTTTTTGCAAATAACCCATTCAAGTGTAAGAAAATATGCCAAATTTTTTGAAGTATGATACTTTTAAATCGGTCGCGTCGTTTCAGCGGTATCTAATTGATTAGTTTCGAAGGTGTCCATCTATTGGGTGTTTCGGACAACCGAAGGGTGCTTTACAATGTCGTACTGTTACCCGCGATTTACATGCGCAGGAAGGTTCCCGAAGGGATACTACATGAATGGATTATTCACTTTCTTAATCAACTTGTCGACACACTGAATTATTTATGTAGTAGTATCGTTCTTTAGTACTGTTATCTATACTATCACAAGCTTTTGGCGCGATTAGCAAAAAAATTCTTCAAAAAAGAAGTTTTGTATCCGAAGTTATCTGAATTTGTTGTAATATTTTGCCTTTTCAGCACCAGGGCAACTACATTCAGTAATAAAACGTAATACAAATGGGTTTTTCATAATTGAAATGACATGTTCGTTTCATTCTATTTTTTTTTCCGAAGAAAGATTCAGCAAATCTTGAATTTCTTGTAGGTTCTTGGGGAGATTTTCTCCATACTTATTAATAAAAAAAATTATCTGAAAACACATCCAATAACTATGTGATAACAATCTTTTTACTTTGATTTGGCTATTGTTATTAGCCGATAGCGAAAATCCTTCGAAAGAAGAAACAATTACGTCATTAATGACGATTACTTGTTTCTCTTCGCCATTGAATTTTGATGCATGGCGCCTGCCCCAAAGAGTTAGTGTTACCTGTTTATATATAAGAAATGATTATTTAAATTGATGCTAGGTAATTTTTTTTTCCTTACTTCATGTTTGTTTATATCTTCCAAAATAATGATTCTTTTTTCCTTGGGATTTTCTTGAAATTCCTCTACGGACTTTATTACAGCTACCATGTCTGAAATAGAAGTATTATTTACATACAATTTGAAGTAATATGATACAAATAATTACAGTTACAGCTACTTACTGATAAGATGTCCGACTGGCTTTTCGGATGCTTCCGAAATGTTGATATAATGTGTCTTCTTTAACTTCGGAATGGTAGAATTAGAGTCATCAACGTGGTCAACCTGGAAACGGGTTTAATTTATTTCATTATACATTTTGGTTTTAGAAAATATATGTAGCCTATTAAAATACTATACCTGTGAGAATTGATACAGATTAATTTCAAATTCTGAATCCATTTTACTGAAAGCCTTATTTGCAGGAGACATATTGAATTTGGAAATATTGAAGACTTTGCCAATCTACAGAAGTAAAAATAAAATTGAGAAGTCCGACGTAAAGTATTACTTAGAAACAAAAAAATACTTTAAAAATGGATGAAAATCGTCGACAGAGTTCTTCCTTGAAAACGACAATGCGGACAGTTGAACCGGCCGAATCTTTCCCGTCAACGGCGAAACGAACTTTTCCACTCGGATAGCGTTCCGTTTCTTGCATTCCATAAATGCGTACTTGTACAGTTGTGCTAAAAGGAAGTTAAGCAAGTTACGAAAACTTAATTAAAAGAGTAGTAAAATAGCTGTTATAACTCTTCTTTTATAAAAAAGAAGCATAAAAATATATTTTACGGATAGATAATTGAAAAGTCTCTATTTATGACGCATGCATGAAGATAATGCCGTTTAACAAGGTGTAAGTTGTCGTTTCTTTATTAAGCATTCAATAAAGTCGTAAAATCATAATTGACGGGAATTTCGAAAATTGCTGTTTATTGTGCTCCTAGAGGGCTTATACCAAATTGATACGTTGGTGTTGCCTTGACAACCGTTAGCAGAAGTTAGTTCGACTTTAAATTTGACACCTGTTTTGTAATTGTTCTTAAGTTTTTTTTCTCTTAATCTTTTTGCAGATATACATTGTGTATCGAATTCAATTAGCTTTTTTGATAGTTTTTAATGTTCCCTAATCTATATTAATCTACCAGTGAGAAATAATGGATTTGAAACCCTTTACTTGGAGTAAGTTGCCACATTTGATTCCTTATGAGAACATCCCTTGACAGAAGTAATTAATTGTGTGTTTGTAACTGTTAGGTACCCAATTTTTTGAAATAATGCCAACAAAGAGATCCTAGATCAGAAAATTAATCTTGTCCTCTTATCCCCTAAAACATGAATTGTTTGGCTTTCTTGTTAGGGAGACGTTCACATACTTTGCGCATGGTAATAATTAATCAATCTAAAATTCTTTCCTTGTTTCTTTTTTACTAATTTTCTTGTTGATCTCTAAGGTTGCTGCTTGTAAAGTTAGTGATTCATGGACAAAAGTAAATATGTACTAATAGAAAGTCACTCGTTTCCACTTTTTCCTTGTGGTGGGGTTTAGTGAAAAAAAGTGGTGATAGGTTTTAAATTGCATAATTTTCCTTTATCCTTAGTTATCATATTAATTAATAGTTGATTGTGTAGCTGCATAGCTTAGCTCTAAATATACTCATTGATAAATTGGAACGTGATGATTACAATGGAATCGAGCCCGCCTGAGAAATACGGTTACTTTCATCACCCTCCCTTAACGTATCTTACTCGCTAAATTTTTGGAGGTGGTACAATCATGTTCCAGATGAAGCTATTTAGCTTAACTACCACCCAGAGAGCACAACACTGGAAAACCACCGGAACATAATTGGAACACCTCCGAAAAATAAGCGGCGGGTAGCAATAGGTACTAGATCTTTTGCCAATTTTATAATTGCATATATTGTTAAAAACTTACTTTCTTGGTTGGTTAAGTTTGAGACGTGAAATCAACGTAGGAGTCGACATATTAGTGCACTTGTCGAAGAAGCAGTCGCGACTGTGCTTTATCATGGGTTGCAGCGAATATTAATAGTTTTGTCCCATGTACAAATGACTGATGGTAGTCTGGTAGACTTAGGGCCGAGAAACAAGAGTGCCTCTCAAGTTCTGGACTATGTAGGGTTTTTAGCTGTCCGGTCTTCCTTAGATATTAGTTTCAAATTCATTTCATAATCCAGCATGGAAAGACGTACAGATTTTTTCTTCCGCATTGCACCATTTCTTAATTGTAGCGATCCGGATGTTGTGCAAAATTCGAGTTACGGTATGTTTTGGCAACTTTTATTAGAATTTTCATATTTGACTACTAGACCTTTTTTTATTACTCTTCCTTCTCGTTTTTTTTGTAGTAGTCAGACCGATTCAATTTTCTTCTACTAATTATTAATTTTTGCAAAGGCATTGAAAAACTGTCGCTTCCGGAACGACTTTCTGAATATCAAAAGAACTTAGATTTAATTCCAAGACTCGCAAATGAAGCTAGTTGCTATCGTCGTTTTGCTGAAGATGCTGTAGCGGATCGTGCTTGTCTTCATCCCCTGAACAGGCCCGGTAATATGTCGCCGTCGCAAGTGTCAATAATTGTTAAATCTCTTGAAGAAACGCGTGATCGCGTGCATTTCTACTGTAAAAATGTTTGGCACGCCGCCTTTGAGATAGGTGAATGTTTTGCTATCATTGTTGCATGTAAAATACTAGATGAGGACGCGATTGTTAAAATGGAAAATTGTAAGCGAATGCAGCGATTGGCTGAATGTGATTTCGAGGAAACCGAAAGTGTCCTTTTAAGTATTATTCATGACCTCGCGGTTTTCGAGTGCGATAAAAACCGTACGTAATAAAACCTTTAATTTCGCCACCGCCAACTTTAAACTTTTTAAATGTTTCAACAAAGTCAACTTGAAGGCATGTAGTTTACCAATGTTTTTTAATGTTTTCTTATGCATCCATGTATGATGAAATAAAGATCCATTGGCACACGAGTCAAGACCGTCTTTTTTTTCTTGCAACTAGAAGATGTTTTAATGACTCTTTGTTCTCAGAATACAATGTGCTTTTTCTAAAAACGTCAAATACAATAGATGTAGACATTTTAGGTATCACTTACCCAACGGTTTAGGTTTACCATTACATTTGGCCACCCTGTTTCCCCATATCTTTTGTTTTCGTTTGATTACCACCGGCTGCCGGTTGCTGCCGCCATCTCCAGTTGCCATCTAATTTTCACAAAATGTACAGGGATTTTGTATGCCGTCGACGTCTTAGCTCTCAGGTCTTAGCGTATCGGATCTCGTAAAAAAACTTTGATCGATGCCAGTATTCTCATTCTCTCTATCCTCCGGTTTGTGGATGCAATTGCAACCACAGCAAACTTTATGCTACAAACGTAAAGAGTGGGAATAATACGAACCTAATTACAAGGAAAATTGACAAATTAAATGTTTAAAAGGTGATGATAAATACGCAATCGACAAAAGATTTGGTATCTATACTACACGAGCTGCTACACACTTGATAGTTTTATAAATGATGTAGTATCTAATCCACGAAAATAGCAGCTAAAAGGAATTACACAAATAAAAAACCATCAGTCAGATTGAAACGTATAATTGACAAACTCGCAACAATATAAGTCTGAATATAAAGTCTAATATAAGTCTGGTTATTGTACTTTCTTGTATATTACATAACCTGTTCATTTCTTCTTTTATTTCTGTTCTAGATTTAAATTTGTGAATGTTTGTTTCTAAAGGAATTAGAGTTTGAAGCCCGGAAAGCGAAGTTACTCGTGAAAGGACAACATAAATCCATCCTGTGCTGCCGTACTTGTGTCTTGTCGACAAATTTCCTAAAATTATTGAGTTCATTGTCTGTCCCTGCATTTTATGCCCAGTTAAAACTGTAGCCAGTTCGCAAGGAAACAATGTTGTTCGAGCGGTGAATGTTTCTTCTCTTTTCCCCAGTGGAATAATCACATTTTTCGTTATGGTTATGAGCGGAAAACATCCGGTGCGAAGAGAAGGGAATGAATTGTCATTTTTCCATGTCCGTAAGTTATGTTGGAATATCAAACACATAACTTCATCCGCGTAAACGGCATGCACATTGTTTCCAGACATGTTTACAACACGAACAACTGCTGTGTCTTTCAATAAAACATCAATAAGTGTACATAACGTGCCATTAGCCACGCCTTTTTTCACATCTTGATTATTTGTCACCATGTAAGGTGCATTTGTGACACAGAATAAATGACCGGCCCCTTTAAGTCTTTTTGAGCTTAGATTTCGAACATATGTCTCGTGTTTTGGCTGAATGGGTTGATGGCCTTCTGCCTGAGATACTTTTGCTTGAATTAGTAGAACGCCACCTTCTCTCCAATTGTTTGCCATTTTTTCACCCAAATTTCGATTTTGAAGCATTGTATATTCAAAATACCGGAGAGCGCTTTCTCTTGAGAGATTGTCACATACAGCTACAGGAATGCCTCGACGTGGAGTGACTGTAGTTGTTGTTTCGGGGTCAATACATCTCATATTTACGAGATTTATGTCTTCTTCTGATGGTTCATTAGTTCTCCATCGTAATAAGGATGCCGACCATTCTGGATCAACCTGTCGGCGATTTTCATCCAAGATAATTGCGTCATTCAAGCAAGTTTTCCACAATTCCTGGCCTCTTAATGATGATAATTGATCGTTTTTTTTTCTTTCTTCCCATGTTTTCACATGCAATAAGGGCTGTTCCGACTGGCGGAAGTTGATAAAAGTCCCCACTGAATACAATATGTATGCCACCAAATAACTTATTAAACCTTGTCTTCAATTGCCGTAACCGGGTGTCCAGTAGATCTAGCAATGAAGCGCGCATCATACTAACTTCATCTATAATCAAAATACAAATGGGTGACCAAGCAATAATGTGATTTTGCGACGGTTTAGGTGGGTTAGATTTTGTGCTTATGCCAAGAGCCGAATGTAAAGTACACCCCCCAATTAGCATCGCAGCGATTCCGGAAGTTGCACTGACGATTACCGATGATGTTGAATGCCAACGTCTGGCAAAATCAAGAAACGCCTGAATAATTCTTGATTTACCGGTCCCTCCACACCCACCAAGGAACATGAGTAATTGTTTAGAAGACGGTAAAATTTCTTCGAGTTGGGCCGATATTCGTGCAAAACGAGCTAGCAGATCAGATGCTGGTGTTTGATTAATGTCGGCACTATTAGTCGTAAGAATCTGTTGCAAGAGTGCAGATGCCATTAATACAAACGCCATATGTTGTTTATCATTCAAGGTCCAATGACGAGAATGTTCTTCTAGTGTAGGATAAAAAGTTTCTAATCGTTCTGGCTGTGAATTATCTGCTGGTACTTGTATGCAATTTCTTCGTAGTAGAGCTTCTTCGATGTGTTCTAACAACTCAACGCGAGTTATTGTTTTACTAGTGTTATACACATCATCTTTTGCAACATCCTTTGCACTTCTTTCATCTATTTGAAACATAATTTTGACCATATATTAATTTTTTACGTGTATGAAAGTAAGGTTTACCTTGACTTCTGGAACTTTGAATTTCATTGATAGCTTGGATGGCATTTTCCACAGACACTTCTTCAGACCACCCTTTAACATTCAGGCCGATAGGAGAAGATTTTTCGAGCTTCGCTATTTTGCGCACGAATGGGTGTGCTAAAATTCCTTCCATATCAATATTTGTCACATTTTGGTTAGCATCAAGTGAAGTACAAATATCTTGATATCCTACGACATCCGTATCTTCTTCTTCTTGCTCTACTGGTTCCTTGTGTATTAAATCTTCTTCGAATGTTGGTTCTCCAATAATATTTCTTGATGTACAAAAACTTTCGTAAAAGTTTTGAATGCTGTTCAAAGTCTCCAAAGTCTTTTTGTTACTATAGATTACATTTCTTCTTTTCAAAAAAGACTGCCACCAGGTTTTTCCATCAAAAATATCTGCAGCAAGTTAATATGTATTAAGCCCTATTAAGCTGTGTTCCTTTAACTGAAACAATTACCTTTCAGTTCTCGAAATGGATGAAACATGATTAAAACACCTTCTGCATATTCTTCACGTTTTGAGTTTCTTTCTTCTACATCTAGGCTGCTATTTTCATTTAGATCGGCAACATTTGGCAATCTCTTTGCTGAGTATTTTGGCCATCGTTCTATTTTACGATAATGATGCCCAACTATTTTTCTTCTCGGGTGACCCTTTTCAAACAAAAATATTTGTCTGTTATGTTTCTTGTCAGATATGTTGTCATGCAGAACGCCTTCATCTGACATCTCGCCATCCTCGTCAGTTAAATCCTAATTCAAATATAATAATAATTATGATTATTATGATGAGTACTGTAACGAAGCATATAATTTACCTGATCTTTTTTCTCCGTTGATTTTTGAAGCTGAATAGTTTCTTGGGTAGATACAAATGACCAATAGTTTATTCCATTTATGATTGGATCGGATTTTGAACGAAATACGTAATCATAAATAGTAGCCAGAACCAACCCCCCTTTAGAAATAGATGCTCGTAGTGGTTGCCCTCGAAGAAATGCCTTCGCTTGAATTAGTGGAAGTACAGCAGTCTCGTGCGACATTTCAAAGACTTTATTATTTCTTGCCGCAAATGCGGCAAGTGGAGCGCCGACTGTTTCCCCGTTGGTTGAAGCCCTCGCACCGGATAATAGTCGACCTAAGCCAAAAGAAGAATCCGAACTATGAGGTACATTATCCGTTTTTTTATTTCCGTTGCTTTCTTGTGAATTTGTTTCTTCATTTTGCATTCTTGTAATCCGTCGTTTTTCATAAACTGTTAAACATCGCATCAACTCAGTTAAAGATTTTTCATTTTCCTGATTGTGCTTTGAAGCATAAGCACCATAATAAAGGCTAACTTTCTGGTCTTGCACGTAACGGACACAGTTATTGCAACTCAATGCAGAAAGCACTAAATCGTTGCAATCTGTTAAAAAAATAAAGACTGGCCTTTTTTTAATGTCAATTACTAATTGAATAATGTCTTCTTTTTGTAATGATTTGGGCGACAGCCAATTTGAGGCATCTTCTTCGCTTTTCACATCGGTTTTTGATAAAATTGGCACTGCACTGGTTTCGTCAGTCGGAAATTGTGGTATTTTATACCGACATGACGTTCTTCCGCTTTTAAAGCAACTGTTCCGACGTTTCCAATCGTGCATGTTAACTAACACTTGAACTGAACTCAAATTTAAAAGCCAACGATCAGTTTCTAATGTACTGCATTTTTCAGGTTTTGGTGGCAAGCCTTTCCAAATTAGTTCCCTCACTTCTTCGTCGTCTAGCACTTTCCTTCCAAAGCATCTTTGGTAACCATGTTCTAATGCGGCCTTAATTTGGCTAGAAATTGAACATGTTTTCGAACATTTGGAACATCGTAATGCGTCTTGTTCTTGTGATCGACTATTTTTCGCTTTCTTCCTCATGTCAATCAGTATTTCTTTACTGATAACAACAAGTTGGCCCTCACAGTCAGTAAGCGGGCAACGGGTAGCGACTTCCATTTCCTCAGTGGGAAGAAGTAGCTCTCAGGTGATATACTGATCAATTGAAGCTTGTATTTTTGCTAATAAATCATGAACGGCCGTATTTTCCTTTACTTCTAAGTCTAAAGTTGTTTCAGCAATTTGTTCTTCCTGTTTGAAATATTTTTAAACACCCTTTTTACCAAGTATTGATTTTATTTCTACGTTTTTATTGAAAGAGAAAAATACCTGAGTAACTTCGATGGGGTTTTCAACATGATTTCTGGAAAAACTGTTCTCAAATAGTACACTAGTACTTTGTGATGGCAGCGCTAATGATTCAGCATCTGTAAAATTCATAAATTGAGATATTAATTAAGTCGAATTACAACAGTAAGTAATTTGTTACAAAGCATACCAACGTGAGTCACCAAGGATAAAATAGAAGAAGATTGGTAAGATAGCTGATCCTTTTGCATTGCCTCTCTTAATTGACCTTGCAAATCCGCATGTCCATAGATCCAGACTAAGAAGTGGGCATGTAAAGTGAGCCTGGATTGTTCTTCAACCACTCTTAGCCACGCTTTTGGAACACCAAAAATACCACCACCTTCAAGGGGCTGGCATTTTTTGACATCCCATCCAATCATTCGTTCGATCACTATCTCCAAGATCCTTTCGAAGTAAAGGGCTGCCGCCACTGGTTTTTTGGCTATCAATTTGAACCTAAATTCACCATTGGGAATATTGTCTTTGTGGGGTGCTGCTTCATTAGCTCCAAGGGCATACCACAAAATCTTGAATGACATTGAATCGTCTGGGCTAAAAGTGAACCAGATGTGTGCTTTGCCGTTAGAGTTGTGGGCAGCATACACGTCTTGACGATTTTTTATTGCTGCTGCTTGGGAATGTTGCATCGGAGTGCACGCTATGGATATGTCGGTAAAAAAATCCATCGCAAGACCATTAAGGCTCACTGGGGGTGCTGGAAATGGCCGTCCCTCACTAGCAGCTTTTGCGCAAGCCAACTTATAGGAACAAGCTAGCTGAAGATCTTCGGAACTTACGCGACCATAAGTTTCTGCTCGCGTGGATATCGAACCATTATACAGATTCCTTGATGGCAAAATTGAACGTACAAATGACATTTTTGCAACGTCACGACGAGTCTTCATGTCATAAAGTGGTAAAAGGAAATCAACTTCTTGAAATTGTCTAGTACTCAAGTTGAGTAGATGTCGCAGCAAAGCAGATCGAGAAATGTAAATTTTTCTTTTCTCATTAAATCCTCCTCTTCCAAACGGAAACAAATCAGGATAGTGTAGCTCGAGATACTTGTCGTCCATATCGGAAACAAAATCCATGGCAGGTCGAATAATGTACATATTAGACGAACTAGATGTATTTACGTTGGTAATTGTCGAACTATTACTCATTTTCAACAGAGAGGATTCTATAATTGCAAATTTGTTAATGGTATTTCAACATGAAGATATATTAAACACGGGTATCTTATGAATAGTGTACCTTGTCGGTTCACGCCAGTTTTATCATTTAAACGTGAGGTAGGGAACGTTAAGTCAGTGTCTGCTACAGAAATATCTGAGCTGCAAGAAGATAATAAATTACCAATCGAAGCAGTAGAAGTAGCTGGGTCTGTTTCATAAAAAATTTGATATGATAAGATTATATTTTGATGAATAGTATCAATTTGATATTATTTTTTATTTTTAGAAAGAGCACCTTTATTTATTTCATTGACCGCGTGATTTAAAACTTGCACAACCTCTTCGTGAATATTCTTATCGCTTTCTTCGGGTGCTCCAACAGTCACAGTTGATGAAATCATAACCGTTTCGTCTACTTCCGCGAACGTTCTCGATAAACATGGACCACCGGTATCATCCTCGTTATTAAAGTCTCCCATTTCACAATCTTCAGTGTGAACTATTCTTGTTTCGTCAAGTGGCTCAATGTCGTCCGTGTGAAACATTTCTTTTGATACTTCGCCTGTTGGTAATTCACGCAGGGAGATTTCATCATACTCAAAGGGTTCCATAACCTTGTTTTCTATTTCCTTGAAAAAGTGGAGAACGTCGCTTATTTTCTTTGGTTGGATCACGTAATCTGCTTTGATGTTTGCTATTCGTGCGCGATTTGCTGCCGAAGCATCGGAAGCTAAAGGAGATACAACTAGTACTCGAACAGGTACTTCGCTCGGTTTTATAGGCAAGTGTTTTCTCACAAACGGCGTGTTTAGTTTGTTAGAATAAACGTGGCCAGTGAGGCGCATTCCACCACCATTATAGAAGGATGCTAGTCTCCCAAAAGAATGGACAGGTCTGATCAAACATCTTGATCCGTACGTCACATCACGTAATTCTTCAGGTAACTGACCAATCCAATTTCCTTGGGCAATAGCAAATTTTGGCACTCTGCCGCGACGTAAAGCTTGTAAACAACCAGCTTGCTGGCAAATGTACAACTGAGAAAAACAACATATATTTTTCACTTCCCGACAATCACAGTTTGGAATTTTAATGCCACGAGGTGACAACAGAATATTTATGAAACGAACATCGCCTGGAAAGGCAAAGCTGACATCATACTGCTTTACCAGCTCATTGTGAATAGCCGGTGCATCACCATCTAAGCCGGATGGTTTGCGAAGAACAGTAAAAAGAGCTGGGGGCAAGTCCGATAATTTGAGTAATCTCGTTTGTGATATTCTGCAAATCTCATCGCAAACAGAACAAACAACATATTCTTCGTTTAGTTCTTCGTGGATTTTTTTCGATAACTGGTTTAATTTTTCTTGAGTCAAGGGTAGAGGAAATCCCTGTTTCTCTAAGTCTTCGCGCTCTGTTTTCGTACTAGCTGCGGTTGTTCTATTACAAACAGTTCCATCCTTTCTTCGCCTTTCCTGAAATTCAGGAGGCTCTTTCTTTTTTTGAGCATCTTTTTGCAGTGGACCAGTATTTGAAACTAATGTCTCACAAGCCCGCCCATTCCTGGTCGGTTCAACAGTGCAGTTATCTTGTAGCACACAACCCAAAACAATATTGTTTTTAGTTGACTTTTTAGTCGTTTTACGTCTCTTTGGCTGCACTTTCCCATCATACTCAATCGAAACTGAAGGGTCCGTTGGTATAGCAAAAGTGGCACCACTAATACTAGGAGGATCATTTATCTGGTGAATCGGCAAAGCAGTAGAAACTTCACTAAAAATTAAAATGACAAATAGTTTTTTTTAATTTCCACGGCATACTAAATTTTTAAAAAACTATGGCTGAGAAGTATTTGACCATCTGTAAAACAGTCAAAACTCGAATACATTTTGACTATATGCCTAAGATGTTGTATTCCATGTGAAACAAACTACGCTTTTATTTCTTCAAAGCAGATTTAATGTCAAAATGACATGAACTTTCAATAGCTTAATGACTGAGCTAAGACTTTCTTATAATCTGTAGTAACATGTATATAAAATCAAAATATCTTCTCAAAACCATTTCAATTAATTTCATTATCATTGTACTAGAAATTTGTCTAAAGGAAATGTCCAATTGATTGTGCAGCATGCAAAGCACTAAAAGGGAAACCTTGGTGTAGTTGAATTATTTCTACGAAGCTGTTCTGGGGGTCTAGTGTGTTGGTTTTCTGGACTCTCTGTAAAAAGAGTACTACAACTAGTAGAAGGTTGATTTTCTCTAAGGATGCAACAGATACAAATTAATTAGTTTGTGTAATTGTAATCATTTAAAAAAAATACTGTACATAATTATCAGATTCAACGATGGACTACAGCTTTTCCTCCCATTGATTCTTCTATAAGTCTTTTGTGGTTGAATAACTTGCATGCTATGAACATCCGCATCCTTAAAAATAAAATATTCCAAAATTAATGAATGGTTAGTCCAAGGACATGGGCTTTAGCTGAACAAGGCCTAACTTAAATAACA
>JACCDP011284290.1_pt1 | contig 12350 bp, 11 predicted proteins | sample 7445841 | NCBI WGS metagenome assembly JACCDP01 (sample SAMN15323441, study PRJNA562643) | freshwater metagenome | isolation source: river surface water | place: USA:Blue River Watershed | collected 2017-08-17
CCATAAGGCAATATTCGGCAAATGCAATGAGCCAGCTTATTACAATGGTACCAAAAAGGCCTATATCTTTCAACCAGCTTACTTCCTTAAACCGCAAATGCCCATACCAGGCAATAGTCATAAAGCTATTGGAAGCAATCAGTAACAGTATGGTGCTTATGTTTCTGGACATGTGTGATGTTTGAATTATTTTTTCGCCAGTTCAATTAAGCGGGTCAATATTTTCTGAGCGGCCTGGGAAATCACTGTTCCTGGTCCAAAAATACCGCTCACTCCGGCCTGATATAAAAAATCATAATCCTGCTGGGGTATAACCCCACCTGCCACTACCATGATATCTTCTCTTCCTGCTTTTTTCAATTCTTCAATTACCTGTGGCACTAATGTTTTGTGTCCAGCCGCCAGACTTGAAACACCGAGTATGTGCACATCATTTTCTACCCTTGTTTGGCTGCTTCTGCAGGTGTTTGAAACAGGGGGCCAATATCCACATCAAATCCCATGTCTGCAAAACTGGTGGCTATTACCTTTGCCCCTCTGTCATGTCCATCCTGTCCCATTTTCGCAATCATGATTCTGGGTCTTCTTCCTTCGAGTGCAGCAAACTCATTAGCCAGTTCCCTGGCTTTGGTAAAATCTTTATCCATGCTTATTTCTTTTGAGTACACTCCAGCAATTGAACGAATATTGGCTTTGTATCGCCCGTAGACTTTTTCCAGCGCCAGGGATATTTCTCCCAGGCTGGCTCTGCATCGTGCAGCCCTGATGCTTAATTCCAGGAGGTTTCCATTTCCACTGGAGGCTGCTGCTGTTAGTGCATCCAGCGCCTCCTGAACTTCTTTCTGGTTTCTGTCTCTTTTTAATTGCTGCAAACGTTCCACTTGTTGCTGCCTGACTTTTGTATTGTCTACTTCCAGAATTTCAATAGTCGTTTGTTCATTGCTCTGATAACGGTTCACTCCTACAATAATGTCTTTCCCTCCATCTATTCTGGCTTGTTTTTTTGCTGCAGCTTCTTCTATGCGCATTTTGGGAATGCCTGTTTCAATGGCTTTGGCCATTCCTCCCAATTGCTCCACCTCTTCAATTAAGGTCCAAGCCCTTTGTGCTAATTGTTCGGTTAAATATTCTACATAATACGATCCGCCCCAGGGGTCTACCACACTGCACACATTGGTTTCCTGTTGCAGGTATATTTGTGTATTTCTGGCAATACGAGCCGAGAAATCGGTAGGTAAAGCTATTGCTTCATCCAGGGCATTGGTATGTAGCGATTGGGTATGTCCCATAGCAGCGGCCAATGCCTCTACACAGGTACGGGTAATATTATTAAATGGATCCTGCTCGGTTAAGCTCCAGCCACTGGTTTGGCAATGTGTACGCAAGGCCATGCTTTTGGCGCTTTTGGGATTAAATTGTTTTACCAGTTTGGCCCAAAGCATACGGGCAGCTCTCATTTTGGCGATTTCCATAAAATGATTCATGCCTATGGCCCAAAAAAACGACAATCGGGGGGCGAAAGCGTCAATGTCTAAACCCGATTTTAATCCGGTACGGATGTATTCAAGTCCGTCTGCCAGGGTATAGGCCAATTCAATATCTGCAGTAGCTCCTGCTTCCTGCATGTGGTACCCACTAATAGAAATAGAATTAAAACGAGGCATATTCACCGATGTAAAGGCAAATATGTCTGCAATAATTTTCATGGAAGCCTCTGGCGGGTATATGTAGGTATTACGCACCATAAACTCCTTCAGGATATCGTTTTGAATGGTGCCGCTCAGTTGCTCCATTTTCACACCCTGTTCTTCTGCGGCAACAATATAGAAAGCCAATACTGGTAATACCGCACCGTTCATGGTCATAGAAACACTCATCTGATCGAGGGGAATCTGATCAAATAAAATTTTCATGTCCAGCACCGAATCTATGGCTACGCCCGCTTTTCCTACATCTCCAACTACCCGTTCATGATCACTGTCGTAACCCCGGTGGGTAGCCAAATCAAATGCTACCGACAATCCCTTTTGTCCGGCAGCCAGGTTACGGCGATAAAATGCATTGCTTTCTTCGGCCGTGCTAAATCCCGCATATTGCCTGATGGTCCAGGGGCTCTGCACATACATGCTGCTATAGGGGCCTCTTAAAAAGGGAGGTATTCCTGCTGCATAACCAATGTGTTCGGTATTTTTCAGATCCTCTGCCGAATAACTTTCTTTTACCGGTATTTGTTCCGGAGTCATCCAGCTTTCCAGCTTTGGAGCATTTTCAGTTTTTACTACTGGTTGAAAAGGTATGTTTACAAAATTTTTGCGCATGTGATTTAACTGTTGGTGCTTACTGCTCGTTGCTTATTTTCAAAAGCCTGTGCCAGGCGGAGAGGTTTTATGCCAGACTTACTCTCTTCTTTGTCTGCCTGATTGTTTTCTATTACAGGCAATTTCTCCTGTTGATTCGGAAATTTATTTACTCCCAGCAATACCTTCTTGCCCTCTGCTAACTGATGTTTCAGGTTTTCAGCCGATTTCTCCAGCTCTTTCTGAATGTAACCTCCCTGAGCAGCCTTTATCCAGCCTCCTTTTTGTTCTATTTCCTGAAATTTTTTCCAGGCTGCTGTACATAGTTCTTCTGTTAATTTTTCAATATAATAAGAGCCCGCCCCTATATCTGCTACTTTGTTCAGGTAGGCTTCTTCTTTTAAAATACTTTGCTGGTTAATGGCCATTCGTTCACTAAAGTCGGAAGCCTTACGAAAATTATCATCGTAAGGATGAACCAGAATACCATTGCAACCTCCTATGGCAGCACTCATGCTTTCGGTAGTAGTACGCAGCATGTTGTTGTATGCATCCAGAAAAGATTTATTACGCTGAGAACTTTCAGCCAGAATACTTAATTCTGTTGTTAGTCCATATTCTTTGGTCAGAGAAGCCCACAATTTCCTTAGGCTTCTGAATTTGGCTATTTCATTGAAAAAGTCGGTGCCTATGGCCATGTTCACCTGAAATTTGGTTGGAAGTTTTTCAGCGGGTATTTTAGAGTTAGCGGCCAGCAGCAGGTACTCGTGCAAATGCGACAAAACAAGAGCCAGCTCCAGGGCTGCATGGGCTCCCGCATTCTGGTACAAAGTAGCATCCAGAGCTATTCGCTTCCAAAGTTCTTCGTTACTTATTAAGACTGATAGTTCCTGCAGGTCTTCATGTTCGCTCTTACCCCATTTTCCATTCTTTAAAAATCTCATTATTGGATCAGCGGTGATGCTGATATCAAGGTTTTTTGAGTTTAGTTTTTTTTCGGTTAAAAAGCTTTTCCATTTTTCGGTAAAATTTTGTTGCGAAGTATTCAGCAAAAAATGTACTTGAATATGCTCTATAGAAATATCATTTAACAATACACTCAGCCGGGTATGCTCATACACCGTTATCATTAAAGCACTGGCTCCATAATTCAATGCTTTTAATGCCTTCTCGTTAGCCAGCTTTTCGTCCTGCTCATTTATGCCAGAAACAATCTCCCAGTTGGCTTGTGCGTATACCGGCGGATGTCTCAGGTGCTGCTGATCTTCAGTTGTATAAAATGCCTGAACAGAAATTCCTGCTTCATTTACCGAGCGGAGTGCTTCAAATCCTGTTCCCTTCAGGTCTTTGGCAATCTGTTCCTTCCATTGAGCTGCGCTCACTTTATTAAATTCCTCAAACATGTTCGGGTATTGGTTGATTAGGTTGTGTACTTAGAATGTACGGGCTATTTCTTTTTTAATATAATCAATGGCCAACTGGTTAGGCATTCTTTCTATGCCCGAAGTAACTTGTAAAATAAATGCGGCAAAATCATGCCCTCTTGTAGATTCATTCACTTTTGAAGCCGCCACCGTTACTAATTTTATGATTTCTTCTTTCGCATTTTTTACCATTTCCCAGGCGCCTGAACTCATGTATATTTGTTGTGAGAGGTTGTGTTCATATTCAGAACGTATGGCTTTTATTAACTCTAACTGTAATTGCTGTGGTGTAAGTCCGGGCTTGTTTACTCTAAGTACCAAGCTATTGGGGTGAATCCTTTCTAAAAAAATAACCACCCTTTCATAAGCCTGCAAACGGATGGGCGTAACCTGGGTGAGGGAAGATTTTTTCATTTCTATTTCTCTGCGCCGCTGCTCCATATCGGTAAATTTTTTCACAATAAAATAGGTAGCCGCAAAAACTGCTCCTGCCGGAATAAGTATTTTTAATATTTCAATGAAGTGTTCCATATATTTTTCTTTGGCTTAAATATCGTGATTTTATTCTATCCATATTTTTTTCAGGAAGTTTTGTGCACCCCACTCTACCTGCAACAGGTAAAGCCCTGCTGGTATTTTAGCACAATTAAGTTTAAGCAGGTTATTACCCGAATAACTCATCGGGAGCTGAGGAAGCCACTTGCCCCTTAGATCCATGAGTCTCACGTTATAGTTTGCCTGTGCTTCATCCGGCAACTGAATAAATAGTTCGTTATTGGCAGGGTTGGGAAATATCTTGATTAACTCTTCATCTGCTGGAATTGAAGCTATACCCGTTGCAGAAATACAACTATGCTGAGGCGATGCAATTTTTTGAAGGTTGCGAAAATCGATAAAACAAACATACTGCACGCTATCTATAAATGGGTTGCGGTTTCCCTGAAGGGAATCAATGAAATCATTTCTGGCAATTTCCCTGGCATCAGGCAAATCCTGAAAATGCCATTTTTTTAGTAATTCCTGATCCTGTCCATAGGTTATTGAAGCACTAATAGGGTTTTTAAAGCCCCAATTTTTTGGTTGTCCAGACTGATCGGCCTGTCCGTTATAGGTCAGGGCCATATAAAATAAGGCGCGGGCCGCATCACCTTTGTGGGTATTTCTGGGTTCAAATACTTTTTTTCCGTTCGCATCCAAACCCAATTTACATCCCAGGTATTCGTATTCTACTGTTAGCACTTCACCCAGTGGGTAATTGCTTCTTTTAAGGTTGGCCTGTATTTGATTAACCGGAAATAAATGATGCACATCACTATACTCTATACGTTCAGGAATGCTGCTTCCATTACCATTAGCCGGGTATGTGGGCATCCAGCTATGGCAATAGGTATGTTCGCGGCTAAACTTACCCCAGGTAAATGGAGAGGTATAAACCAGGTTTTCACCGCTGTAGGCACAGGTAATGATTTTTTTTCCGTTTACGGTATCCCGCTCTTCCCATAATCGAATGATGGTTTCATCGTATTGTGCATACTCTATTTGTTGGTGCGGAAAAATAAGTTTTGACAATTCTTCCACAAACTGAGGTGAACTGGTCTGTATTCCGCTATAGTAAGCATTAGGGATCATGGCTCCGGCACTTTGCACTAGCTTCGGGGTATTTCCGTTTACTTTGTAATTGCAAAAGTTTCCGCTTCCGTTGTAAGGGTAAACGATAAACTGATAAGCTGTTCCCGCAACAATATTTCTAACCCAAACACTCGTATCCTGGCCACTGTAAATAACACTTGCATTTCCAATATTATCACCTGGTCTGTATTCCGCTCCATCTTGTGGTAATCCGGTAAATGACTGGTTAGCTTTCCCTTTTACCACCAGGTAATGATCTGCATCCCTTCGGTTAAAATTTAGTAGCAGCCGGTATGATTTAATTACCGGAAAGTGAATAGCAGTAATGGGTTCCAGGGGTTCTGATGCCTGATGGCCGCCTACACCATATAATTTCACCTGATAATCGGGAAAATTGGGATCATTACTTAAAACATGAAGATTAGCCAGCCTGCTCCCCGATTGTTTAGGCTTAAAACGCAATTGCAGCAGGTGTTGTGATAAAGGGGCAATAGAAAAAGTAGTGCTGGTGTTCAGGAGTATAAAATCTCCATCGTTATTGTTGAGTTGAATTCCGGAAATGTGAAGTGTTTCAGCCGATCCTTTGTTGTTAAGAGAAAATGTGAGGAGCAATGAATCATCCGGAGGGCAGGAAAACAAAGGTGTGCATGAGCCGGCAGCCATGTTCATTCCATTAAAGCCAATACCCAAATGTTGGGCTAAAATTACTTTTTTGTTTAAATGTACTTCATCCAAAGCCACATTGCTTCCTGAAACCTTATTGGCAAAATAAAAACGAATATACCTGCTTTGCGGAGAGGGTTGCAGGTTATATGCTGTAAAACCATTTGTCTGGAGTTGTGTATAGCTTGCCAGGTCTGTCCAGCCAATAGCATTAGCGGATTCCTGCACCTTAAATGTTCCGTACCAGTTGTAATTAGCCTGAGCTACGCAACCCTTCAGGTAAAAGCTCAATCCGGAGCAGGCATCGTCATAAAAAATCTGTATCCACTCACCTGTAATATCGAAACGGGCTGATTGACCTGAATAACCAGTGGAATAATTATAGTTACCACTCAGGTTGCATGACCAACCAACAGGTAGAGAGCTTGCTCCGTTAAATCCATCGAAGGTACAAGAGTCGGGTAAGCTGCTTTGTCCACAACATAAAATGGAGTTCATTAACATCACTGTAAGTGTGCATAGCCTAACAGGTAGTCTGTTTAGTTTATACATTTTTGCTATTTTTCCTTTCTCTTGCCTTAAAGGCCTGTATCCAAAGATAAGCGTGAATTGGTTTAAAAAAAAATTCTGTTAAAATTGTTCGGAAAGCTGGTTGTTTAACACCTTATTGAAGGGCTTTTGTTTTTAGTCTGGAAACTGGCACGTACCTGACCTATTTCTTCCCAGGGCTTAAGTATTATAACAAATAAGTGCTATAAATTATAAATATAAAAGGTGGTGTTTACATAATTATTCTGGCCGTTTTCTTCAGCCATCATAAAGCCTCTGTTTTTGATAAAATTTCTATTCTCAAGATCAGCGTAAGTACTATTAAAGCTCAAATACCTCAACGGCTTAAAATCTGCTGATAAAACCAGTGCGCATTGCCGGAGGTCTGAAAAAGTGGGCAGATCATTTTTTTCATTGTATTCGGGAAGAGCTTTATTATAAAACAATATGTAATGCTTAGTGAGTGAATTATAATAAATACTGTTGTAATTAAAACTATGCAGTAAATATTTGCTCGAGTATGAATTATCCTTCATTCTGTTTATATCGAAATACCCCGGACAAGTGTAATCCTTATTATGTATAGGAATTTTTTTCACTTCTTTTTCGGCCAAAGATTGTACATACAGCGTGTCGTAGAAAGGAAATAAAACTATTACCTCTGAATTACCAAGTACAAATGAAGGTAAAGACAAGCCGAATCGATGATAAGCGCTTGGCTTGGAAACATAAGTCTGCTTTAACCTGAATTCACCCTCTTCCCTGATAAAGAGTGCCAGCACCGGTTCCTTACAAAATTGCTGAAACAGACTAAAATCATTATATCCATAAGCACTAAACAGGCTATCGTTTCGGAGCTGCATGGGGCCAGAGGTTTTATGGTATAATAAAAACTGATTACCTAAATGCTTGAATTCTGCTTTTATGGGATATGGGGCTTCCCGGGTTCTTAATCCGGTTGGTTGATACGCGTAAAGTAAATTACTGTCGTTACAGGTATAAAAATTAGTATCCTGCTGAATAAAAAAGTTGCGTATATACCCTGAAGGACTAACAGGAAACCGATGAGAAAAAGTAAATACTTTACCTGACGATTGTTTCCTGTAAAAATTAACATCTCCTGTTTCAGCATTGTGACTAACCAAACAGGAATCGTTCAAAAAATGAAAACGCTGCAATTCACATCTTGAAACTATTCCCTTTACGAGAAAAGAATCAACAATATACTTTTCTGCAGGTTGATAAATAAGCTCTACTGTTTTTTTATCTGTACAGGATAGCAGGCTAAACATAGCGAATACTATGTGGCAAATCCGGCATAAAATATGGCGATGCATGATATTGTTTTTTTGCATGGTGGCTATAACTTAACCACTACTTTGCTAAAAAGAGTATGAGTGAAATAAACCCTATTCACTTTTTTGTTTTACCCCATTACGCAACAGGAGATTGAACCTCCTGCTGCGTATTCATTGGGTATTATTTCATTATTTTGCTATGTCAAACTGAAAAGCAAATTCAGCATTTTCCCTATTTAGCTTTTTACTTTTTCCGGCAATATAACATACGCTGTGCTCATTCATAGCACTTAGAGCCACATAGTATTGACCAGAAACCAGTTTCCTGAAATAATCAGCAGGAATATGAGGAGCGAGTTGTTCAAGTTCTTCAGTGGTAAAAAAACTTCCAGCTTGAATAGCTGTTTTAGCTTCCTCTTTAGTACGGGCAATGGTTTTAGCAGTAATTACTACTTCGCCTAAAATGGAACAATTGGCCGGATATCCATTACAATAGCCAGACCTTCTATCATAAGTGGTGTTGGGTTTACCCTTACTTACGGTAGCATCCTCCCATTTAGCTCCCATTCCGGCATTTTGGGTTGTTGAATTCGTGTCAGGCTGAGCTTCTACAACAAGGTCCGACTTTTTATTACAAGCAAACAAACTAAGTGCTAAGGCACCTATTAATACTTTTTTCATTGATGTTGAATTTTATCTTGCTTTTGTCCCAGATAAGAAAAGGTAGATTGCATTCCCTTATTTAACTTTACATCTGGCGGAAGCAAATGGTTATTGATTTTCCCTACTTTCTTTATTCTACAGGTATTTCGGGTTTTATCCTGAGCTCAAACTTCCACTGGTCATTTTTTTTTCAAACGCGCGTTTTTGATTGATCAACGAATCCTGTGTGAATTCTTGCCAGGGCGAAATTATCAAAATGATATTAATAAATACCATTATGATAATTAATATTTACAAAAATTCCGTAAAACTTTCATATTCAACAATAAGATTATTTCCATAATTATCACAATGACAATTATGTTCATAAACTAAAAACACGTTTTACACCTTCTCTTTTTTTCTACCCATTAGCTCATAAAAAAACTTCCTGATTTTTCAGAAAAGTATTGATCCCGTAAACTAATACCAAGTACAAAAGCCCTCCTTATCTTTTACATTCGCTTTTATTCGTCAATTATTCAGAAAATCATACTTGTGCTGTTATCGGCAAACAGATGTAATCTGTTAGTAGTTTTTCAAAACTCCTTCTACATTTAATTTTTACCTTTTCTTAGAAAGATTCCTTTACCTTTGCGCCCGAAAAAAGAACAATAAATTATTAAATCATGAGTAAAGGACCTATTTCTCAGTTTATGGAAACCCATTACCTGCATTTTAATGCGGCCGCAATGGTAGATGCTGCAAAAGGCTATGTTACCCATTTGCAGGAAGGAGGCAAAATGCTGGTATCGCTGGCAGGTGCCATGAGTACTGCTGAGCTTGGAAAATCTCTGGCAGAAATGATCAGACAGGGAAAGGTAGACATTATCTCCTGCACCGGTGCTAATTTAGAAGAAGACATCATGAACCTGGTGGCGCACAAGCATTACAAGCGGGTTCCCAATTACCGGGACTTATCGCCGGATGACGAATGGGATTTGCTGGAAAACGGGTTTAACCGGGTTACCGATACCTGTATTCCGGAAGAAGAAGCGTTCCGCCGCTTGCAAAAGCATATTTATCAATTATGGAAAGAGGCTGATACAAAAGGTGAACGTTATTTCCCGCATGAGTTTATGTATAAAATGTTGTTATCTGGTGTACTGGAACAATATTATGAAATAGACCCTAAGAACAGCTGGATGCTGGCTGCAGCGAAAAAAAATATTCCCATCATTTGCCCGGGCTGGGAAGATAGTACTATGGGAAATATTTTTGCTTCGTATATTATTAAAAACGACATCAAGGCGCAAACCATGAAATCCGGAATTGAATACATGGTGTGGTTAAGCGACTGGTACCGTAAAAACTCTTCGGGTAAAGGGGTTGGTTTTTTTCAAATTGGAGGAGGTATTGCAGGCGATTTCCCCATTTGCGTTGTACCCATGATGTATCAAGACTTAGAATGGCATGATGTTCCGTTCTGGGCTTACTTCTGTCAGATTTCTGACTCAACTACCAGCTATGGTTCCTATTCAGGAGCTGTACCCAATGAAAAAATTACCTGGGGGAAATTAGATAAAAGCACCCCTAAGTTTATTGTTGAAAGTGATGCTACCATTGTAGCTCCCTTAATTTTTGCCTGGATTTTAGGCTGGTAATTTCTCTGACACCAAGGTTATCCCGCTCACCATCTTGTTTCCAAATCACTCAGGATGGTGAATGGGCTTTTTTTTGATCCTTCTGCCTTCATCTTTTACCAACTACCGATCAATGTATTAAACTTTTTGATGAAGCGTTTTAATTTTATACACAAAAAAGAAATCTTCAAGTATTTTATTTAAATTCAAATCAACTGAAATACACTATAACTCATTTCAGTCTAAAAAAACAGGAAAATCATGCAAAAGTTAGTAGTAAGTGTCTTCTCTGGTTTGTTGCTCTGCACAAACCTCAACTCACAGGAAATTAAAGTACAGGAAACCAAAGCCAGTTTCTCCAGTGGCTCGCACAATGCTTTAACGGTTAATATTTATGATACCAGTAAAGAAGCCGTTGAAAAAGGATGGAGGCACCTGATGAAGGACTACCATCCTGAAAAAATAAAGGAAGAAAAAACTGAATCCTTTTATGATAACGCCACCTTTAAACCTATAGGAAACAATACTGTTGATGTTTATGCCAAAATTATTGAACAATCGGATAAATCCATTCAATTGGTAGTATGTTATGATTTAGGTGGCGCCTACCTCAACTCCTCTGAACACAAAGAAAAATTTGAGTTTTTTAAAAAAATGATGCGTGATTTTGCTTTGAACCTGACCAATGAATCGATTAACGAAGAACTGAAACAAGCGGGCAAAAGCCTTGAAAACATTTTAGATAAGGAACATGACCTGGAAAAAGACAACAAAAACCTTAATGAAGAAATTACCAGCTATACAGAAAAAATAAACAAAGACAAAGATAAAATTGAAAAAAACAAACAAGATATTGAAGTGAAAAAGAAAGAAGCGGAGGCGCAACAAAAAATTATTGATGGTTTAAAGGCCAAGTTAAAGAGTGTGAAATAATAAGTTCATTTCTTGAAGTTGCTATTCACTTTCAAATAAATGATAATCAGGTATTTAAAAATTTTAAAAACCGTTTGAATCTAGGAAATAATTTCATTCATTTGCACAAAAATAAACTTAGCCTGAAAAAGGAGTAATATTTTTTAATATTTAGCAATAAAAATTTAGTTTATGTATTGGACACTTGAATTAGCATCATGGTTGGAAGATGCGCCCTGGCCTGCCACCAAGGATGAACTTATAGATTATGCCATTCGTTCGGGTGCACCTATGGAGGTAATTGAAAACCTTCAGGAAATTGAAGACGAAGGAGAAGCTTATGAAACCATTGAAGAAATTTGGCCAGATTATCCTACCAAGGATGACTTTTTCTTTAATGAAGATGAATATTAAGCAACGCTCATAGACTTTTCCTGTTATTTTCTTGTTTCTGTTTTCCTGAAATATTTTTTTCTTTCAGAAGATCTTGGATCTGGTAATAATAAATTTAAAACCTGCCACCATTACAGCGGCAGGTTTTTTTGTGGGTAGGACATGATATATCTTTTTACTCTTTTATAAATTTCAAGGACTGTAAACGATCTGGTGACATTATTTTAATGATGTACATTCCTTTTGCCCAACCCGAAACATCAAGCGTCATTGATTTATCAGCAGGATTAGGAATCATCCATACCTGTTCACCGGAAGCATTGTAAATGGAAATGGCCTGCTGCCCTCCTGCTAATTGAATACTTAAAACATCCTGCGCCGGAACAGGTCCTATAGTAGTTATTCCAGCTTGCTGTTCTTGCACGCCAACCGTATTGGTTACATTTACCTGCACCGCAAATGGGCTACTGGCGCAGGAGCCCTGATAGGCTACTGCATAATAGGTTGTAGCGTTAACTAATACTGTGCTTGTTGCCAAAACATTTACACCAGTTGTGGCATCGGTGTTGGTTGCATACCAGCTTACATTAACCGGACTTACCACCAGATCGGCCAGCGTTGCTCCTGTGGCAAATGTTTGAACTGAATTTCCTGCCGGACTCGCAACAGTGATAATGCTTACTGTTACCGCCAGTCTGTCTGCCGACTCGCAGGAACTGAGGGTTTGACTTGCATAATAGGTGCTAGAGTTTACGAGGGCATCGCCGCTGCTCAGTAAATTACCTCCGCTGGCTGCATCGTACCATTTCAGAGAAGTTCCGCTTGCACTTAAATCAGACACCTTGCCCGATTGACAAAAGCTTTGTGCATTGCTGCCGGTAGGTTTAGCTGTTGTGGTAA
>JACCDP010149101.1_pt1 | contig 12346 bp, 4 predicted proteins | sample 7445841 | NCBI WGS metagenome assembly JACCDP01 (sample SAMN15323441, study PRJNA562643) | freshwater metagenome | isolation source: river surface water | place: USA:Blue River Watershed | collected 2017-08-17
GCCAGATCTCCGGTTGTGATGGGTTTTACAAAGGTTTCCAGGGGCCACTCGCACTGCTTCTGGCGAACATTGAACCAGTGCTGAAAGGGGCCATCCTGGTTGGGGTCTATTGATAGGCTCTCGTAATAGAGTTGTGTAGCCTCAGGAAAATCCCTACGGTTCTCGACCAGTCTGCCCAACTGGTTTCGGATGTGAAGTTTTCCCTCGGTATCAATATCGAGTGGCAGAAATTGCCTATAGATATCGATAGCCTCTTCTTCTTTTCCTTCAGCTTCTAATAGATTTGCTAAATTTGCGGCAGCCTGCCAGAAGTCGCGCTTCAGGCTAAGTGCCTTGACATAGCAGGCCTGTGCCTGGCTTTTGAGGTTTTCTCCGGCAAGAATTACCCCAAAGTTAAACCATGCGGGGGACGAATCTGGCCCATTTCCATTCTGGGTCAGCCAATCGTTGTAGAGTGTGCCCACCTCGGCGGGCGTTTTTCCGGCCTTGACCAGGCTGTCTACCGTCATAAAAAGCTCATTGACTGACAAGTTAAAGATTTTGCTCACGCTTGTGATTCCTATAAGGGATGACACCTTTAAGCAAAATTGATGCCAAATTTATATAAGTGACCATTCACTTTTAAAAAGACGAAAATTTTGAGAAGCCTACCCGGCTATTGGGTACCAATCTGACTTTTTCCTAAACCTTCTTGGGATGTTTGCCGTTCTCCCATCCGAGAGACTTTCTTAGGAATGGGGTCAGACATGTCGTTATCTATCGGTTCACTTTTTTCCAGCTCCGGCAACGTTGCCAACGTAACCACGCGCCAGATGAAGGACTTAACGTCCGCTCAGGTCGCACAACTCGGCACAGACCAGATTGGCTGGTTAAATTCCGCTCAGGTTCAAGGCATTGATGCGAGCGACTTTAGGGCGCTCTCAAGTACCCAGGTCTCTGCAATCCAGTCCGCCCAAGCGGCCGGCTTGGAGGTGGCTGATATCAGTGCAATGCTGGCCCAGATCTCATTTCTAACCACGGATGCGGTCCGCGGTTTAAGTACCCAAACCCTATCCAAGATCTCTGCGGGCATCATGTCCCAATTTTCCTCAACGCAGATTGGGGGTTTAACAAGCGACCAGGTTGCGGTCTTGTCCGCCGCACAGCTTGGGTCCTTGAGCGCGGCTTCTCTGGGAACCTTTACCACGGATGAAATCCGCGCTATTTCGACTAGTGCCATTACCGGTCTGACCACCGCACAGTTGAATGCCTTGGGTTCGGAGGACCTCGCCGCGCTATCGAGCGCCCAGATTAATCGGCTCACCGCCAAGCAGGTAGGGTCCCTTGATGCGACCCATCTTAAGAATGCTTTTGATTCGGCAGACATTGCCGTAATCAATCGAGGGGCCGCTTCCGGTCTTACTACAGCTCAGCTCGCCGCCTTTGGTACTGAAGAGACCCGTGGATTGACTACGGCTCAAATTAACGCGCTCTCCCTAGAGGCCTTCGCGAATCTTGGAACTGACGCTCTCAATGGGCTCTCTACAGCCGCCTTTAGCAAGCTATCAAATCAAGTTATTGCCTCACTTTCAAGCGCTGCGCTGAATAACCTAAGCACCGACTTAGCGGCTGCGCTGACCCGTACCCAGTTGGCGGCGTTATCTACCGCTCAATTGAACCAGCTCCAAAGTGACGGGGTAAGGGCTCTCACAACCGCCGCTATTGCCGGTTTATCGCAGGCGCAGTTGGCCGGGATGGCCACCGACGTGTCAACAGGCTTTACCTCTGCGCAAGTCGCCAAACTTAGTGGCACACAACTCTCAAGCTTGAGCGCGGGTGCATTTGGAGGCCTGGCTACAGACGTATTGCGTGCTATTGATGTGGGTGCAATTGGCAGCCTGAAGACGGCCCAAATTGCCCAACTAGTAAATACTGACGTGGCTGCATTAACCACGGCTCAGATCGCGAAGCTCACTGGCGATCAGTTCTCTGCCCTAGTTGCCGGGGCGCTTACAAACATAAGTGCCTCCCAGCAAGCGGTGATTTCGAACACCACACTGGCGAACATGACAAGTACCCAGTTAGCCGCGATGAGTTCAGACCAGGTCGGTCGTCTTACCGCGGATCAAATTTCACGCCTGTCCTCCTCGCAATTAAACGCCCTTGATGTATCGAAAATCAGTACAGCTGCCGTTTCTGGACTGAGTGCGTCCCAGATTGCGGGCATGGGAACAGAAGAGGTAAACCAACTTACAAGCGATCAGATTGCTTTACTAAGCGAGAATCAGGTCCGAGCATTCTCAACGTCGGTGATTACAACATTTACTTCCGACGATGTCTCGAAGCTCACCACAGCGGCGGTTCGTGGCTTTAGCGCAACTCAGCTTGCTCAGTTTGGCACTGAGGAGGCCATCGGGCTGACTACTACCCAGATTGGGCGGTTATCCGCAGTTCAGGTTGGCGCTATTGGGGCCTCAACCTTGACGAGTACCTTTAACTCCGCTGATATTGCAGCTCTGGACGAGGCTGCTATTGGCGGATTCACCACAGCACAGCTAGCGGCCTTTGGAACTGATGAAGCTGCTGGTCTTTCGACCGCGCAGCTTGCGAACCTGAGTGCTACCCAGTTTGCCGCATTGTCTTCTGATGCGGTTAATCGCCTTGGCACTGCTCAGATCGCTGCTCTTTCAACCAGCATAGTAAGCACGTTGGCCACAAGCCAATTACAAACGCTTAGCACCGACAGATCGGCTGCCTTGGGTCGCACACAGATCGGGTCGATGTCTACCTCGCAATTCTTTAACCTTCAAAGCGATGGTATAGCTGCACTCAGTACAAGTGCAATTTCGGGTATTACAACGGCGCAATTAGCGGGTCTTGACGAAACGGTCGCAGTTGGGTTCCGTTCTGACCAGGTCGCTCTTTTTAGCGCCTCTCAATTGGCGGCGCTCGGTACGGCTGCACTGAACTCCTTTAGTAGCGATGACATTCGGGCAATCAGTACCCTCGCGATTCAGGGAATAACCACCGCTCAGGCGGCGGCCTTGGGCACCGAGGAAATTGCCGCGTTGACATCAACCCAGATCGCCCGGATGTCAGCGACAAGCTTTGCTGCGTTAAATACAACGCGTCTGACCTCCTTAGTTTCGGACACGGTGGGTGGTTTGACAGCATCGCAGATGTCCTCATTGAGCACGGCCAGTGCATCCAGACTAACCTCTGACCAGGTTCGCGCGCTCTCCACGGCTAATCTGAATGCTCTCGGCGCATCGAATCTAGCTGCGCTGAGTACAGACGCAATTGCGGGGCTTACATCCACGCAGATGGCAGCACTAAGTAATACCAATGCGGCTGCTTTCACATCAACCCAGGTTGCATTGATGACCTCGGATCATATCCGTGGGCTTACAACGAGCGGATTGAATACCTTCACTACGGCAGAGATCGCATCGATTCGTGCTGCTGCTGTACCTGGCCTAACATCTACGCAGATGGCAGCCTTAGGCACAGCAAGTGCGGGTGCGTTGACAACCGAGCAGGCAAGCCTATTGACATCACTACAGATTAATAGCCTGACTGCGACGGCTCTCGGGGCGTTTACAACCTCCAATATCGCAGTAATCGATACCGACGAGATTGGCGGCCTATCGACAGCGCAGCTCGCAGGCCTTAACTCATCACAGGTAGGCGCGTTTGTGGCCACGCAGCTTGGCCAGTTTACGTCCACTCAATTTGGCGCTCTCTCGCCCAGTGGCATTAATGCATTCTCCGCCGCCGAACTCACTGCAGTTTCATCAACTCGCGCTCAGGGTTTCACGACAGCACAGTTAGCGGGTCTAACAACTGCTTCGGCGTCTGCCTTGACCTCTGACCAGACGCGCGCCTTAACGTCAACGCAGCTTGCTGCAATTTCGGCAGAGGCATTTGCACAGCTAGGCACGAACGATATTCGTAACATTAGTACGCTGGCGATCGCAGGTCTCACGACCGCTCAGCTTTCTGAGCTTACCAACTCAACCGTTATTGGTTTGAGTTCGGACCAGGCGCGTCAGCTCTCGAGTGCTCAGGTTTCAGCGCTCGGTACAGCAGCGCTCAATGCCATGGCGACCGATGCGCTCGCAGCCCTGACGGAGTCTGCTGTTTTGGGCTTCACAACGCGACAGATGTCGAAGCTAGATACGGAAGGAGCGCGGGCTCTCAGTGAGTCTCAGTTGGGAGCACTGAATTCTGCTCAGTTGGGAGCACTTGGCGCCGACAACTTTGCCGCCATTAACTCCGATCGTTTGGATGCAATTTCTACAACCGCCTTTGCCGGTCTTACTTCCGCACAGATTGCAACGATTACATCGGATGAAATCTCGGTTCTCAGCGAGGGTCAGCTTTCAGTAATGACTGCCGCCCAAGCCCGTGGATTAGCAGCAACTGCTATTTATTCCACGACGGAAGCTGGTAAGAGTATCTCCTCGGCTAATATCGCTGCGCTGTCAACCGCTTTATTGTCAGCATTAAGTACTGAGCAGGCGGCAGCATTCAGCTCTGCACAGGTCGGTGCGATGACAGCCGCTCAGATTGCTGCTCTCAGCACCGGATCTCTCGTAGCGATGAGTTCAGACGATATTCGATCAATCTCGATTGATGCGATCTCTAGTCTGAGCACATTCCAGTTGTCAAAGATTGGAACGGAAGAAGTAGCGGCGCTTACTGCAGACCAGCTATCACTTCTGAACTCTGCTCAGTTGGGGGCGCTTTCTACCGAGAACTTTGCTGCAATATCGTCTGATCGCTTAAGTTCGGTGTCGGCTGCTGCCTTTGCCGGTCTTACATCAGCACAGGCGGCGACACTTGTTGCTGCTGAGATAAACGTTCTGACATCCGCACAGATCGCTGCAGTAAGTTCGAGTGCACGCGCTGGCCTAACAACGGATGCGGTTCAAGCAATACCAACTGGAAATATTGAGGCCTTATCAACCGCTACGCTAGCGTCTCTCGATACTACGCAGGCTGCAAAACTAACTGCGAGCCAAGCCGGCGCGTTGAGTTCGACACAGCTTGCATCGTTGAATACCGCAGCAATTAATGCACTTGCGACAGATGCGATCGCAAATCTATCGCTCAATGCGGTAAGAGGCCTCACGACCTTCCAACTGTCAAAAATGGGTACCGAGGAGGTATCGACTCTTACCCAAGATCAGCTGGGTCAGTTGAACTCGGCACAGCTTGCGGCCCTGGGTACGGCTAATTTCGGTGCGATCGCTTCCGATCGGCTAGACGGGATTACGGCTACAGCATTTGCAGGCCTGACCTCTGCCCAGATTGGGACGATAACCTCGGATGAGGTGGTCGCCCTGACCTCTTCTCAGCTCTCGACGCTCACTGCTGTTCAGGTTCGTGGTCTCGCGGCAAATGCCCTTGGCCAGTACACCGGCACAGATAAGATCGCAGGAATTCAATCCGGCAGCATTAGTGCGCTGGGTACCTCTGCACTGAGTGAGCTGAGCACTGAGCAGGCAGCTGCGCTAACGACAGGGCAGATCAATCAGCTCACTTCTAGCCAGATTGCCTCGCTCAGCACGGCGTCTTTGGTGGCGATGACCTCTGATAAGATTCGTGCAATCTCTCTGGATGCTCTGGCTGGACTGAGCACCTTCCAGCTGTCGAGAATTGGTACGGAAGAGGTGAATGCCCTTTCGGCTGACCAGATCGGGGTGTTGAACTCTGCTCAGTTTGCATCGCTCACAACGCAGACCTTTGCTTCCATTGGCACGGATAGGCTCTCGTCGATTTCGGTGAACGCGCTTACTGGCCTTACATCGGCGCAGATCAATACGCTTGCCTCAGATGAAGTCGCGCGGCTGACAGACGCTCAGCTTGGGGCCTTGTCCGCGAGCCAGCGTGCAGGTCTTACCACCGATTCGATCAAGGGTGTCTCAGCAGCAAGCATTGCCTCGCTCTCCACAGCAGCTGCAAGTGGGTTGAGCTCTGCCCAGGTCGGTAACATGACATCTGATCAGATTGGTGCGCTGACCTCCGCGCAGTTGGCTGTTCTGAGTACAGCGGCTCTTAATGCGCTGAGTGGTGCAAACTTTGGGCGACTGGCTGCTGATGCAGTAGCAGGCTTAACCACGCTACAGTTGTCGAAGCTTGGAACCGAGGAGGCAGCGGCACTTACTGCTGATCAGATCACCAGGTTGAATTCTGCCCAGCTGGGAAGTCTCTCGGCCACGAACTTTGGTCAGATTACGTCCGATAAGCTTGAGTCGATCTCATCAGCTGCCTTTGCTGGATTAACATCTGCACAGATTGCGACCTTGGATTCTGCAGATGCGTCGGTTCTCACTTCGACTCAGCTGTCTCAACTAACAACGGTCCAGGCCAAGGGATTGACTGCGGCGGCTCTCGGTGGAATTCGAGCTGACGCTCTAGGAGTTCTTGCGCCCTCGGTCTACTCAGCAGTGAGCAGTGTCGGTTCGGGCTTCACCTCCGACCAGATGTCGCAGCTCAACTCCGCTCAGCTTGCGTCGCTGACCACAGCAGCATTGGTTGCGATGAGTTCGGATGAGATTGCTCAGATCGGTGTGAATTCGATTGCAGGACTTTCGACCTTCCAGCTCGCAAAACTGGGAACAGAGGAAGCGGCGGCTTTGACATCGAATCAGGTAGCGGCCTTGTCCTCGGCGCAGTTAAGGGCGATTTCGGCCACAAACTTCGCGACGTTCTCGTCAGATGATGTTCGGGCCATCGGAACGGCAGCACTGGCTGGGTTGACCTCCACACAGTTGGCTCAGGTATCTACAGACCGGATTGCGGCGCTCGACCAGTCACAGTTGTCTACGCTGTCGACCGCTCAGATCCGTGGCTTTGGTTCGGATGACATTGCAGCAATTAACTCTGGCGATGTTCAGACGCTAAGCACCTCCGTGCTTCGTGCCCTGACCTCAGCTCAGATTGCTGGATTTACTGCAAGTGCGGTAGGTAACCTGACGGCAGCTCAGATTGGTGCACTCACGACGACTGCGCTTAACGCAATGGCAACCGACCGGATTGCTGCTATCTCTGAGGAAGCTATCGCGGGCCTGACAACCTTACAACTATCGAAACTAGCGACTGATGATGCGACTGCGCTGACTTCAATCCAGGTCGCACAGCTGAACTCCGCGCAGATTGGGGCCTTGAGTACCGCAGCCTTAAACACGCTGAGCTCAGCTGAGGGAGCCTCGATTTCGACAGCGGCGATACCCGGTTTGACTACACTGCAGTTGAGTAATCTAACGGGAACGGTAGTAGAGGGTTGGGACTATGACCTTAATGCTGCTCTGAGTGTTGCTCAGAGGGGTGCGTTGAGTGACGCTGCTAAGACAATACTTGGCACGAGCGCTCCTACTCCTCCGGCTGGATAAGTCGCCTCTATCTCCACTGGTTGCATAATCAAAATGCAATCAGTGGGGAGCCCTTAACGATCTTGCCAAAAAAACTGAAAGCGTCATGGCCCTAACTATCGGTACGAGTTTTGAGGTTGGGAATATTCCAAGCCTTGGAACTAAGACCATCAAGGCTCTAACCCGATCGCAGGTGAGTGAGCTCTCTGTGGAGCAAATTCGGGCATTCACGTCCGCCCAGATCGCTGCCATCGATGCGAGTGACTTCATTGATTTCTCGGGCGATCAGGTTGCAGCGCTCACAAGTTCTCAGGCGAAGGGGTTGGCTGCTGCGGACTTGACCGCAATGATTGACCAAATTGAGTTCTTGGCTACCGATGTCGTGGCAGCGCTCTCGGCAAACGCGGTCAAGTACTTCTCAACAGCTCTTCTTTCAGCAATGGGGACCGCTCAGGTGGGAGCGCTGGGCACTTCCCAGATTCGAGCACTCACCGCACGGCAGTTAGCGTCGCTTTCCGATGAGGCGATCGATACTTTTACATCAGACGAGCTGGCTAGCATCTCTACCATTGCCCTACGCGGCTTGACTACAACCCAGCTTGAGCAGTTTGGGTCGGATAAGCTGGCCGCGTTGACAACGGCACAGTTAAACGCATTGACAGCAAACCAGATTGAGTCGATCAGCGCGAGTGCGCTTGTGGCCGGGTTAAATGCGAGTGATATTGCGGCACTAAACCAAGGCACCATTCGAGGGCTTACGAACGAGCAGATGGCGGCCTTTGGTACCGAGGAAACCAGTGGGCTTAGAACCTCCCAGATTACAAAGCTCTCGTCTTCACAGTTCGCTGCGCTATCTACCGATGCCCTTGGGGCACTTAGCACAGCCCATCTTTTGCGGCTTGCACCCGCAGTGCTTGGGAGCTTAACGACCGGCCAAATACGTAGTTTATCCACTGACGTTATTGCAAGTCTCTCACGGTTACAGGTGAATGCGCTTAATTCGGAGCAGCTCAATGCACTAGGCAGCGATCGAATTGGTGCAATTGAAGGCACTGTGCTTGCGTCGGTCAGTACAGCAACGATTGCAGGTTTAAGCACAGACACCCTAAACGGATTAACAACCTCACAGCTGACACGCTTGAGTTACCGGCAGATTTCTGCGATTGAACCTGATAAGTTGGTTGCCGCTTTGAACTCACAGGAGGTGGGGGCATTATCAACGGCGGTCATCTCGCGCCTAACTACAACACAGCTTGCCGCCTTCGGTACAGAAGAGGTTGCGGGGTTAAAGCTCACCCAGGTCAATAAGCTAAGCCGTACCCAATTCGCTGCTATCGGTTCGGATGCCCTTCGTGGTATTGGAACGGCCGTATTTAATAGCTTATCTACTCGCGCAATATCAGCCCTAACCACCGGACAGACCAGTGGGCTTAGCACCGATGTGGTTGCATCGCTATCAGCGGCTCAGATTGCACAAATTAGCGCAGATAGTTTTGCCCGAATGGGAACCGACCAAATCTCAGCGATTAAGACATCGGTGATCGCATCGCTAACTACCGCCCAGTTGTCTGCAATCGGCTCTGACAGAATTGGTGGGCTCACCGCATCTCAGATTGGAAAGCTAACTTCAGTTCAGCTTGCCGCACTGACTTCGACAGCATTAAATAGCCTTGCCTCTGATCGTGTGCGTTCAATTACGACATCTGCTATCTCCGGATTAACAACCCTACAGGCTTCTAGGCTTTCCTCTGACGTGGCGCGCCAGCTCACCTCAGTACAAGTAGCCAGACTCACCACGTCTTCGATAAACAGTTTCTCCACGGACAGTATCTCTAAGATTACCTCTGATGCGATTGCCGCATTGACAACATCGCAGCTGGCAGCGATGTCATCAACCCGTGTGCAGGTTCTCGCGAGCGATCAGGTGAGTGCTCTTACCTCGCAGAAGTTGAATGCGCTTGGGTCGATCAACATTAGCGTACTATCTTCAGATGCGGTGGGCGCGCTCGGTACCGATAAGATTGCGAATCTAACCTCCTCCAATGCTGCAGTATTGACCCAATCGCAGATTTCCGCACTTGGGTCCGATAAGATTGCCGCATTCTCCCCTGCCGCGATTTCTACATTTGGTACTGACGAGATTCAGGGATTAACTGCGACTCAGGCGCGCGGATTGACCTCGTCTCAATTAGGTGCGATGTCCACGGCGCTGATTGCCGCGCTGACGACAGAAGAGTTCGGGGTGATGACAAGCGATCAGATTCGCGGCATAAACTCTGCAGGGCTAAATACGCTAACCACGGACGAGATTCGATCGATTACGACTGATGGGGTTAAAGGGTTAACTTTTGCGAACTTGCAGGCGATGAGTACGGATCGATTGACTGCATTTACAAATGTACAAACCGACTCTATCCAGGCAGTGTTAGCCTTGTCGACAGATCAGTTGGCAACATTGACGGGCTTTTGATCTACAAATCTCATTTAGAGTGCCGGCCCTGTAGTTCTTGTATAGTCGTTGGGTGACCAAAGACCTTCGCCTGCATTGGCTTACTCCCTTTAGCGGCAAACTCTCTGACCTCGAATCTGTGAACCTGGCAAGCGTGCGGGTTCGAACGGCTGTGGCTTTGCGTGCAGCCCAGACGGCGGGTTGGCACTCCTCGTTTGGGCCGCACATCGATTTGAAATCCCTTGGCGACGCTTCTTGTGTCGTGGTGGGCAAGCCTGGCAGCAACGATGTCGAACAACTGGGTCCGCTATGGATCAAGAGCCTCGCTAAGGCAAAGTCGAAGGCGAAGGCGGTACGGTGTCAGATTCTTGTCGATTACACCGATCATCATCTTGGTGTCTTAACAGAATTAAGTGAGTTCTACCGAGAGCTCCTGCCCCTCGTTGACGCCATGATCGTGCCCTCCTCTTCGCTTGCGATTCAGCTCCAAGCATATTTCTCGGGTCCAGTTTTGGTGGTACCGGATACATTAGAGGTTCCAATCACCCCGCCTTTGCGCCACAATCACACGCCACCGCGAGCCCTCTGGTTTGGTCACGGCACGAATCTGATTCACCTGGCAAAAGCCTTGGCGCCAATCGGGCAGCAGTTGCGCGGCGCACCACTCGAGATACGCGTGCTTTCGAATAGGCAAGCAATCGAGCAGTTTAAGCGGGCCCTGACCGCAATCCCTGATGGAATTTCGTTAAAGGCTGGCGATTGGTCATTGCCGGCAATGCAGGCGCATGCTGCAGATTGTGACTTTTGTGTATTGCCCTCGGATCCGAGAGACCCAAGAAAATTGGGAGTTAGTTCTAATCGTTTGCTAACCGCGCTGGCGATGGGGCTGCCGGTGGCGGCGAGCCCCTTGGCGTCATATAAGGAATTCTCAGAATTTTTTGTAGATCTCGAGGCGGGGGGCTTTTCAGAACTCGCAAGCTCGCCGGCTCGATTCCACGACATGGTGATAAGGGCCCAGCAGACCGTGCTTCCCGATTATCTGGCGCCGTCTATGCAAATGCGTTGGCTAGACTGCCTAGGCGCACTAATGAAAACCTGAACGGCATCCGTAATCCCTACCGTTAAAGGGATTCGTGTAATGAAACTATTAATTGCGCTGGCCACTTATAACCGGCCAGGCATTACAGCTGTCTGCCTAGAAAACCTTCAGTTGATTCGGGATCCCGCCCGGGTGCGTTTGGTGGCCTACGATGACGCTTCGGTGACCTACTCCGCTCGCTATTTGAGCACCTTAACGGATGAAGTCGTGCGCTTTGAGCGTAACGGCGGTATTGAGCGATCGCGCGCCCGAGCGTTTCGGGATTTTATCTATCGTTTCACCGATTACGATCTGCTCTACCTCACCGATAACGACACCGTGCACGACCCGCAGTTTGTCGATTACCTGCTGCATAACTTTAAGTGTCAGATCCGCTCAGGGTCGGTAAGCCCAATGGGGCTATTTAATTCTGTGTTTCACCGTCAGTCGTTACTCGCCAAGTACGAGGGGTTCAATATCTCTTCGACATGCCCGGGCATAAGCCAGTGTTATACCCGCGATATGGCCGGGAAAATTGTTGACTATCTCAATGCTGACCCGCTAGTGGAGTCTCGGTTTGGCTGGGATTACCGTTGGCCCCAGATTCTGCGCGAGCCATTTCTTATCTCGACAACCTCGTACGTTGAACATTTTGCTCGTGACGCAACGGAGGGCGGCATTCACTGCAAGCTCTCCGGAACTGATCTGGAGAGCTTTATCAGAGATTTTGAGCGCGACCGGGCAGTCAATCCCTCGCAGTACCTAATCGACTGCCGAGACGATGTGATCGATCGCGTAATGGCGGCCGCCAGTCTCTAGTTTAAGAGCGATACTTTCTGAGTAAGGCGTTTAAGCTTGCGCCCCAATCAAGGGGGACGATGTTACGCGCAAGCACCAGGTTCGGGTACCAGGGCGAGCGATCTTCTGAAAAGCCCCATCTCCAATCGGACACACTGGGCAGCAGCACCGTGGCAGGCACCCCAATCGCACCGCATAGATGGGCCACTGAGTTCCCGATCGTGATGACTGAATCGAGCTGGGCGATTAGGTTTGTGAGAAGTTCAAGATCATTTTTTAGGTCAATACCTGGCAGTGTCGTTACGCGGTCGGGAATGATCTGCTCCGAGGGCCCCTCGTGCTGATGGGGGTTCGGAAACTGTAGGTTAATGATGGAGCCGGGCAGCCCTTGGGTCAGGATTGAGAATTGTTCTGCAGGAATACTCTTTCGTTGCCGAAAGTTGGCGGTAAGCGCATAGCTCTCCCAGCTCACACCAATCCAAGGCCTGGGCAGGCTCGCTAATAGTGCCTGCGCATCAGGGGGGAGGGCCCGGGCTGTGGGCTTTAAAAAGCCCACCGGGGTCTGATTAAAGGCCTCGCGTGAAGTGCGCAGGACCTGCGCCAGGCTGGCGATTGAGATCTGGTAGTCAATTCCTGTGACTGAGGCGTAGTTTGCCTTCGCCATGA
>JACCDP011555356.1_pt1 | contig 12346 bp, 12 predicted proteins | sample 7445841 | NCBI WGS metagenome assembly JACCDP01 (sample SAMN15323441, study PRJNA562643) | freshwater metagenome | isolation source: river surface water | place: USA:Blue River Watershed | collected 2017-08-17
ATCCATCTATCCTCGTGCCTATGGATACACGTGTTGAGACCTTAGGCGAACGAACCCATTCCAATCCTTCCGGATATGAATACTATACAAAAGAAGGTTCTATTGTACAAATGCAAACAGCATTTGAATCAATGGAACAGTTTGAAAAAACCCAAGGGACTATTTTTTTCGAGCAGTCAGGTCCCATGGAAAAGATCTTTTTTGATCCCTCTAAGGTAATTGCGGGGATAGTTACCTGTGGTGGGCTTTGCCCGGGTATCAACGATGTTATACGTGGTATTTTTATGGAGCTTCATTTCCGTTACAAGGTTCCAAAGGTTTTGGGCTTCCGTTATGGGTATGAGGGTTTGGTAGAAAAATTTGGTCATAGTCCAATAGAGCTCACGCATGAATATGTAACCAATATCCACCAAAACGGAGGGTCTATACTTTCCTCTTCTAGAGGGAACCAGGATCCTTTGGAAATGGTTGACTTTTTGGTAAAACACAACATATCAATTTTATTTTGTATAGGTGGGGATGGAACCCTTCGGGGTGCACAAGCCATACAGGCAGAAATCAAAAAACGCAATCTGAAAATCTCTGTGATAGGCATCCCTAAGACCATAGACAATGATATCAATCTGGTGCATAAAACCTTTGGTTTTTCCACTGCATTTGCAAAAGCAGTAGATGCTATCACATCTGCCTACGTAGAAGCCAAAGGAGCTCCCAATGGAATTGGGATTGTAAAACTAATGGGTCGTCACTCTGGTTTTATTGCTGCCAATGCAGCTCTAGCGTCTAAGCAGGTTAATTTTGTACTGATTCCTGAACAAGACTTTGATCTTGAAGGGAAGGGGGCTTTTTTTGAAGCCTTGGAGCAAAGGCTTCTAAGTAGAAAAAGTGCTGTAATACTAGTAGCGGAGGGTGCAGGTCAAAAATTTGTAGAATCCAAAGACAAAGATGCCTCTGGTAACCAAAAGTTAGGGGACATTGGAATATTTATGAAAGACGCAGTTGCCCAATACTTCAAATCTAAAAAAATACCTGTAAACATAAAGTACATTGATCCAAGCTATATCATACGTAGTGTTCCTGCAAATCCTGAAGATTCTATATTCTGTGGATTCCTTGCCCAAAACGCTGTGCATGCAGGTATGGCTGGTAAAACAGGTATGCTAGTGGGTACATGGAATAATGTATTTACAAATATTCCTATATCGTTAGCAGTAGCAGAACGAAAAGTGTTACGCCCTGATAAAAGTTATTTATGGAGAGCCGTTTTAGCAGCAACAGGTCAGCCTAATTCTTTAAAAGCAAAGTAATTTTTAAATTTGCATCTATTAATGGCGTTCCTGCAAAAAGTTAGTTTTTGCAATTTAATTCGCACCCATCCTTGCCTTTTTTCCGCCTGCCGGCGGAAAAAGGTAGTTATTGCAATTGTGTCATTAATTATTTTTTTATTACTTCTTTTTTGTAGTACTGTACCACAAAACAAAAAGCCAGAAATTCCAAATGATGAAAAGATTTATTATTGGGATGAAGTAGGTGAGCTCTTGGGGGCGTTACCTCTCTCTGATAGCAATCGATTTCTGCCTCTAACGAAAAATTCTAAATACATTGCTTATAAAAAAAAAATAGATAAATATTGGAATCTAGAGAGAAAAAATTACATAGAAAAGGTCGTACCTTGGAGAGAAAAAAATATAGAAGATAGTTATACTGAAAATACAGTCCTATATCCTTTGAGTGGGGCTGATTTTATAAATCTATATCACTTTCATCCCAATGCAAAACGCTTTATTATGATTGGTTTGCAAAATCCTGGTCATATACATGACCCTCTAGCGCTTACTAGCCAAGAGTTTTTATCTGTTCTCCCTAACCTGGAAAGCTTGGTGTATGAGCTTTCTGTTATGAACTACTATACTAGCAAGCGGTTAGATCGAGATTCCAAACATCTCCATATTTCAGGGATAGCTCCCGTCTTGCTTATTTTTATGAAGCGTTTGGGTTTTACCATTGTGGATCTCAAACAAATCCGAATCGATGCTAATGGAAACTCTCTAGAGTTAGAGGGGCAAGAGTTGTCTAGGTCAGATCTCCTCCCCGGTATTAAAATTCTTTTTTTTAAAAAAGGGGATCTATCAGTTAGAGAGCTTAGTTTCTATAGGATAACTTTGAATAACTCTTCAGGTGACATTGTTTCATCGGAAGGCAAATTTTTACAATCCCAAGGAAGATTTAATTTAATTTTAAAATCTGCGGAATATATACTACATACAGATGAGTTTAGTGAATTTATTGAGTCAATTTTAAACAAAACTGATCGTGTTATTGAAGACGAATCAGGTATTCCTTTACGGCTATTTTCTATAGAAGGTTGGACTCCTAAAGTATTTGGGAGATACATCGGAAGGATTCCTCTTAAAAAAACTCCAAAAGCTCCATACCAGTCTGATCTCGCATCACTCTTCAAAGAACAAAAACCAGATGTCCTACCATTCAATTTTGGATATGGAGTTTTACGGGGCAAGGGAAAATCAAATATTATCTTTTTAAAAAGAAAGTAGATTCGTGATTGACTTATTATACTTTTAGTACTATTCCTAAAAAGTACAAAATGGAAATCCTGGTAATCTACCTGAATTTCTAAGACATTCAGTTTACAGGGTAGTTATAAAGATGGAAGTTATTCATGGCAGATGAAAACACAGCGTCTCAATTTGATTTTGATGCATATTTTAGAAACTTGCTAGTAAAGGCTTATGATAAAGAGTCCAGAATGTTAAAATTGGATGTCTCTATCCCTGAGCAATATGAGAGGGATATGAAATCATTCTCTCAAAAGTTTTTTTCTGAAAATCCGTTTGAACTCACGGGAGAAGACTTAGAAGAATTTACCGTAGAGGGAAAGCTTCTCAAAAGGATTCGTTTAGATAGAAGACCATCCACATATCTCAGTCTTTTTCGGTTAGTAGAATTGTACAGACAAGAACTTGATAGCATCCGAGTGGACATTGCAGATCTAGCAAAGGTCTTCAAGGAAGACAGGGCGGGTGCAGACAATGATTTGGTATTGAAAGAGACCCTATCTGCGGGACGGGTTTACCAAAGGTTGACATCCCTTGCACAAAACTTTCATTCTAAACTTATCCGAGTTATAAACCAGTCCCTGAAAGAAACCAAAATAGCAATGGGATCAGATGGGTTTTTGAATTTACGTAAAGTCAATGGTGATTCTTATATATCTTCTATACTAAATCCTGACTACACTAGCATGCTCAACAATAGCCTTTTTCTAATTGCCATTTCTAAAAGAATTCGTCAGCACAAACTAGCAATTTTGGAGAAAAAATAAAAAATGAAATACTTACCTTTAATCCTTTTTTTAGCCACATTTACCATATCTGCGGAACCAACTGATTGTATTCAAAAATCTAAAGAAAATTACAAATCAGAAAAAGAAGCCTGTGGGAGTTTATTTGGTGTAGAAAAATCAAACTGTGTAGAAACAGCAAAAGAAAAATTGAGAGCTGCAAATCTTGATTGCAAAGCCAAATTAGTTGATTGTATTTCCAAAGCCAATACAGCAAAGAATGATGCAAAAAAATCATGTTCTGGTAAGGAAGCAACAGAAAAAACTAACTGTATTAAGATGTCCGAAGAAGAGTTTGTCAAATCAAAGTATGAGTGTAGAAAAATTTAAACTTTGAATTAATGTACTACTTTGCAATTTCATTTTGCAAACAGCTTTTATTCATTTTAATTTTCATTTGCTTAAATTCAGTAGTACAATCCCAAGACTATTCTTTTTATTCCAAAGAAAACGCAAATAATTCTATAGAATATCAGAGGGTAGTTCATTTTCTAAATAAAAATCCTATTTATATTAAAAAAGGTCGTCAGACAAGTGAGGAAGAAAGTGTACTAGATTACCTTCATCTCTATGCAGTACATGCTCCAGAGCTTGTGGGAAGTGATACATTTTTGCAATCTATTCTTAGTAGTACACCAGGTTCTAACTCTGCGATAATAAGAAAAGCTTTAGAAATTAGTATCACAGCTTTCCCCAATAGATATACTTCACAAGTTATAAAGCTTGCAAAAGAAACTTCAGATTATAGAACCCTTTTACTCTCTGCCCTATACTTAAAAGAATCAGGAAAGCATCCAGAGTTTTTAATTCGTAAACTTAATCGGTTTTCAAATAAGTACAATGAGCTCTTCTTTGAAAAACCCAATGCTACACTTCCCCCTATTGAGGATTTATTAGAAATTCAAAAAAATTTAAAAGAATGGATCATCTTTGCCTTCCGAGATAAGGCTTCTGGATTTCTTATCATTAGAGATCCAGAAAATAGGTTTGTATCAAAAGAAGGGAATATATTAAAAATTCCATTCATGGCAAAGTCTGTAATACAAATTCCATTTTATGTACCAATGGGTGATACTCCACAGGGTGTTTACAGGATTTTAGGAATAGCAAAGTCTTCTAATCCCCGAATTGGTCCCACTCCTGTAGTGCGATTAGGATTGCCAATTGAAATATCTGTCCAAGCATTTTTTCCTGAATCTGTAAGATCAGAATGGAGAATTGAGATGATCCAAAATTTTTTCCCCAAAAGTTGGGAGAGGTATGACAGAATTTTTCAGACCTATCATGCTGGATGGAATGGGAGGAGTGGGATTTGGGTTCATGGGAGCACACTAGATCCAGAAAAGTTTACAAATGCCACTGGAAGCAAAATTCATACATTGACTTACGGGTGCATTGCATTGCCAGAGGTTTGGAAAGAGGGTATTCTAAAAAAAAGTGATCAGAGAACCCTAGTTTCTATTATAGGGGATGGGAAGGGATATCTATTGCTTTTTGATTTGGAAGGTAAGGAATGGGAGGAATTAGAAGATAGCCTTAAAACTAAAAAAGCCCCATAGAATGGGGCTTTAAAACACGACTTGCTTGTTTTATTTTCAGATGAGTCTAACTTGTGCTGCTGCTGGACCTTTCTTTCCGTTTACAATGTTGAACTCTACTCTTTCCCCATCCTTTAATTGCTTAAAACCATCGGAAACGATTTCTGAATAGTGAACAAATATATCATCTCCACCATCGATAGAAATGAATCCGTAACCCTTAGTTTTGTTAAACCACTTAACAGTTCCTTGTGCCATTATGCTAATGCTCCTTTTGCGGGTACCATAGACTTTTAGCGAGGAAAACCAGTTAAATTTGGAGAGTGCTGCTCGTGGGAGGGGGGGACTATCCGAAAACTTATACTACTAAACTTGCTAATGACTTTTAGATTATACCCTTAAGAACAGTTTTAATTTATTACTTTAGAAAGTAAAGAAAAAAAGAATAATTATAATAAAATTCTTCTTTATTTTTTAAAAAATGTTTTGTGCCACTCTCCGAGGGGTTGTGGGTAATTGGAATACCCTACAGTATTTTTATCGGGGTCTTGGAAATAAAAACTGTACTCTGTTGTAGATGTGAGTGGGGGGAGTTTCTCAATGGATGGTAGTGCAGGGTCAATTCCTTTGAGAGATAGCACTAGGGCTTCGGGGGCTTTAGAATAGGTTCTCTTTTCAATCATTAGAATGGTATTCTGCTGGATTAAAATCCATCCCGATCTCTTGGCATTGGCTTCGTCATACTTCCACTCAAGAAAACTTAACCCAGGGAGTCTAGAGTAGAACTCCACCATCTCTTCTAGATGGGGAGTGCCTATGGCAATATGATGAAGAGTTCCCAAACCCTTACTGGATAATATCTATGATCTTATCCATGATACTCATCAAATCAAAATCTTTGGGAGTAAATACTTCTCGCACACCTAAGGATTTTAATCCTGAAAAATCAGACTCAGGGATGATTCCTCCAAAGACAACTGGTATGTGATCCTTGGCTTTGTAGTGAATGAGCTCTTTCATGATGTGGTCTGCAATCTCATTGTGGGAGCCTGAAAGGATTGAAATCCCAATGACATCAGCATTTTCTTCTACTGCGCTCTGGACTATCTCTTCTGGTGTAAGACGAATACCAGAATAGATAACATCAAATCCAGCATGTTTTGCGGAAATGGCTATCATTTCTGCACCGTTGGAATGTCCATCCAAGCCTGGCTTGCCTACTACTATTTTGGGTCGATGGCCTTTTTTTGTTAGAAAGCTTTCTACTTTAGATCGAACTTGGTTTACTTTTTCATTTTCAATTTTTAGAATTTGCCCCTCTACACCTGTGGCAGGTTGGTAGGTTCCAAAAACCTCTCGCAAACAATCAGACCATTCACCAGTTGTAATACCAGCTTTTGCACATTCTATAGATGCGGGGAACATATTCTCATTGTTTTTGGCGGCATGTTTTAATTTTTCTAGTGCTGCTTTGGCTTTTGTTTCATCACGTTTTGAAATGGCAGACTCCAAGGCATTCAAAGTGAGTTGGGCAGAAGCAGGATCAACTTTAAATATTCCACCATCCGAGTCAGTCATGAGAGGGGATTTAATGCCCTCCGTCCATTTGTTTTTACCCACGATGACTTGCTCACCTGAATTGATCTTAGACATTCGGTCTGATTGGCTTTTTACCAGTTGGCTTTTTAAGTATCCATTTTCAATGGCTTTGATCGCTCCACCCATATCTAGAATTTTTTGTATTTCAGAATAAGCATCTTTTTTGAGCTGGTTTACTTTGCTCTCAATGACTTTGGAGCCATCAAAAATATCGGGGTATTCTAGGAGGTCAGATTCATACGCCAAAATTTGCTGGAGACGGAGTGACCATTGCTGATCCCAGGGGCGGGGTAGGCTGAGGGCTTCATTCCATGCGGGCAACTGCAGAGCCCTACACCTTGCATTTCTCGAAAGGGTGACACCCAAGGATTCCAGGATGATTCTCCATGCGTTGTTTTCTGGTTGTTCTTCCGTGAGACCAAGGGAGTTCACCTGGACGCCATATCGGAACATTCTATACTTTGGATTTTTGACTTTGTATCGATCCCGCGTGATTTCTTCCCACATTTCTGTGAAAGCACGCATCTTACACATTTCTTCCACAAAGCGCATTCCCGCGTTGACGAAGAAAGATATACGCCCAACACAGCGCTCGAATTCTTCTTCATTGAAGCAGTTTCTCTCTTTGATGGCATCTAGGATGCTGATGGCTGTTGCCAAAGCAAAAGCTAACTCTTGAACGGGTGTGGCTCCTGCTTCTTGGAGATGGTAGGAACAAATATTGGATGGATTCCATTTGGGAACATTTCGGAGACAGTATTCATACATATCCACAATCATTCGAATAGATTCGTTGGGTGGAAAAATATAGGTTCCACGAGCCAAGTATTCTTTGATGATATCGTTTTGTGTGGTTCCCTCTAGTTTTGTGGTGGAAACACCCTGCTCATCTGCCAGAGCAATGTAGAGAGACAGTAGCCACATGGAAGTAGCATTGATGGTCATAGATGTATTCATTTCCCCAATGGGGATTTGATCGAAGAGAACCCTAAAGTCTTCCAAAGAATTGATAGGAACACCTACCTTTCCTATTTCAGGTTTTGCAATAGAATGGTTTGAACTATATCCACATTGGGTGGGCAAGTCAAAGGCAATGGAAAGACCTGTTTGCCCTTTCGAAAGATTTTTCCGAAACAACTCATTTGAAGATCGAGCATTGGTATGACCTGCATAGGTTCTAAATATCCAGGGCTTATCTTTTGTGGTATCCCCTGTTTCGGTGTAAAGTGCGTGAGATTGCTTGTTTTCCATAGTTTTCTAAGGATCATTCGAAAATATTATATTAAAATTTCAGCTATATTTTTAAATGGTACCAAAAAAAACCATGTTACTTGAGAGAGAAGACAAACCGGGAATCTTTCAAACACTAATTTCCACACTATTTTTAACAGTTTTACTCTCTGTAGTGTACTACATGAAGGGTGATATTTTCACACCCCAGAGCATTGAAATTCTCGCTAATATCAAGTCTTTAAGTGAATTAGGTATTTCTAGGTTTTATACCGACCCTGTCCCCACACTTCTATTAAATTTATTTAGAAAATTTTCATCTACTTCTTATGTTGTTCCTTACAAAGTTCTACTTTCTCTCACATTTAGTTTATTTTTACATTATTCATTATTAGTATTTTATAGAAAAAAGTGGAAGGTATACCATTTTTTTCTAGTGTACTTGGTTGCATTCCTTCCATTTTCTTTTTATCTGCCTTTTTCATATTTCAAAGAGTTATTTTGTCTTACAATGATCTTGTACTTGATCTATGTCTTCAAATTTGAAAAAATCCAAGATCTCATAAATATAATATTTTTTACTTTAATTGCATTTTTCTCAGATATGAGTTTGTTTTTCTTTTCGTATTTGATTTATGTGTTGATTGTTACTTTTCAAAAAATGCAGGAAAAAAAATCTAAAACAACTGTATTCTTTAAAAAGAAAAATATTCCTTTTCGAATACTCATGATCTACTTAGGTTTACTGGTTGTTTTCATGGCTATAATCTCATTCTTTGATTTTTATGGACAAAATTCGTTACTGATTGTATTGAAAAAATTATTAGAAGTAGTGAGTAAGGTTGTACCTATACTTGTTGTATTTTACATTCTACAATTTGTCATCAAATTAGAAGAGGGAGCACAAGAGTATGTAGGGGCTCTTGTGATTCTTTTACTTCTATTGGGTTCGGGATATTATACATTTAATATTGCTCAGCAACAAATGTTTGAAAGTATAAATAAAATTGAGTCTGAAATTATATCCCTACGAACAATAGGAAAACTACCCCCTCAAAATACTTATTTTGGTCGGAAATCTTTACGGGATCCTTTGTATTACAAATCTGGTTTGATGCTGAGTTCAGAAAGCATAAACCTAATGGAACCTAATGACTATTTAATACTAGAAAATCTTAAGGGAACCGAAAGGCAGTATTTAGATAGAAAAAATATTCCCCCTTCTAAATTTGTTCCCTATTATTTCATTAATTCTACAACTATCCTACTTTCCAAAGACTTTATCAACAGGGTATTGAATGATCCCGATGAAAGTGATCTTAAAAAATCTATATCCCAACAAGTTGAGTCTATGAAACCAGTCTCTCCTTCGCCTGCCGAAATGTACTATCAGTTTGTGGGAAAGATTCTTAGACTCTAAAGCATGCGACCTTTGTCCACAAAATCTGCCAATGGGCTCCCTTTTGATAAGGAATATTGGGACGATATGTATGCAGAAGATGAAGAATCTGTAATTGATGGTATTTTTAATGCAGAAAACCATGCCAAATATATATTTGAGCTATTTTCACTTATGGAAGTAAAAATTCGAAGCATAGGTGATATTGGCTTTGGGTTAGGCGTACTACTAAAAGAATTTGTAATACGATTTAAGCCCAACAGGGTTGTGGCTATTGATCCATCTGAGGAATCTGTCAATAGACTATTGAAAGAAAAGTGGCATAAAAAATTAGCAATAGCAATTAAGCAGAGTACTATAGAAAATTATGACATTAGCTATTTAAAAAAAAATCCACTAGATTTAGTGATTTGCAATTCAGTACTCCAATACTTGCCAAAAAATAATGTTGAAAGTGCTTTTGAAAAACTTGCCCATATATCTAAGTATGTATATATTTCAATTCCCACTGCAAAAGATTATGAGTATATGAAAGAAGAACTCAATTTTACTGATCCCTATGCATACTCTAGGGATAGAAAATTTTACCTAAAGTCTTGGAAAAATCATTTTCATGCAGTTTCCCATAATGTATTAGAAAGTAAGTACAATGTAAAGAATTCACCATTCTTATTTGAACTATTTAGATTTTAATGAATAGAGCAAGATATATCTTATATACATTTGTACTACTAATTGCCATAATACTATATTTTCAGTCGATAAATCCCACTTCTCGTTTAGAGTATCAAAAAGAGTTTAAAATAGATAAAACATACGGTGCTATTTCTATGGATATCACTGGAGATGTAACCAAAAAAATAAATGCATCTACTGAATTAATCCCAGTCATTGAATCAGAAAAAATTTATAGTGGAGAGACTATATTTACATCTAATGATTCAACTTGTTACTTATTTTTCCCCTCAGAAACAAATATAAAATTATTCCCTAATACAGAGCTCTTCATTCGAAGAATGTCTTACGAAAAAGAAGGAATCATAGATGAATTGTTCCTAAAAAGGGGAGCTTTACTTATTAAGTCTTCCAAGAGAAAAGTAAATGATCATTTTACAATACTTACACCTTCGCTGATAGTGGGGGTGAGGGGAATGGAGGCAAAGGTTTCTGTAAACCCTATAATTTTAGGTAAAGAAATTTCTAAAGTTATTTCTTTAGAAGGTAATACAAATGTAACACAACAGAGGGATGGAATTCCATTGACATCTGAGCCCATTTGCAATTTGTCCAATGACGAAATGGCAATAGAAGAGGGTTTTGGTGGAAATATGGATAAAATACCTTTTTCAATTGGGGAGTATGCCCAAGAATCTGTAAGTTCTTTCAACTACTCAGAGCTAGATCTGGTACGACTCTACAGGCGCTCTGAGATAGAAAAAATAGTAATGCAGGATGGGAGTATTTATAGGGGTGTAATGACAGGAATGAATAACGAAAGCCTGTATATTCATACCTTATCTGCACAAAGAAAAATTGAGAAAAGTCAGGTTAAGCACCTAGATGCAGAAAAACTAAAATTTCCTCAATAAAAAAAGGTTCTTAAACTATATTTTCTATGCCTGTACTCAAATCTTGGATTTGGAGAATAGATTCCTTGATTTTGCTGAGATGATCTGAACCGGGTGCAATAAGTACTCTCATACTTCTCTTAAGTTCGTGTAACTCTTCATAGATAGAAGCAAGGAGATGAATATCCTTTGGTAAAAGTTCTCCGTAGTATTCCCTGACAAGTCGGGATAGTCGAACAGGAATATCAAAATAGGTTAATTCAGTGATACTTATTTCATCTATAGTATAGAGTATCCAATTGATGATAGTAAGGGATATTATCTTTTCAATCCTAGAGATATCTTCTTGTGTTGACTTAGATTCTAAACTTTTATAAAACTTGATTCTCTTTTCCAAATAATTTTGTAGAGTTCTATATTCAATACTCTTACTTTTAAACCCGTCCCACTTGTCCCTGAACTTTTGAAAATAGACTTCTCCGTATATAGGCTTACCCAATTCCATAAGATGTACTGCAGTAGGTTCGAAGATTTCCAATCTATAGAGAAGAGAATCTTTGTCACCACTGATAAGACTAACTTCTTCAGTAAAATGGTCATTTAAAATCGAATTGATATCATGTGTAAATGAAGTTCGAATGTGATCCTGACCACTTGCAAGTAGGAAGAAATTCCTATCGGAAGAATCAGTAAAATCACCCCTTTCTCTAGAACCATAGTGTAATACGAAAAATGGCTGAAAAGAATTTACCGTTTTCAATTCTTCTGAGAGGGAATTCCAAATTTCTGAGTTTAAATTATTCAAAGAATATCCTCATTCTAGCCAAATTTTCTAAAATAGCTTTGTATGCACGGTCTCTATCTTCATTGCTACGAAAGGGAAGGGATTTGATATTATTAAGATCATGGTAGATAATGTCTATTGAGGATTTATCAGGATTTTTTTTAATAGTAGATACAAAATCCAAATTGATTACTTCCGATTCACCGAGCTTTAACCACATAGCTAATGCTAATATCGGATCAGATCCTACCTCAAAAAAGTACTTTTATACCAAATTCTGATTCTTTGTAGACCTAAGATACCAATTAGAATTGTGAAATATTTTACTTGAACCTAATACAACCTATGCGAAATAAAAATATGTCCAAGAATTTAGTGGTAATCCCTGCTTACAATGAAGAAGAAACCATTGAAGCTGTTGTAAAATCAGCAATTTCCCATGCTGATCTATGTGTAATCAATGATGCGTCTAAAGATAAAACCGGAGAGATCCTCAACCGTTTGCAATTGGAGTTTCCAAAGCGTCTCTTTGTAATCCATCATGAGAAGAATACCCATATTCCGGGGGGGATTCGGGATGGGATGGTCTTTGCTAGGGACAACCAATATGACTATGTGGTCACAATGGATGCGGGGCTTTCCCATGATCCTGGTATGCTGCCCCAATTCTTCAATCACCAATCCTGCGATGTTTTGATAGGCAAACGGGAGAAAGTCGAAGGAGTCCCACCCTACAGAAAGGTGATTTCTTTTTTAGCGGCAAGGGTTTTGAACTATTGTATGTCAAAGGGTATTTTTGACATAGTGGGTCCCGGGATTTCAGATTGTACTTCGGGGTATAGAAGGTACTCCAGAAGGGCATTTACG
>JACCDP011179865.1_pt1 | contig 12344 bp, 2 predicted proteins | sample 7445841 | NCBI WGS metagenome assembly JACCDP01 (sample SAMN15323441, study PRJNA562643) | freshwater metagenome | isolation source: river surface water | place: USA:Blue River Watershed | collected 2017-08-17
ACAGGACAGTCGCAAGCAACAGGACAGTCGCAAGCAACAGGACAGTCGCAAGCAACAGGACAGTCGCAAGTATACATATCAGTAGGTAGTAATGGATATGACACAAAGGTGGCTTCTTTTACTGAGAGCAACATCAACTTCTATAAGGACACAATAGTTCAAGGTAACCTTATTGTAGATGGTTTCATAACTGCCTTAGAACTGGATGTCATGCTAACACAAAGAGAACTTTTTGAAGAAACACAACACAATGCATTTGCAGATGCTGGAAGCAATGTTCTTTCTTTTAAGTATGCAGAGCTAACAGATGGTGGTATCTCGTATACATCGAATACCATCCTTAATAAATTGCAATCAAGTTTTAGTAATCTATATACAGCAGGTAAAAATGTATTGCAAGGCAAGAGCGATTTTTTGGAAGGTTTTGCAGATGAAAATATATATAATCCTGGAAAGTTTGATGAAAGATTTTCCAGCAAAACAGCAGATGATATTGCAAACGGTGCAACCAGTCGCTACATATATAATGATAAGTTCAATAACAATCTTGTGGTCCAAGGAGACTTTACAGCACAATCTATAACAACGAAGACAATTTATGCCGAAAATGAAGTCTCTGCTACAAGACTTTACGCTGATGGTTCGCGTCTGACAAACATCATAGCAGGTGATGGAACACTTAATAGCATTATGCAAGGTACCAACTTATTCTATAAGTCTGAATATGTTGGTGCATTGTCAGCAGCCTCTAACGTACATACTTCAAATTACGTTGATACCAAATATAACCCAGAACTGCAAACATCCATTCGTGTCAAGTTCCAAGATACAAGCAACTTTGGCATACAATCTTCAAATTTCCTTTCTGATAAGCTTTTCGAATCCATTATGGATGTATCCAATTGTGTCATAGCAGATTTTACAAGAATAGAACAGACAACCTTTGCTAACAGTGCAGATAATCATGCATACATTGATGAAAATGATATGACATCTTCAAACTATGTAAGAACCATGGATGCAATCTATTTGCAGATGGATGACCTATCCAATGTTTTGATAAATAATATAAATCCTTCCATAGCAGATGCATCAAACTATATTCAATCTACATCAAGTGCATTATATACAAGCCTATATACAGCTGATGAAAACATTCTTACTCACTTAATAGCACAGCTCAATATCCTTAGAGATTTGCAGGCAAATAAATGGGCTAATATCTCTAATACTATTCTGAGCGAAACAGGATATTCCAATGTATTTGATACCACTATGAAGGTAGAATATGCAACTAATCTGCATAGCTATATTGTTTCATCATCTAACCAAGCTGTTTATGATGTAGATAACAATAAAACTAACACATTGGAATATATTGATAGTGCAATAGACAATATTATCACAAAAATAAACACTGATACAGCACAACATACAGCAGATATTGCTACAATATCGACAGATTTGCATGCTTATATAGATGACAAATCACTATCAAGTTCAAATGCTGTAGATACAGCTAGAGAGGCAATTTTGATTTATTTGGATGCTATGATCCAGAGCCATATTCAGCATTTATATGAGACTTCCAATTTATTTTTTGATAGCAGTAATATTTCACAATCAACTATTAAGAATGCTTTGCAAACTGTTTTAGCATATGAGACATACAGCTCTAATGAGTTGATGAATACTCTTGATGCCAATATTGCGCGACTATTAGGCAATGCTGGTATTGTATTGAATAAAACGAATGCTGATATAAATAGCAAGCTAACAAGCCTTAATACTGACAAGATACCAGAAGGGACTTCTAATATTTACTATACTGAGGCAGAGTTTGATAGACTGTTTGCTAAATTGTCTTTTGATAACTTTCCTCAAGGAACTAATAATAAATTCATTGTCAATAATATATATAATGGCAACCTTAGGGTGCTAGGAACCATTTTTACATCTAATATGGTAATTGATGGAGAACTTTCAACTATCTTAACCAATGTATATCAATCTGGTACTGCTAGGATATCATCATCTAATGATGTTCCTTTGAGTATAACACAAGTATCACAAGATAGCGCAGCATATATTTTTGGTTTGTCAAACTCCTTAAGGGCACCTATATTTACTGTAGATAACAGCGGCTCCATTTCTATCAATAAAACAGGCGCTGCTGCTGGTGATGTTGATGCATCAGGAATACTTAAAACAACATTATTGAAGGGTCTAGCGACTGGCATAACAAATGCAAATCTTGATAGTAAAAATACTGATTACTTAGCTCAAGGCAGCAATTTGTATTTTAATGCACCAAGAGTTTCATATTTAATTGATACATCTAACCTGGATGTCTCGAACTATGTCACGCAGACAAGCAATAACTTATTAGCAGCTTTCCCATTGATAGATATACAATCCAATTATATATATCAACAGAGTAATATTGTATTCAGTTATTCAAGTAATATTAATGTTAATACATTTAATTACCTGGGACTAATGGCATTGAATATTTCAAATGTTGTGGGCGTATCCAGTAATAATCATTCAAATTATGTTTTGATAACATCTAATTTACTAGCTGCATACACTAGCAATTCTTTGGTAAATATTTCGAACTATGTTGTGACAAGTTCAAATGCCTTACTAGGACGCTTGAAGATGAATGAGTATCTACAATCAAACTATCTTATAAATGTTAACTCTGTCATTAGTTTTGCCAAGGCAGAGACGGATGGGTCAAATTATGTCTTGAGAAGTAGCAATATGCTTTCTGCATTTATTGATAATTTTAAAATTGATACAAACCAATCCAATTACTTGGCTAGAAGTTGCAATGCACTTTTTAATCCCATCAGGAGCAGTAATTTCCATTTGTCAAATTACTTGATATCTACATCAAATATTATTATGCGTTCTCTTAGCACATCAAATGTAAATATTTCAAACTATGTTGCAAGGACATCAAATGAGCTTATATCATATGTCTTGAATAATCTAGGCAGCGTGAGTGCTAGTGCAAATGCATATACTATTACAGATGTATTCTCTTGCGATAAGATCATGCATTTCAATTTCAATAATGTGAAGATTATCAATAATGCAGATGATAATAATTTTCAGCTGCTTAACAGGACAGCAGTAAGTACAGTGTATCCTAATATAAATAGTGTGACAAGTGTAAACAATGTATTTACTCAGTATGAAACAGCCAATAGATATGCATTAGCTTCAAGTAATAATATTTACGTGTTTAATAATGACGATACAGATGCAAAGACAGTGCTAAATATGATGAATACTTCTGGATTTGTCATCCATTTTGTATTCAGAGCACAGTTCGTACAGAATACTCCTATTTACTATATTGGTAATAATGTCAGATCCTTTGTAAATATTAAGCTGTTATATGGAAATCTTCAAATGACACTTGGAAGTGGTGCAGATGCTATTACATTAATTTGCTTGACACCTATTGTACCATTTACATGGTATGTTGTCGAAATAGTCGGATATATCAATGGCGGGAATATCTTGTTTGAAGTATGGCTCAATAGAGCCATGCAAAACATTATTGTACGCAGGAATGGTGGTGTATCTACTGTAGCTTTATTACAAAATAGTAGTTATAACAATGTGTTAGACTACAGCAGTGTTAATAATTTACAGATGTATCTGGGCTGTAGCAATGTGCTAGATACATATGAAGAGAACTTACCATATACACAAGGAGCCGCATATACCAATACATATTATTCTAGCAATCCTTGGACTACTCCATATATTCCTCCAATATTGAGGTCTGTTGCGTCAGATTATTGGAGCTTCAGCAATCTCATATTTTCTTCATACTATGCTAGCAATTTTGATTATCAGTATTCAAGTAATATTAGTACAGGAAATAGTGCTATCATTGCTAATGCAACAACCTATGCTAACTTCTATGATTATGCGGATGCTAGACTGGTAATAGGAGATAGAAGTATTACGAATATCAATTATGTGCTTACGGAAGTTGAGACCAATGTAAGATTAATGACGGGATATTACTTCTTTATGCTAGATTTACAAAATGAAATAACAGCTGATTTATTGATAGGAGAGCAAAGTGATACAAAAATTGATGATTACTTTAATGTAGCCAATTACTATAATCAGAATGGTAATGTTTTGTCAACTACTCCTTCTGCTCTTATAGGGCAAGCTAATAATAGAGTATTAGCTAGCCCATTGTATATTCCAGAGGGTTATTATAGATTTTATCTGCGGATGTTTAGGACTGCAGCTAATAGAAATAATAAATACTTTATATCACAGTATTACTATACAAATACTTGGTCCGGAAGCAGCTTCAGCTTAAATAACAGTAATGCTGTGTCATATATACCTTATAGCTCTTTGAATACTACATATCAAACTGGCAAGACTAACTTCAATAATTTATTTATGGTGAATAATAATCCTACAGGTGCTACTAGTAATTTGTATGTGTATCGGTATGTTGATAAACCAGTGTATGCATGTGGCTGGAATAATTTTGGGCAATTTGGTATAGGCACTACGTCAACTATAAATCCAGAAGTTCTTCCTATACAGATAAAAAATACTACTGGCAATAACTTTTTGTTAGGCATTACGCAAATTGCAGGAGGTTTTGGTCATACATTATTTTTAAAAGAAATAGATGGAGAACTGAAAGGTACTGTTTATGCTTGTGGAACAAATGTTTCTGGTGAATTGGGTATAGGAACAACAATAACACAAACTTTATATCCATTACAAGTGCAAGTAAATGATACAAATGGATTAACACCAATAACAGGAATTATACAAATATCTGCTGGAGGAGCAAATACTTATTCGTCAGATGGTAATACATATATAGTTGCTAATACAGGACATTCTCTATTTATAAAGGATGTAGATGGAACACAAACAGGTACTGTATATGCTTGTGGCTGGAATGCATATGGACAATTAGGTATTGGTTCAACAGTAAATCAAAATACATTAGTACCTGTTAGAGACACGTCAGGTCAAGCAAATACAAAAATATCAGGGGTTACAAAAATATCTGCAGGAGGTGGACATTCTCTATTTATAAAGGGTATAGATGGATCACTAATAGGTACTGTATATGCTTGTGGTTGGAATGTAGTGGGACAATTAGGTTTAAAATCAAGTACGTATTCTTTCAATACTATACAACAAGTAGCAGGTATCAACCCTGCTTTATACGCGTCTGATATCACACAAGTGTCTGCAGGTTATATCCATTCATTATTCAGAAAATCTGATGGGACAGTATACGCTTGTGGGGCTAATGGAAGCGGACAATTAGGATTAAATTCGTCTACAAGTAGTTTTAATAGTTTACAACAAGTATTAGGTGTAAATGGTTCAGGAACTATTTCAGATATTATACAAGTGTCTGCAGGTTATAACCATTCACTATTTTTAAATTCATCTAAGACTGTTTATGGTTGTGGTAGATGTGATAATGGAGAATTGGGTATTGATACTACTGGAACTTTTAGAGCATTAGTACAAGTAAAGGATACAGACGGAAGTACTAATATTTCTGGAATAATTCAAATTTCTGCTGGAAGTTCTCATTCATTATTCATAAAAGAAACTGTTAACTCGTTTAAAAATGTTGTTTATGGATGTGGTAATAATTTTAGTGGTGCACTTGGTCTAGGTAGTACAGCAAGTCCAAATACTACACTTTTAAAAATAGTACAAGTTAGAAATACACAAAATAATGGTCCATTAACTAATATAAAACAAGTGCAAGCTTGTAGTACAGTACGTAGTGGTGGTGATGCACAATATTCTCTATTTTTAGTTGAAAATTCATTAATTGCCAACGTATCCAACTATAACTACAATATATCACATAGCAACATAATAACACCTAATACATTCTTTGCAGGCAATCGTCTGAGTTCTAGCAATCTTCTCAACATACAGGACTTCAAGATATTAAACAATGTTCCTGTTATGGCTTCTGACTTTTCTATCAATAATATCTTGTATAATGGGAAAGAAAGCTCTAATTTAGTCTCACTAAACAAGATAAGATTCAACAAGTGGCGTGAGACAGATGATTATGCTTCGCTAACTAATAAATACATCTATTACACTGAAGGCAATGTTGGTATTGGACCTTACACCAATAATGCTCCTACAGCATCTTTAGATATCAATACATATCCTTTGACAACTTTTGACAATAACACAATATATTCCATGAAGACGAACAGACCTATATGGACCAATCTAGGCCTGATTACAAGTTCTGATGAGCGTATTAAGAAGAATATACAAGACATTGATGACAACAATGCTCTCAATCAAATCTTAAAGGTAGAGCCTAAGTCCTACAGTTATATTGACAAAAATAGGAACTCGTTAAACTCGTTAAACTCGTTAAACTCGTTAAACTCGTTAAACTCATCAAACTCGTTAAACTCGTTAAACTCGTTAAGCTCATCAAACATCTATGGTTTCATAGCACAGCAAATCAGAGAGGTTATACCCCAAGCAGTCTCTTTGCATACTGAAGCAGTTCCCAATATATATAGCATAGGTACATTGCAAGACAATGTCATAACAGTTGATATACCAAATCAAATCCAAATACCATCAAAAGTACTATTAATAGACATCCTTGGCAATAGATATGTAGAAGTTATTTTATCCTCTTCTCAAAACTCAATAACAATAGAAAACAAGAATAATTTACCAGATGGCTCAATCTTCGTCTATGGAACCATTATAGATGACTTCCATGCATTGGATAAGAGCTACATTTACACTTTGAATGTCTGTGCTCTTCAAGATGTATATAGAAACTACGCAAATATGAAAGATGATCTTAGCAAATATGTAGATATATATTCTAATGCACCAATGATACAAGAGAGAATGACAAATGCTATCACGCAATATAATGATACTATGCACTCATCAAACCAGAATGAGCTACATAATCAGATAGGCTTATTGAAGCACGCAAATGATATATTAATGCAAAACATCATCCAAACATCCAATATATCAGTTATGGAACAGCTCAAAGCAGAAAACGAACTCCTAGCTTCTGCCAATGCCTCTATAACACAAGAGTACGAAGAATTGATTAAACAGATTAGCACACAGTCTCAGGAAATATTCACAATAAAGAGCATACTGCAGCTAAATAATTTAGTCTAGAAGTATGCAAAAAAAATAAAGACATATGGTAAAGGAATTGATTGTTTCAATGTCATTTTTATCAGATACGAGACTTGAAATAAAATCATTATATGACTCTAATCTGGTTCACTTAGGTTCTTACAAGCAGGAAGCAAACGTCCATTTGGTTCCGGAAGACTCTGCAACTCATTATAGTGTCATAACAACAGCATCATATTCAAATATGGAAACGCATATAACATTACATTCCGAAGATGCCGAAATAGAAGTTGTGTCATTTACTTCAAATAGTATCCATTTTGGCAATGATACACTCCTAAGAGGTAATCTAGTAGTCTTCGGCTCTGTATATGCTCTTGGCTACGATGTTTTGACACACGAAGAAGATAAAAACAATTTCATTTTGAATAATTATGGGACCTCAGCAGAAAAGGGTATTAATAGTGCCTCCGAAAAAACTCTGGGCTATCTCAACAATCTTTCACAGACTACATCAAATGCAATTATCAGCTACATTCTCAACGACATATCCAATATGGAAGAAACTCTAGGCATTTCGCAGCTAAATACAATCCAGAACAATATGTTTACTATCAATGATTTCGAAAATCTCTTTGCAGCAAAAACACTAGATGATTTCAAGCAGGGTTCTTCCAATAATTTCATAGTGAATGATGCAACTTCAAATGCCATCACACTAGACTCGTTAATTACCAGCAATATTTATTCACCAATTACCACATCAGAATCCATATATGCATCGAGTTTTTATGGAGATGCCACGCATATTTATAATGTCAATAGAGAACACTTCAATACCAATGAGATTATAGAGACCCCTTCATCCTCTAATCTGTACTTCACCTATAACAGAACAGGACTCATTGCATATTCTTCTAATACACATATATCAAATTACATAACAGATTTATATAACGCATATTATAATAACCTATTTATAAAAGACAGTTATGCTAGCAATTTCATTTTCTCATTTGAAAGTAATCTATTAGACAACGTACAATCGCAAGAATATCATCTTAGACAATACTTGGATGATATAGCCAATCCATATAGGAGCAATTTTGACGTATATTATCAGCATCATCTGGATTATTTCACAGAGGCTTCTGACACACTCAATAGTCTTGTTGAAATACAAGCAAATAATATATCAAATTACATAAATCATACTTCCAATATATTATTTGAGGCAACTACTTTCCCAAAAGAAAATGTTATGGACTATGCAATTATAACATCAAATAATCTCTTCAATCACTTACGATTAGCTGCAGCATCACAAAAGACGTTAATAGAACAAGCATCAAATGTGTCAGAGTTTATCCTTGCTTTTTCAAATATACTATCATCAAATCTAATAGCTTCTACATATACTGATCTAGCATTTTGTATAACACAATCAAATATAGATATTGTCCGGACTATGCAGACAGTATCACAAAAATTAACAAATCATTTACAACAAAGCTCAAATAATACTATATCATATGCTAACGCTATCAAATACACAGCAGCTAATCTGTCAAATTATATAACATCAATCTCAAGTAATACTGCAGTCTCTGTAAATACAGCTTATGCATTTATTAATCAAGATGTTCTGAGAGGCATCAAAGAATATTCCAATTTGTCTTTATATTCAACATCAAATGAAATTAAAAATCTATCTAATATCGTTTCTGTTGCAAAGATATCTTTTTCGAATATGATGCCAATCATAACAACAGATAATATACCAGAAAGTACGAATCTCTCGAATCTCTATTTTACTTCCAATCGCTTCAGGAACTCTCTATCAAACAAAACATTGGATAATCTATCACAAGGTTCAATAATAAATAATAAATATAATAGGGATTTAATAGTGCAAGGAAATATAACAGCACAGAAAGTCATAGTACAAGGAGATGCCAACTTCAAAAAGGCTGTTTATAATACAGAAAGGGTTGTTATAGAGAATTATTCTGACATTCCGGCTGTTACGTTGTTCGCAGCAAATAATCAAAAGACTGCTATCAAAGTAAAAGACATATTTGTATTCCAATATGACAGTATGATTGGAATTAAGACAGCGACGCCAACAGTATCAGTAGATGTTAATGGAACCATGTCAGGAGATTACTTTGTAGGTTCAGGAAAGTTCTTGAGAAATGTCAATCTAAAAGACAGGACTACGATACATTTGCAGGAGGGATTTGCATCCAACTTATATTTTAGTAGTTCAAGAGTCTCGGAGATACTCATAGCATCTAATATAGAAACGTCCAATTTTATTAGTGATTTGGTATACAAAGTGTATTCGTCGAATCTTGCAGTGGCTACATCAAATCTATTTGCTGAGAAAATCTTCAATAATGATATCAGATGCAGCAATTATTATATAAATGCTACTGATGCACTAGCAACATATATCGTAAATACACCAGATAGACATTGGACTTACGCTATAGCAACATCCAACAAATTGCAAGAATATGCTTATGCATTTAATACAGGACAATCCAATGCTATACTCCATAGAACTTTAGAGATAGATGCCAATATTAAGACTGGTAGCTGGAACATTTCAAATTACTTAGAACAGACATCCAATCGATTGCATGCTTTGAAAATTGAGAAGATAACATCACAATGTGTATCCGATGTATTTGCAACAAAAATGAATGACATTATACTAAATCATTCGAACCATATACTTTCATTATCTAATCTATTTGCTTCAACATATTTAACAAGCTATGCTCTAAGCACCAAAGATGGATTGCTAGATCGTATAGATGCCAGTGCAACTTACTATTCAAATATGATGAATATGACAAGTAATGATTTGGTGTCTCTGGCGAATATGAATGTACTCTCACTTGTGCCATATAATGCTGGTGATATATATCCATATAGCCATACATATGATGCCAATATTTTGCATTTAAATTTCAAGGACAAAAAGATACTGAATGGTATCAATTCAGATTATTTCAGATTAATTTCTGGAAATTCCAATTTTACTGAGATATATCCTGTCATCAATAACTTCACTACAAAGTCCTCTTTACCTAATTATTCTGCTATGAATCAATATGCTTTCAATGCAAGCCCACTGACATATATTTATGTTAATAGGCAAATTAAAAAGCTTACAAATATAGCAATACATTTTGCTTTCAATGTATCAAATACAGGGCTAGCATCCATCCTCACTTTTGAATACATGGACGTGCAGATTTCGAATTCTAAGCTTACATTCATCAAAGGCAATGCCAGCTTTGTATCAGCAACACCTATTGTACCTAATACTTGGTACATTGTAGATATCATCTTATATGACACAACCATTGATATGTATATCAATTTAGCACTTCAACAGCTACAGACATTTACAGTAAATTCACTGTCCTATCAGCAAGGGATTTTCATTGGCAAAACGCAGGCTCCTATCAAAATACAAGACCTGCGAATATATAATGCTAATGATGCAAATTTGATTCATCTTTATCAAGGCCTTAATATTCCAGAATATACAATTACATCAAATGTTATCATAAAACCTGTTCGATGGCTAGAATCACCAAATTATTCATGCAACTACTTTAGTCCTTTAGGGAGATATATAAGTTGTTCTTGTAATGTATGCATAGGAAAGAAGGACGCTGCAGAGGCTACACTAGATATTTATACGGATGATCCTTATATTTACTCTATAAAAACAAATAATCCTATTTGGGTACAATCTGCATTACTGACAAGTTCTGATGCACGCATCAAAACTAATATAAGGGATATGAAGCCTGAAGAAGCACTTAGACAGGTACTGGCTGTTGAACCAAAGACATATAAATATATTGATAATACTAGAACAGACAAAACAGTCTATGGGTTTTCGGCACAACAAATAAGGGCTGTCATACCATCTGCTGTATCACTGCATACAAACAGCATTCCAAATATCAATAGCATTGGTAGATTGCATGACAAGCATTTTATAACACTTGCCAATGCGACATCTATATCAATACCATCAACAGTAGTATTATACTATAATGATAATATCTATTATGAAGAAGTGTTATCTATCATCAGTTCAACTAAGATCAAGATAGCGAATAAATCGGGTATCCCCAATTGTACTATATTGGTGTATGGTACTATTGTGGATGACTTCCATACATTGGATAAGAATTATATCTACACATTAAATGTCTGTGCTACACAAGATTTGTATAGGAAGCAAGAAGACCTTGCCAGCAACTTGTATTTAATTAGTCCGGATACCCATAGTGCATCAAATATAGCAGAACTAGCAGATCATGTTAAAACTCTAAAATCCAGTATGACAACTATGAAAAATACGTTGGAACAGATAGAGTATGACTTGAATTATATAACACAGACTTCTGAGGCTATGAACGTGTCAAATTATGTATCAACCTTCATGAATAATCTCATGGCATCTGAGAACAATATACAAGCGGTCCTTGAAGAGAATATGACAACATTCAATACATTCAATCACAAAATAGATGACCTTAGCATTCTACAAACAGATATTGATAATATGATGGCAATATTTCTGAAAAATAATATGAAATAATTGCGAAAAATGAGCTACTTTGTAATAACACTAATAATATAGTCCAGTTTTTGTTCTAATATCAGAATTACATGAATTCAAATCTTCATACTTATAATATGAACTAGTTTCTGCATTTTTAGCATTCATATTGTCTATAGTAAAAACAAAAAGTATTCTTATATATCTTATTCAGTTTGATACTTTGGTCTAAGTAGATGAAAAAAATGATATATCATAACAAATATGTCAAATACAAATGCCGTTATACAACGATTTTGAAGAAGATGCATATTCAGATGCCTCAACTGTAATAGATGATGATGTAGATGAAACTGATAGCTTATCTATTAGACTGAAACATTCAATACGACATGCGTCTATAATGTTACAATGGTTATTCAAAGTACAACAAATGTAAATTGATTTGTAGTGATACTAGTTCTATATAGTTTGATTAATTCTTCAATACATTCTCTTAGCATTTTATGATACCTCTATTTATACATTTTGAGACCTTAAAGCATATGCTAATAGTTCTATATAACATTAT
>JACCDP010033030.1_pt1 | contig 12343 bp, 11 predicted proteins | sample 7445841 | NCBI WGS metagenome assembly JACCDP01 (sample SAMN15323441, study PRJNA562643) | freshwater metagenome | isolation source: river surface water | place: USA:Blue River Watershed | collected 2017-08-17
AACTTGGGGGATTGCCTCACGCACTTTCTTAGCAATCTCAAGTTGAGTATCAGTTGGAATTAACCACTCCTCTAAGATCTTGTCATTACGAAAGTCATAGAGCATCGCACCATTGCCACAAATTCCCATACCGAAATTAAAGTTATCTTTGATCTCTTGCATCCAACGAATTGGTCGACCAGTTACAAAGTAAATATGAATGCCCGCTTTATGAGCATCGGCAAATGCAATTTTGGTGCGATCTGAAATAAATCCGTAATGGGCAACAATGGTGCCATCTAGATCTGTGCCAATTAACTTTGGTCGCTTGCCCGGAATAATCACGCCGGAACCAATGTATCCATTCCTAGAAATGGAATTAATGCTTTAGGAATCTTTACTGAACCATCTTTTTGTTGATGATTTTCTAAGATCGCCACAATTGTTCTTGGAACTGCAACTAATGTGCCATTTAAGGTAGCTACTGGCTTTGTGCCATTTTCATCGCGGTATCTAATATTTAATCTGCGTGATTGGAACTCGGTGCAGTTAGAGGTACTAGTTACCTCGCGATATGCATCTTGGGTTGGAATCCAAGCTTCAATATCAAATTTACGAATTGCACTTGCGCCCAGGTCGCCACTTGCTACATCAATTACGCGGTATGGCAGCTCCATCGCATTAAAGAAATCTTTTTCCCATTGCAAAAGTCTTTGATGTTCTGCTGGCGCATCCTCTGGTTTACAAAATGAAAACATCTCAACTTTTTCAAATTGGTGAACGCGAATAATTCCGCGAGTATCTTTACCGTAAGTTCCAGCTTCACGGCGAAAACATGGTGAGTATCCGGCGTAGCGAATTGGCAGGTTATCGATGATTTCATCCATGTGATAAGCCGCAAGTGGAACCTCTGATGTTCCAACTAAGTAGTAATCATCTTTATCTAAGTGAAAAACATTTTCAGCAGCTTGGCCAAGAAAGCCGGTGCCCTCCATGGCGTGAGGTTTAACTAAAACTGGCGGAATCATTGGAATAAATCCGGCTTTAACTGCGGATGCAATTGCGTAATTAACTAGTGCTAATTCAAGTAATGCACCAACGCCGGTTAGGTAATAGAAGCGAGCGCCAGAAACTTTAGCGCCGCGTTCAGTATCAATTGCTTTTAAAATCTTGCCGAGTTCAACATGATCTTTGGCTTCAAAACCTTCAGCTTTGAAATCACGTGGCTTACCAATTTCCTCTAGAACTTTAAAATCTGCTTCGCCACCGATTGGCGCTGCTGGATCAATTAAATTCGCAATCTGCATTCCAATTTTATTTGCAGCTTCCTCTGCCTCTGCGCGCTTGGCATCTGCTGCTTTTACATCAGTTGCTAACTTCTTTGCATTCTCAAGTAATGCAGCTTTCTCATCACCCTTTGCTGCGCTAACTGATTTAGATAAAGTATTTTGTTCAGCGCGTAATGCTTCAAATGTAGTAATTGCTGTTCGGCGTAGATCATCAGCTTTAATTAATTGATCGATTAATGCTGGATCTTCACCGCGCACCTTTTGTGAGTTGCGAAAGAGATCTGGATTCTCACGCAGTGCTTTGATATCAATCATATTTTCTAATTCTACCTTTTGCTTTGCTTATTTAGCCCGCGGATATGAACCAAGAAAGCGAATATCCTCGCAAATACTACGAAGTCCAGTAATTGCCGCACTAACTGATGAATCATCAGCGTGACCCTGCGCATCAATAATGAAGTGGTAATGGCCAAGCTCACGGCCAGTTGGCCTGCTTTGAATAAATGAGAGGTTTACATTGTGTTTTGCGAACTCGGTAAGAATTTCAAGAAGTGCACCTGCGTGATCTATCGCAATAAATACAGCAAGTGAGGTGCGATCAGCGCCAGTTGGCTTTGATGCAGCTCCTGGTTGTTCAACCAAAACAAAGCGAGTAATTGCATTTTCATTATCGCCAATATTTTCGGCGATTACCTTTAAATTGTAATTTTTAGCTGCAATTGATGCCGCAATTGCCGCGTCATACTTTCCTTCTGTCAATCCTTGCGCTGCTGCGGCAGTTGATGGAGTTTCAATTAGTTCTGTATGCGGAAAGTTTTTTGCAATGTAGGTACGGCATTGGGCTTCGGCGTGGGGATGGGTAGCAATTGTTTTAATTTGAGATTTATCTGTCGTTGGTAATGTCATTAAAGAAAATGAAACTGGCAAGGTGGTCTCGGCGGTAATTACAAGTGGTTTACCCATTGCTAACTCATCAAGAGTTCTGGCGACAACACCCTCTACTGAGTTTTCAATTGGGACAAGTGCTTTTGCGCAATCACCATTTCGTACGGCATCTAGTGCTGCGGTGACATTTGCATATGGAATTAATTGATCTGATGAGTTTGTGATTTGAAGTAGCGCCGCTTCAGTGAAGGTTCCGGCTGGCCCAAGATAGGCGTACTTCGTTGACATGGGCTAAGAGTAGCCGAGCGCCTTTCGTGCTTGTGCCGGGTTATCGCTCATGATCACATCAACACCTGCATCAGCACATAGCTTCACATCATTTGGATCATTTACTGTCCAAACAAATACCCGTCTGCCTTTATTTTTTTGTTGTTTTACAAAATCTGGATTGTTTTTAATTATTTGAAGAGCCGGACCGACAACTCCTGCGGTATTTAAATTAATAAGTAGCACCTCAGCAAATAGATAAACCGATTCAAAGCCGGCACGAATATTTCGCTGGGTTGCAAACCAGGAAAAGGACATAATTGAAATATTGATGCCACTAGCTTTTATTTCCGCTGCCCGTTGATTTAAAAGTTTGTGAAGTTCGGATTCAATTAATCCACCAGTTGGTGTTGGGTGTTTGGTTTCAATTGCTAGATGTTTCTTATTTTTGATTGCTAAATCAAGTAGATCAGAGAATAAATATAGATCTGCAACCTTTTTTAATTCAGCGTAATCACTTTTTGCAATCTCTAAATCAACACCAGTTAAACGTTTGGTATTGGAGTCGTGGTAACAAATAATTTGTAGATCTTTAGTTAACCTGACATCGCATTCAAAACCATCTGCACCTTGTGAAATCGCGGCCTCATAAGCAGCCTTGGAGCCTTCTGGGAAATCAACACTTGCGCCACGATGAGCGTAGATCAACATCTGCAGATGTGCTCCCTTAATTTATTGAAGTTTGCATTGATGTGGTGAGATTGGCTTATGAGATTGCAGTTTAATGCCATTGCACAAAGTGATCTCGGTTTGGTGCGAGATGGCAATGAGGATTCAGCGCTGATCTCGGCAAATTTAATTGCAGTAGCCGATGGCATGGGTGGTCATGCTGGTGGCGAGGTGGCATCAGCAATTGCGATAAATACCTTGCAACAACTTTTACCTGTTATTAATGATCCAGCGATAGATCTAGATTCCAGAGCTGATTTATTTTTAAATATTTCATATGAAGTAGATGCGGAAATTTTGCGGGTAAGTAAGGAAAAGCCGGAGTTATCTGGAATGGGAACAACACTTACTGCCCTCTCGTTAACTGGTGGCCAAGTTGATTTATTGCATATTGGTGATTCACGTTGTTACCGCTGGCGCAATAAAAAGTTAGAGAAATTAAGTTATGACCACACCGTTATGCAGGAGTTGTTAGATCAGGGCCGGCTAACACCGGAGGAGGTATTTGATCATCCGCAACGTTCGCTGTTAACCCAAGCATTGATGGGTGATAGTGGAATTGATCCAGTGTTAATGAGTTATGAAGTTAAGGCTGGCGATAAGTTTTTGTTGTGTAGTGATGGTTTAACCAATGTGTTGTCAGAGCTTGAGATTGCCAAAATAATTAAAGCAGTTGATGAAGATAAGTTATTAGCTGAATTAATTAAGGAAACTAAGGCAAAGGGTGCACCAGATAACATCACGATTGTTTGGGCTGCAGTATCAGAATCTGGTTCTGAGATTTCAGTAAGTAAGTTTGGCGCAGCTAAATGAGTGAGTTATTAAATAATCGCTACCGAGTTGGCGAGATGATCGGCACCGGTGGAATGGCTGATGTTTACATTGGCGATGACACTAGATTAAATCGCAAGGTGGCAATCAAAGTTTTACGCCGAGATTTAGCAAGAGATCCATCATTTGTTGCCCGCTTTAGAAAAGAGGCGCTAGCTGCAGGTGGGTTAAACCATCCTGGAATTGTTTCAGTTTATGACTCTGGCGAAGATAACAATTCACCGTACATAGTTATGGAGTTAGTAAGTGGCAAAACATTGCGCCAAGTTATGCAAGCAGGAGAGATTTCACAAAGCAGAGCGTTAGAGATTATTGAAGGAATTGTGCAAGCACTTGAGTACTCACACAACGAAGGAATTGTGCATAGAGATATCAAGCCAGGAAACATCATGATTACCGATAATGGTGATATCAAGGTGATGGATTTTGGAATCGCTCGCGCTACCGATGACATCGGCGCAACAATGACAAATACCTGGAATGTAATTGGTACCGCGCAGTATTTGTCGCCAGAGCAGGCAACTGGTGAGATGGCAGATGGTCGAAGTGATTTATATTCACTTGGTTGTTTAATGTATGAGTTATTAACTGGTCGTCCACCATTTACCGGTGACACACCAGTTTCAATTGCATATCAACATGTTTCATCTCAGTTAATACCTGCATCCCAAGTAAAGCCAGGTTTAAATACTGATTTAGATCGCATGCTTGAGGTTGTATTAAGTAAAGATCCAAAAAATCGTTACCAAGATGCTGGGGCAATGTTGGCTGATTTACAACGTGTAATTAAGGGCGAACCCGTTACCACCAAAATTCAAAAGGTATTTCCAAGAAGAAAATTAATTACCGTTGTCGCGGCTGCAATTATTGGAGCGTTATTAGTTGGTGCCGGAGTATTTTTTAGTGGAAATAACACCGCATTATTGCCAGTTCCAAATGTGGTTGGTTTAACCGAGGCTGAGGCGCGGGCCTTGCTAGGTAATTTCAATGTAAATGTAAACACTGCGCCAGATCCACGGATTCCAATTAATCGTGTTGCATCACAGCTGCCGCTTGCTACAAGTAATGCAGCAAAGGGAAGCAGCGTCACTTTAACTATTTCATCTGGGCCAGGAAATACAACTGTTCCAACTGGATTAATTGGTTTATCGCTGGAGGAGGCGCGCAATTTATTAACTGCTGCAGGTTTATTAATTGCGCAAACACAAGCGGTTGATTCAGATCAATTGCCAGGCGTTGTATTAAAGGTATTGCCAGAACAAGGCACAACAATCATTGCCGGCAGCGGTGTTGTATTACAGATTGCAAGTGGAAATGTGCAGGTGCCGGCTTTGGTTGGTGTTAGCGAAATTCAAGCAAAAACTTTGTTGGCACAAGCAGGATTTTTAGTAAGAGAAATTTATGGTTATGACGCGGCGCAACCATTAGGAGTTGTACTTGCACAAGCACCAGAGGCTGGCGCAACAAAAACCATTGGTAGCACAGTAACAATTACAATTAATAAAAATTAAGATCTAATTACAACTGGCGATAAGCCTTCGCTGCGAGCGCGAGCACCTTTGTCACCACAAATCTCTAACCAATTTCCAATCATTTGATAACCATGTTCGGTAAGTACTGATTCTGGATGAAATTGCACGCCACAAATTGGCAAAGTTTTATGTTGCACCGCCATCACAACACCTGATTCAGTTGCACCAGTTACCTCAAGTTCATCGGGCAAGGTATTTTTTTCTACAGCGAGTGAGTGGTATCTAGTTGCGGTAAATGGTGATGGGATATCGGCAAGAACAGATTTATTACTGTGCTGCACAATTGAGGTCTTGCCATGTAGTAACTCAGGTGCGCGAGAAACAGTCGCGCCATATGCAACTGCGATTGCTTGATGTCCTAAGCAAACTCCAAAGAGTGGAATCTTTTTTTCGGCGCAGTACTTAACTAATTCAACTGAGATACCGGCCGCCTCTGGTGTACCAGGTCCGGGTGAGATTAAAACGCCATCGTAATTATCAGCTTCATTAACTTTGATTGAATCATTTCGAACAACGGTGCAATCGGCCCCTAATTGTTGTAAGTATTGAACAAGGTTAAAGACAAAGGAGTCGTAGTTATCGATCACCAAAATCTTGGTTGGGCGGCTGTTCATGGTGCTTATTGTGTAGTAATCTGAGGCCATGCCGAAGTCCAAAATTCGTAAGAAGGTTGAAAAACAACGCGCCATCGCTCAGGTGGAAGAGGTTGTTGAGAATGAGGTTATTGAAAGCCCTAAGTGGCTGGCGCCAGTTATGGTCGCTAACTTTTTAATTGGTCTTGTTTGGATCGTAATCTTCTATGTAAGTTCAACAAGTTACCCAATCCCAGGCATTGGTGCTTGGAATATGTTGGTTGGCTTTGGCTTTGTGGGTATTGGCTTCTCACTAGCCACCCGCTGGCAATAAGCTTCAAAAATCCAGCCTAATTACACCGTTGTAACTCCTCCACACGGTGGATAACTGCTGTGGATAACTCCCTGAGCCAAATTATCTGATCTCTCGCCTACCCTTGCCATGTGCTCGCATCAATTGCTTACTTATTAACTGTTGTTGCAGTTGGTTTGTTTGCATTTCGTTCATACCAATTATTTAAAAAGATTTCTGCTGGGCAAGCTGATCCATCTCGTTTTGTAAATAAGCGCAAACGTTTTACCAATATGTTGCGTGAAGTTTTAACCCACACCAAGATGTTAAATTTCACAGCAACTGGAATCGCGCACTGGTTTGTAATGGTGGGCTTTGGCGCATTACTTGGCACATTAATTACTGCATATGGTCAATTAATAAATCCAGAGTTTGCGCTACCAATAATTGGCCACTTTGTTGGTTATGAATTCTTCGCCGAGCTAATTGCATGGCTTACTGGAATTGGAATTGTCACCTTAATTGGAATTCGCCAAGTAAGTAGATTTAAGAAACCAGCTAGATCATCTAGATTTTACGGCTCTGGAAATAAAAAGGCTTACTACGTTGAAGCCACAATTTTGGCAATTGTATTTTGTGTAATTGCACTTCGCGGTTTAGAGGGTGCGCTACAAGGTGTGACAAGTTGGAATTGGCATTACGCACTTTCCTATCCCGCAGTTTTGGCATTTAATTCATTAAGCACTGATCAGATTGAGAATTTAATTCAATTAGTTGCCTTTACCAAAATAGTAGTTTCCATGGTTTGGTTTATTGTCATTGCGGTAAATTTAACAATGGGTGTGGCTTGGCACCGCTTCCTTGCCTTCTTTAATTTATTTTTTAAACGAAATCCAACATCTGAGAACGCACTTGGCCCACTGCCAGAGATGTTGTCACATGGGGCACCAATTAATTTTGAGGATCCAAAAGAGGATGATGTTTTTGGTATCGGAACTGCAGCAGATATTTCTTGGAAAGGGCTGCTGGATATGTCGACCTGTACTGAGTGTGGTCGCTGCCAATCACAATGTCCTGCCTGGCATACCGAAAAACCATTGTCACCAAAGCTTTTAATCATGGCGATGCGCGATCACGCATTGGCAAAACTTCCGGCTGATAAACCAATTGAAACCAAGATTGTTGGCAATGCACATGAGAATGCAATCTCCTTAGATGTGCTTTGGTCATGTACAACTTGTGGTGCATGTGTTGAAGAGTGTCCAGTAGATATTGAACATGTTGATCACATTGTAAATATGCGACGCTTCCAAGTTTTAGTTGAGTCCGAATTTCCAACCGAACTTGGAAATACCTTCCGTAATTTAGAGAAGGCGGGAAATCCATGGGGTGCCAATCGCACAGATCGCGATGCTTGGATCGCAGAGGTTGATTTTCCAATTACTACAATTGAGGGTGTAATTCCAGAGGATGTTGAGTACTTGTTCTGGGTTGGTTGCGCCGGTGCATATGAAGAGCGAGCAAAGAAAACAACTAAAGCGGTTGCCGAATTACTTTATATGTCAGGTGTGAAGTTTGGTGTCTTAGGAAAGCGTGAGACATGTTCTGGCGATCCTGCTCGTCGCAGCGGAAATGAATTTTTATATCAAATTTTATCTCGCGAAAATATTGAAACTCTGCAGGAGGCATTCGGTACACGTGGAGTTAAAAAGGTTGTTGTTACTTGTCCGCATTGCTTTACAACAATTGGCCGAGATTACAAACAACAAGGTTTTGAATTACAGATGGTGCACCACACACAATTATTAAATCAATTGGTAAAAGAGGGCAAGTTAAAACCAGTTGCAAAATCTGAGAAGAAACTTACCTATCACGATCCTTGTTACTTGGGTCGGCATAATCAGATCTACCAACCACCACGTGAGTTATTGGAATCAGCTGGTGTTGAAATTACTGAGATGCCACGAAATCAAGAGCGATCATTTTGTTGTGGCGCAGGTGGTGGTCGAATGTGGATGGAAGAAAAGATTGGAACTCGCATTAATTTAAATCGCGTCGATGAGGCGATTGCGACAGGTGCTGAAGAGGTTGCAGTTGGTTGTCCCTTCTGTCGAGTTATGGTCTCTGATGGCATGGTCGCCCGCGAAAGCAGTGTTGAGGTGCTGGATGTGGCGCAGGCGCTGCTACGGAGCGTAAAACCTCAAGCATAAACAGGGGTTATTCTCAGGAAATCCCCAGTTTGATAGATAATCATCTCCTTCGAGGTGATGAAAAAATGACAGCATTAAAAGATCGCGTGAGTACTAACCAAGATTCAACTGCGACTACTCAAAGAGTATTAGTTGTAGATGATGAGAACAGCATCAGCGAATTAATTGCCACCAGCTTAAAGTTTGTTGGCTTTGATGTTCGTACCGCCGCTACTGGCGCCCAAGCATTACAAATTGCTGAAGAGTTCAAACCACATGCTTTGATCCTTGATGTCATGTTGCCGGATCAAAATGGTTTTGAAGTTTGTCGCCAACTGCGCAGTGAAGGTCACAATGTCGGAGTTTTGTTTTTAACTGCAAAGGATTCAGTTGAGGACAAGATCGCTGGCTTAACAATTGGTGGCGATGATTATGTAACTAAGCCTTTCTCATTGGAAGAGTTAGTTGCCAGATTACGTGCACTACTTCGTCGCACTGGTGCAACCGAGGTTATGCCAGATGAAGAGAAGATTAGATTTGCCGATCTTGAATTAGATGAGGCAACTCATGAGGTTCGACGTGCCGGTAATTTAATTGATCTTTCTCCTACTGAGTTTTTATTACTGCGTTACTTGATGATCAATGCAGATCGCGTTGTCAGCAAGGCGCAGATACTTGATCATGTTTGGCAGTATGACTTCCGCGGCGATATGGGAATTGTGGAAACTTATGTTTCATATCTACGTAAGAAGATTGATATTTACGAGCCAGCTTTAATTCATACCGTTCGTGGTGTTGGTTATCGCTTGCGTCTGCCAGCAAGTAATTAATTTGTAAATGTCTTCTCGATTAAGTCGGGTGCGCACACCCTTATCACTTTGGAGTTTGCGCAACCGACTTATCTTGGCGGCAGTTGTTTTAACTGCGCTAGCAATTAGCGCCTCTGATTTTGCGGCAAATGCTGCGCTTCGTTCCTATCTGATTTCACAAGTAGATCAAGAGTTATTGAGCATCTCTGGTGGTTCATTAACTCGATTAGATCGCGCTGGTATTGAGGAAGAGAATGAATCTAATAGTGATTCACCCTTCAGGGAGTTTCGCCCATTACGCGGTGTACCAACCTCTGCGTCGGTAACTTTGTTGGATGTTGATGGAAATTTAATTGGCCGAGTTGGCGGAGATTTAAGTAAGGAGCAAATTGCAGTCGTTGGTATGCCAATCACTGAGGTTGAAAGTAAAGGAAATAAACCATTCACAATTAAAGGTAAGGATGGTCATCCCGATGTACGCGCAGTTGCACAGGTTTTACCAACCGGTTTAGGCAGCGTAATTGTTGCTAACTCACTCGCTGAAGTTGATCGAACTTTAAATCGATTAGGGTTTTTCTTTTTAATTTTAGGATTGTTTGCATTACTTGCAATCGCATTGGTTTCTCGTTGGATTATTGCTATTTCATTAAAGCCGCTCGAAGCGGTTGAAGAAACCGCTGAAGCTATTGCTGCTGGTGATTTATCTGCACGCTTGCCTGCTGCTAAACCAGACACTGAGGTTGGTCGATTAACCACATCTCTAAACACGATGTTAGGTCGCATTGAAGAATCATTTGCAGCGAGAGTAAGTAGTGAGAGTAAGTTGCGCAGATTTGTTGCCGATGCATCTCATGAACTTCGCACACCACTAACAGCAATTCGCGGCTTTGCAGAGCTACACAGACAAGGCGCGGTTGTTGGTGAGGAGAAAACTAAAGAATTAGTTGGTCGAATTGAGAAAGAATCAATTCGCATGAGCAGCTTGGTTGAGGATTTACTTTTACTTGCTCGATTGGATCAATCACGTGAAATGGCGCAGGATCCAGTTGATTTAAATGCTTTATTAACTGAAGCGGTCGCATCTGCCAAAGCTGCAGGCCCAAATCATCCAATTGAGCTCTCACTGCCAAGTGCTGAAGTTTTTGTTTTAGGCGATAATGAACGTATTCATCAAGTAGTTGCTAACTTATTGGCAAATGCCAGAACCCACACACCAAATGGTTCGCAGATTAAAGTTTTACTAGAGCAAGGTGTCGCTGAAACAATTATTTCTGTCAGCGACAATGGACCTGGATTATCTGAAAGTGATCAGGAGCGAATCTTTGAAAGATTTTTCCGCGCAGATCCATCACGTGCTAGAAATAGTGGTGAAGGAAGTGGTTTAGGTTTATCAATTGTTGATGCGGTTATGAAGGCACATGGTGGTTATGTTTCGGTGCAATCTAAATTAGGTGAAGGTGCAACCTTTAAATTGCACTTTCTAAATAAGGATTAAATTAAGTTTAAGTTATTACTTAATTTCGCTTTGATGAAAATTTAAATAGGATTTTGAAGGTGTTGGGCCACGTTGTCCTTGGTAACGTGATCCGTAGACTGCAGAACCATATGGATGCTCTGCTGGTGAAGATAATTTAATCAAGCAAAGCTGACCGATCTTCATTCCTGGAAATAATTTAACTGGCAGATTGGCTACATTGGAAAGCTCTAATGTGATGTGGCCAGAAAATCCTGGATCAATAAAACCAGCAGTTGAGTGAGTAAGTAATCCCAAACGACCTAAGGAGGATTTTCCTTCTAACCGACCAGCGATGTCATCTGGCAAGGTAATAACTTCATAAGTGCTTGCTAAAACAAACTCACCTGGATGCAAAATAAAAAATTCATCAGGGGCAACTGCAACCTCGCGGGTTAACTCTGGTTGCTCCTTGGATGGATCAATGACCTCGTACTTGTGGTTTTCAAAGACTCGGAAAAAACGATCTAAACGAACATCAACGCTAGATGGTTGGACCATCGCCTCGGTAAATGGTTCTACCTTTACTCGGCCCGCTGCAATTTCTGCTCTGATATCCCGATCGCTAATTAACATGGGGCGACCCTATCTCTCAGGCCTAGAAAATGGGGGTAGGCAAAGCCAGAAACCTACTGGCGGGTATTGCTTAAGTTACTCGGCAGTAGCATGCTTATCCCATGGGACATTACATATCTAATCTGCGCGACATTGAGTTTTGTTTATTTGATCTCTTAGGTCGCGAATCAATTCTTGGTAAATCAATCTACGCCGACCTCGATCGTGAAACCGCGATGGGAATGTTAGAAGAGGTTAAGCGATTAGCGGAAAATGATTTAGCTGCATCATTTGTTGATGGTGATCGTGAAGGTGTTGATTTTAATCCCGCAACTGGAGATGCAAAACTTCCAGCATCATTTAAAAAATCTTACAAAACATTTATGGATAATGAGTGGTGGCGAATTGATGCACCTGTTGAATTAGGCGGAACTGCAATTCCACCATCTGTTCGTTGGGCAATTGCGGAAATGGTTTTAGGTTCTAACCCATCAATTCATATTTACGCATCTGGAACTGCATTTGCACATGTTGCATATATGTATGGAACTGAGGAACAAAAGAAGATTGCTAAGTTAATGGTTGATAAGCAGTGGGGTGCAACCATGATGCTTACCGAACCAGATGCTGGTTCAGATGTTGGTGCTGGTCGTTCAAAAGCGGTAAAGCAAGCTGATGGCACATGGCACATCACTGGCACAAAGAGATTTATTACATCAGGTGATTCAGATTTATCTGAAAACATTATTCACTTTGTATTAGCCCGTCCAGAGGGCGCAGTTGCTGGAACAAAAGGATTAGATCTTTACATGATTCCAAAGTTTATGTTTGATCTCGAAACAGGTGAACTAGGTAAGCGCAATGGTGTTTACGTTACAAAGCTAGAACATAAAATGGGATT
>JACCDP010411046.1_pt1 | contig 12340 bp, 8 predicted proteins | sample 7445841 | NCBI WGS metagenome assembly JACCDP01 (sample SAMN15323441, study PRJNA562643) | freshwater metagenome | isolation source: river surface water | place: USA:Blue River Watershed | collected 2017-08-17
ATCACATAAAATTTTACAAAAACAATGATTTTTTTGGCAACGTCCGGCACTGCCTAAAATCAGAAATAAGTCTGGCAATTTGGCAATGGGTATATATATACCATTGCCAATTGCCAAACCATGATTTTACCTTATTGCCATGACTTAAAAAGTTGATAATTAGCACATATTTCGTGTTTTGACTTTATTTGACAACATTTCTTTGTTTAATGTGATGTCAAAAAATACTTCTATGCATCAAAACCTACAAAATGCCCTGGAGCAAGCCAAATTGGCTAAAGTTCAAGTTTTGCCAAGGTCGAGTCGCCGGCAAATGAATCTCTTTGAAGACGACACAAGCCCTGAAATCAATTTTAACGGGCACTACCACCTCAGTGCCTACCAGCATCACTTGGATCGATTCTATGCCGATTGCAAGAGCTATGTGGCTCTGCAAGACACCAGTTACTTGGGAGAAACTACCATGCGACTAAAACGAGACTTGGATATGGCCATTTTTGAAGTTAAGGAATTCAAAAGGCGGTATTTCCCCAAGGATGACCTCGATTTTCTGATGACCAGAGTGGAATTTGTTAAAACCCCTCGTCCTCCAGGCCCGGAAGACGAAGTTGTAAAAAAAAGATAGTTAAATATTTGCAGGTTCAACATCGTTACCTGGACGCCCTAGAGCACCTGTTTCGGCACCGATTGAACCATATTGACAAATTTTTTACCGCAGCGGACCCTGGCGCAGTGGTCAGAAACCAGGATCCCTTCCTTAACAAGGACAACCTAAGCCATGCTCCTGGTCAGCTCAGTTTGTTTCCGGGCATTGACCAAAAGGCGCTGTTTAAATGGCATCGTGACAAAGTGGATTTTGTTGAATTGTTTGACGCGGTGTATGAAAGCGATTCCGTCAAACTACTGGATGGACAAAAGCCCACCAAAAAGGCCTTTTTTGCTCTTCTAATGTGGTTTTTTAATATAAAGGTCGGCCACCTGGCAGGTACCCGCAGTGCGGCTAAATCCCGGAAGATTGAAAAGGGTAGTCCCTACCTGGAAGAACTGGCGCGCACATTTGCGAACACTTCCCGATAGACCATCCAAAAATCTTATTCAACTACAATTCAACTACAATAATTAGGTTTTGGAAACTGCCTACCCTTGCACTCGTAATCAAAACGAGCGACCATGTGGACAGCAAACGACAAGAAACCGGATGAACTCAAAATCCAAGAGCTCCAAGAACGATTGGAGCGAGTTGAGCGAAAGTTAAACCAGCTGGCAGAGGTTACCAAGGAACCGAACGGCGAGGAACGCTACCTGGATGTGGGCAGCGCCTGTCGCTACATGAATTGCGGTCGAACCTTGATTTATGAATTGATGAAATCCGGTCACCTGGCTTACACCCAGGTGGGCAGGCAGCGCCGGATTCTGCTGTCGGACCTTGTCAAATACGGTCAATCCAATTACAAATCCGCCTTGCCATCAATCCTCCCCTAATTATTCCATCCTACCAAACATGACCCTTAGCAAAGACACGGTATTGCAGGCCACCAACAAAGGCCTTGATGTATTCAAGCATTTTCTGGGAAGCCGATTTACCAAAGTGGGCAAATCCTTCAAAAGCCCCTTCTACAAAGACAGCCGGGCTTCCTGTTATGTCTATTTTGATTCAAAATCGGGAATCTACAAATTCAAAGACTTTGGAGATACCGAGTACAGCGGGGATTGCTTCTTCATGGTCGGCAAAATCTTTGCTTTGCAGTGTCAGGACCGCAGTGATTTTCTGAACATCCTGGAAATCATAGACCGAGAGCTCAACCTCTGTCTGGAGGACCAACCGCAGAAAGTGGATCGTCTCCTTAGGGAAAACACCGGACGCATACAGAGGGCCAGCCACTTGCCCTCCATCCATGAGGGATTTGAAACCGCCAAAGCCAAAATGCCCCTTCAGACCAAAGCATTCAGTGATTCAGAACTAGCATATTGGCAGAGGTACGGTATTTCGCATGAAATCCTACAACGATACCAGGTGGTTTCTGTGGAAACCTTTCGTGGAACCAACAAGGAGGGTAAGGACTACCAGCTCCAAGCAAGTCCAGCTGAACCCATCTTTGGGTATCAGGGCCGTAGGCACACCAAATTGTACATGCCTCATTCCCGGTTGAGGTTTCTCTACACCGGGGAACTCACCGAAAACTATGTTTTTGGCATTGAGCAGCTGCCGGTTCGCGGGGATATACTTTTTGTTACCGGTGGGGAGAAAGATGTCTTGAGCCTGGCTTCCCACGGGTTTCATGCCCTGTCGCTCAACAGTGAAACGGCCCATATCCCCAAAAACCTCCTTCGCAGTTTGAGCTATCGCTTTAAACACATCACCCTTCTCTACGATGTGGACGAGACCGGTCTTAAGGCCATGGATAATTTGGTACAAGAGCACAAAGCCTTCCAGGTCAAGAAACTCCGATTGCCACTTTCCGGGGAACCCAGTCTAAAGGATATTTCCGATTTCTTCGCCCTGGGTCATAGTTCGGAGGACCTAATGATGCTGTTTGTCGAGATGTTGGACCAGCTCTACGAGGACACCTTGTCGGTCATTCGCAGTTGTGAGATTGATTTTGATAAGCCGCCCCAAGCCCCGGTTCCCATCATCACCATCAACGATGTTACCATAGGGTCGCCCGGAAACCTGTTATGTGTTGCCGGTTCAGAGGGTAGCGGTAAAACCAATTACCTGGGAGGCATCCTTTCGGGGGCCATCAAGCCGGTGGGCACCCGCGTTGATACCCTGGGAACCACGGTGCAAGAGAATCCTGACCAAAAGGCGGTTCTGCTGTATGATACCGAACAATCGGAATTCCAGCTCTACAAAAACCTGAACTACATACTTGACCGGGCTGATTTGAAACGTCCGCCGGCTTGGTTCAAGTCCTTTTGCCTGGTGGGAATTGGGCGTAATGAGCGTATGAAATTGATTTTGGAGTCCATGGACCGGTTCTATTACGAGTACGGTGGGATTCACCTGATGGTCATCGATGGAATTGCGGATCTGTTGGGCGGGGTCAATGACGAGGAAAGCTCTGTAAAACTGATTGAGGAGCTTTTCAGGCTGGCGGCCATCTACAAAACCTGTATTGTTTGCGTGCTTCACCTGGCACCGTCAGGGATGAAGCTGAGGGGGCACCTGGGCTCCGAGGTACAGCGCAAAGCGGCTGGTATCCTACTTATCGAGAAGGACGACGACAACCGTTGCAGTGTGGTCAAGGCCCTGAAGGTGCGCGACGGGTCACCCCTGGATGTGCCATTGATTCAATTCGGGTGGGACCAGCGGGAGGGGCGGCATGTATTTATGGGCGAGAAAAGCAAGGAGGACGCCGAAACCCGAAAGGTCCACGACCTAACCGATGTTGCCCGGGAAATCTTTTCTACAAGGCGGACGATGCCCATGAACGAATTAACCCAAGCGGTCATGGAAGCGATGGACGTCAAGGATAGAATGGCCCGCAATTACATCAAATACATGAAAGAAAAGGCCATCATCGACAAAAGCCCGTCCAACAGCAACGAATTTGTCCTGAATGGACCACCTTACTAGGCTCAATTCAGCCTGGTTCCCTCCAAAATCCCAGATAGTTACCTCAAATCCGGTCATCCTTCCCCATTTTCTCCGGTCAAAGTTCCTCGGTTTTCCGCAGGGACTTTGTTTTTTGGTGGAAATTCCAACAGATTTACGCCGGTTGACCTGATTTGGCACACAAATTACAACTTGGGCTCACACTGAGTAATTGACGAACAGAGCAAAAGGCTGGCTAGGTTACCCTTGATGTTATCTTCAATAAAAGTAGGTATTTTTACTAGTCCATTCTCAGAAAGAAAAACATTTCTTTATTAGTATGTAGCCACAAAACCCAATATAATATGCCATTGTTTTAAGAAGAATATCGACTATGAAACTGCACATAGCTTGCCGTTTTGCGAAGTATAGGGGAAACTAAGTAGCGCCTATACATAAGTTATAGGGCATTTTAGGACGATATACAAACCAACAAGATAAGACAACAGAATGAGACATTTTATATTAGGAAACAACCTAAAATACTACAAGACACCTTACAAATATGAAAAGGACTTGACTAAAGTTTTTGAAACTCACTATAAGGAAATCATTTCTCAAAAATCTGTTTTCGTGACAGCAGAGAAACAATTCAAGACAAAGAATTTTAAGAACTCAATTTGTGACGGCTTTTTGCTTGTATGGGAAAATCCGACAACACCCCTCCTCTACATTACAGAAATCGAACTTGAAAGACACAGCATTGACCGACATATTTTACCTCAAATTGGCGACTTCATTTCATTTATAAAACGTGCTTCAAATGAAGACTTGACAGACTTAAGAGGATTTCTATATGAAAAACTCAAACAAGACAAGGTATTGTTTAAGCAAATCCAAAAAGACACTGACCGAGAAGTTTATGAACTAATTGACAATGCACTTGAAGACCTGCAAGTTCTGTTAATCATTGATCGAATGAACCCAGTCCTTTCTATTGGATTGACACAAATTGAGAAGGCAATAAGTTTGAAAATTAGAAAAATTGAAGTTTCAAAGTTTGAGGCAGATGGTAAAGATGAAATCATTTCCTATTCCGACAGTGAAGCCGAAACAAATGGAAGTTCTAAAACAACTGACAACAACGAAGAAGATGAAAATGTAGTTGATGAATTTACGCTTGACTATCACTTAAAAGAAAAACCGGAAACTATCCAAGTAATTGTAAATGGATTTATAGAAAAGACAAAGGACAAAATTGTGGTATTGCCTAAAAAGCATTACATAGGTTACTTCAAGGACGATAAAATGATAATGTCAACCGTTGCAAGAAATAAGAGTGCAATTTTTTATTCAAAATCATTAATAAAAGACAGCGACAAAAAATTTGATAAACTCAATTTCCGTGACGTGAGAAATATTGGACATTATACGAATCACTTACCGACTGAAATTGTAGTTTCAGACATAGGAGCACTTGATCAACTTGTAGAATACTTTAATAAAATAAGTGCAAAATGATCTTGACGACTGACACGAGTCAAAGAAAAACGCCCTATAACAGCACCTACCCAAAAGTGGCGGTTCAGTGGTTAAATCAAGCTTTGTGCTTCTATCAAAGTTTGTGCTTGGTTGACAGTAAAGTGCTTCGAAATCGCCACCTTCGGGTAGCTGCAAAACGTTAAAGCCAAGTGTAAAAAGACAGACAACCAATAAAAGACATAAGAAAATTCAATGCAGGCAGAGATCGACATATTAGAGAACGACATACTTGAAAAGTATCCTGAGGTGCTTGACATCCTATTGCGTGACCATACAACTCAGCAAAATATTCTTTGGGCTACAGATAATTATCAGGAGCTTGGTAATGAATACCAATTTCATTCTCAAATAAAGAAAAAGTCAATAACAGGAGCCAATGGACATATTATTATGCCAAGAGTCAAAAAGGACAGAGACTTGCAACAATCTAGAGTGCGAGAAATGGCTGAGGTTTTTACACCATCTTGGATATGTAACGCTCAAAACAATCTTATTGATAATGCTTGGTTTCAAAATGATAATGTGTTTAATAGGGAATTACTATTGTCTAACGGAACCCAAAAATGGGAAGTAAATCCGAATAAATTAAATTTCCCAAAGGGCAAGACATGGAAACATTACGTAAGAGACACACGACTTGAAATGGCTTGTGGTGAAGCACCATATATTACAAGTAGGTATGACACGACAACGGGTGAATTTATCCCGATTGAAAACCGAATTGGTTTATTAGACAGAAAATTAAGAGTAATAGATGAAAATGTAAATGATTCTGGAGAGTGGCTGGAAGCAGCACAAACTGCATATAAAAATATTTATGCTTTTGAATGGCAAGGCGATAGTTTACTTCTTGCGAGGGAAGCAATGCTAATCACTTTCATTGAAAACTATTCTTTCAAATTTGAAAAAGAGCCTCTACTAAAATCAATTCAATACATCGCTTATATTATTTCATGGAATGTATGGCAAATGGATGGCTTAAAAGGGGTTATTCCAATGAGTTGTGGAGCAGAAAGAACAGAAACAACAACCTTATTTGGTGATGTCGAAATAAAAAAATTCGAATGTGAGGGGTGCATGAAAGACAACATCAAAATACACAACGGAATTCATTGCCTTATTAAAGATTGGGGCAAAAAAGACCCAGAAACTGGACGAAAAGGCAGGAAAATAAAATTTATTGACCTGCTAAAAAAATAAATTCGACATGAAATTTACATCATCGCTTAAATTAAAACTCATTTATGTTTTTCGTATTAACGACAAAACACATGATGGATGCTTGAAAATTGGTGAAGCAACATCGGACAACGAGGATATTTGGGGTTTAGAACCAAATAGTAAGGCTCTGAATGAAGCTGCCAAAAAAAGAATAAATCAATATACGCAAACAGCAGGAATCAGATACGACTTGCTTTACACGGAGGTAACTGTTTATAACGAAAAGGGGACACTTAATTCTTTCTCTGATTCAGAAGTGCATCAGGTACTTAGTCGTTCGGGTATAAAGAAGAAAGTATTTGATACTAAAAACAGAGCGAATGAGTGGTTTGTAACTGACCTTGAAACGGTAAAAAATGCAATTAATGCAGTCAAAGAAGGAAGAAACTCAATTGGGAAAAATGAAATCACAACAGATAAAAGTCCGATAGCATTTAGACCCGAACAGCAAGAAGCAATTGATAAAACAAAGAAGCAATTCTTAAAAGGAAATGAAATGCTTTGGTTTGCAAAAATGCGTTTTGGCAAGACCCTTTCTGCTCTACAAGTTGTTAAGGACATGGATTTTACGCGAACTTTAATTTTAACGCATCGCCCTGTTGTAGATGCTGGATGGTTTGAAGATTTTGGAAAGATATTTTATGACAAAACAAATTTCTTCTACGGCTCAAAGAAAAACGGTGACTTCATTCATATATTAGAAAAGCAGCAAAGGAAAGAGAACTCCAAGTATATCTATTTTGCTTCTATGCAAGACTTGAGAGGTTCTTCACAAGTTGGTGGAAATTTTGATAAAAACGATGAAATATTTAGTGCTAATTGGGATTTTATTATTGTTGACGAAGCACATGAAGGTACACAAACTGAATTAGGTAAAAATGTAATGCGTGAGTTGGTAAAACCCTCTACTAAAGTTTTGCACCTTTCAGGCACGCCATTTAATCTTTTAGATAATTACCAAGAAGACGAAATATATACTTGGGATTATGTAATGGAGCAAAAAGCAAAAAAGGAATGGGACGAAATTCATTTTGGCGACCCAAACCCTTACGCATCACTTCCTCGATTAAACATATTCACTTATGATTTAGGTAAGTTGCTCAACTCATTTGTTGACGAAGATGTAGCTTTCAACTTCCGAGAGTTTTTTAGAGTGAACAAAGAGGGTGACTTTTTGCACGAAAAAGACGTACGGTCATTTTTAAATTTAATCTGCAAAGAAGACAAAGAAAGTAACTATCCATACTCTACAAAAGCATACAGAGACAACTTCCGCCATTCATTATGGATGGTTCCTGGTGTTAAAGAAGCAAGAGCTTTAAGTTCAATGCTGCAAGCACATCCTGTTTTTGGTCAATTCAAAATTGTGAATGTTGCGGGTGATGGCGATGAAGAAGAAGCAAACGAAGAAGCATTGAAAAAAGTAAAAAATGCTATTAGCAACAAACCCCAAGAAACCTACACAATAACGCTTTCATGCGGCAGATTAACTACTGGGGTTTCTGTACCAGCATGGACTGCTGTTTTCATGCTTTCAGGTTCTTTCAATACTTCCGCTTCAAGTTATATGCAAACCATTTTTAGGGTTCAAACACCTGCAACAATAAACGGCAAGGTAAAAGAAGAATGTTTTGTTTTTGATTTTGCACCAGACAGAACTTTAAAAGTGATTGCTGAAACAGCTAAGATTTCTTCAAAGGCAGGTAAAACTTCTAGTGGCGACCGTGAAACCATGGGTGAATTTTTGAACTTCTGCCCAATAATTTCTGTGGATGGCTCTCGTATGGCATCATACAATGTTGAAGGAATGCTTGAGCAGCTCAAAAGAGTTTATGTCGAAAGAGTGGTTAGAAATGGTTTTGAAGATGGCTATTTATACAACAACGACCAATTGATGAAACTCAATGATGTTGAATTAAAAGACTTCGAAAAATTAAAAGGCATAATAGGCAGTACGAAAGCCATGCCTAAGAGTGGCGATATTGACATAAACAAACAAGGATTTACGGATGAAGAATATGAGCAACTAGAAGGAGCAGAAAAGAAAAACAGAGCCAAAAAAGAATTAACTGAAGAGGAAAAACGCTTATTAAAGGAAAAAGAAGAAAAACGAAAAGTTCGTGATACTGCTGTTTCAATTCTGAGGGGTATATCTATTCGTATGCCTTTATTAATTTATGGTGCAGAAGTAAAAGTTGAAGAAAAACAAATAAACATAGACAATTTTTCTCAACTAATTGATGACCAATCTTGGGAGGAGTTTATGCCAAAAGGCGTTACCAAAGATGTGTTTGGAAACTTTAAAAAGTATTATGAACCCGATGTATTTCGAGCAGCGGGAAAACGAATACGTGCTATGGCTCGTGCAGCCGACCATCTGAGTATTGAAGAGAGAATAGCTCGTATCACAACCATATTCAGCACCTTTAGAAACCCAGATAAGGAAACAGTTTTAACACCTTGGCGTGTTGTAAATATGCACATGGGTGACTGTTTGGGTGGCTATGTGTTTTTTGATGATAAAATGGAGAACACAATTGAACAGCCACGCATAGTAAATCATGGAGCGGTTACAGAAAATGTCTTTGCTGAAGATGCAAAAATTTTAGAAATAAACTCCAAATCTGGTTTATATCCACTCTTTATGGTTTATAGTATTTACAAAAGAATATTAGATGCTAATTACCCAAAGGAAGATGAAAAACCAAGTATAGAAGATCAGCAAAAAATTTGGGACAAGGTATTAGCCGACAATATTTTTGTTTTGTGCAAAACCCCAATGGCGAAAAGCATCACTAAAAGAACGTTGGCTGGCTTTAGAGAGGCAAAAGTAAATACAAGATACTTCGAAGATTTAGTTAACCAAATTACTCACAAACAACAAAACTTTCTCGACAAAGTAAAACAAGGTAAAACCTATTGGAAATCAAATAATCCAGACAATATGAAGTTTAACGCAATAGTAGGCAATCCGCCATATCAGGAAAATATAAGTAGCTCTTCTGAAAATGCATCATTAAGTAAACAAGTCTTTCCCGTATTTATCGAAATTGGGATTAAATTGAGCTCCAATTATCTATCTTTAATTACACCGTCTAGATGGTTTACAGGTGATGCACAGGATAAATCATTCTTAAAGCTACGACAATTCATTATGAAGAATAATGGAATCAGAAAACTTGTTAACTATCCTAATTCTCGCTTTATATTTTCAGATGTTGAAATAAGCGGTGGCGTAAATTATTTTCTGTATGATAAAAATTTTCAAAGTGATGTTGAATTTACAGAGACTTTTAATCAAACTGATAAAATTACAATTGTAAGACCTTTATTTGAGGAAGGATTAGATATTATTCTTAGTAGTGGTAAGAATTACCAACTACTTAATAAAGTTAAAAATGCGGACTTTATATCGCTTACAAATATTACACAAGGGAGAAATGCATTTGGGATTGTTGGCAAAAACGTTGAGCAAATTTCAACATCAAATAAAATAAATACTGGTCAATATGAACTTAGATGTAAATATGAAGAGATAAGGTTTGTTTCTAAAGTAGAAATTACAAAGAATTTAGAAATTGCAGATAATTGGAAAATATTCATTTCTAAGGGTAATGGAGGCGCCGGTATATTAACCGAAAATAAGGTAGTTTCTATTCTTGGTAAACCTTACATTGGTAGGCCTAAATCTGCATGTACAGATTCATTAATACCAATTGGTTCATTCAAAACTGAATTTGAAGCAATTTCATTGTTAAACTATATCAAAACAAAATTCTTTCGTTACATGGTAGGGTTATTGAAAGTCTCTCAAAATGTCTATCAAAATGTCTATCAATTTGTACCACTCCAAGATTTTACAGATAAATCAGATATCGACTGGACTAAGCCCATACCTGAAATAGACAAGCAGTTATATATCAAATACGGCTTAACCAAAGAAGAAATAGGTTTTATGGAAAGTATGATAAAACCGATGGAGTAAAAGGAAATGAACAGCGTTAAGAAAATATCACCTAGCTGTGTAACCTTCCCCAAATTTTGGACTGATTAAAAAGGGAAAAACCTTTACTTTAGTCTGCTTGTGAAAACAACCTGATTCACCGAAAGCCAAATCGTACATGCACTCAAGGATTACGAAGGAGGCAAAAAAGCCGAGGTCGTATGCCGAGACCTTGGGATTACCAAAACCACCTTTTATACCTAGAAGAAACGCTATTCGGGCATGGATGGCGAACATCTCCGGCGAGTCAAAGTGCTGGAAGATGAAAACAGAAAGCTCAAAAACATGTACGCCGACCTGGCCATTGATAACAAAATGCTCAAGGATGGGCTTTCAAATAAGTGGTAAGGCCTGGTGATCTAAAAAAAACATGGCTGTTTACCTGATGAAATCCTACCCGGTAAGCACCACCAGATTCTGTAAGGTAATTGATTTGCCTAAGTCCATGTTCTATTATCAGTCTTCGAAAGATGATCAACCGGTCATTGACAAACTCAATGAGCTTGTTTCAATGCGCGTGAACCACAAGGCTGGCCAGGATAAACTATACGAGCGTATCCGATCCGAAGGGATACCATGGAACTACAAGAGGGTCCGCCGGGTATACCTAGCCATGGGCCTTAAGCACAGACAACGTACGAAGCGAAGATTACCAAAACGCGAAAAACAACCATTAACAGTACCCATCGGTCGTAACATGAGCTGGTCGATGGATTTCAGCTTCCCAAGTCATGGGGTCGTCCGAATGCTCGAAAGGGCTATTCGGGAATACGGGATTCCTATGAAAATTAGGGTAGATAACGGCCCTGAATTCACTTGTTCGGTCTTTGTGAATTGGTGCGCTCAGCGCGACCTTCTCCTCAGCATATTCAACTAGTTACTAGGTTTTGAAATATCTTATAGATATCATTGTATAATTTATGATTAGGCTCAATTTTTTTATCCCAATTCAATGAAATACGGGTGTCATTAATTTCTTCAACAAAAACTTCAATTTCACTTCCTTTTTGAAATACTTCTTCAAACATTTTGAAGAATACTTTTTTTGATGATTTCGAAAGTTTGCTTTGTTCTTTGATGATTTTACTTATGTGCAAAAAACCATCTGCAAGACCTATACAAATAAATAATCCGTAACCTTGTGTTTTCTTTATTCTGCCTAAGTACCTGTTGCCCGGCTTTAATGCTGAAATAAAATTATCTTTTTCAATTTTCAAATTAAACTCATTCTCCAAATTTTCTGTTATATTAAAAACTACATCATCTAAATCTTTGCCTGTCTTAATGCAAGTTACATTAACCATTTCACCTTCATTAATATTGTTTAAGCTTTTATTTGCCAGAGATGTTGGTAAAAACCCCAAAATGTCATCATATATCCTTATTTGATAACCACCTTTAACACTAGCAACAACTTGTCCTTCAGTGCTGTTGCCTTCAACTAGCAATTTGGTATTAGGCAGGAATTGTCTTTGAAGGTTAACTGCCCTTATTTTGTTTTTTGAGGTAAACGTGACTAATCTGAAGTCTATAATTTTATTCAAATTATCTTCATAAATTTCTTTTATGTTTATTTCATAACTAGCAATTATGAGACGGATAAAAATATAAGTATCTCGATCTTTAACATAATAATTATCATCAATTTTTTTCAAAAAACCTTTTAACGAATTACCTTTTTCAAAGTCGCTTTTTAAGCCGTCCAAATTTGCGTTTTTCAAAAATGATATTTCCTTAGCTCCACATTCCTTGTCAACAATAGGATTATACTCAAAAGTAACCTTATCACCCTTGTATATATGTTTATATGTATTCTTACAGTTATTTGTGTGGAAGAAGATATGGTCTATTTTCAAATCTGGACTGTCTATAAAGCCAAAATTTCCTTTTAAATTAATGTATGAAATGTATCTGTAAGTACCCCTAAAAAGCAGACAGTTTAAAAGTAGAGAAATTCCTTTAATTTTAAACTACCATGAAAAAATCACGATTCACCGAAGTTCAAGTCGTACAGGCCCTTCAAAAGCATGAATCCGGTG